>Ga0075163_10000309_pt1 | contig 61157 bp, 53 predicted proteins | sample JI1023141ADNA_FD_71478 | JGI IMG/M metagenome (GOLD analysis project Ga0075163, IMG submission 71478) | Wastewater effluent complex algal communities from Wisconsin, to seasonally profile nutrient transformation and Carbon sequestration -... | ecosystem: Engineered > WWTP > Effluent > Algae... | reverse complement strand
CTTACGTTGCATGCCCCTGTGGATTTTAAAAAGACCCTGGGGAAATTGCCGGCAGGAGTTAAAATCATGGATAAGGGCATAAAGGCAGATCAGTTGCACTGGTTTGTGACCAACCGGGCACAGCTGGAACAAGAATTGAGTACAGTGATGAAGCGGGTTCATCCGGGTGTTACCGTATGGGTTTATTATCCCAAAGGCAGTTCCGGGATACAGACCGATTTAACCCGTGACAAGGGTTGGGATTGCCTGCTGGCCGAAGGCGATAAACTGGCCTGGATCAACCTGATCTCTTTTGATGACACCTGGTCTGTTTTTGGTTTCAGGGGTAAAACCGACGCTGATAAAAAGAAGGAGGCCCGGCCCAGGCAAGAACGGGAAATTTTCAACTGGGTAAACCCGGCCACCAAAGAAGTAAAGCTGCCGCCGGATCTGGCCGCCGCGTTGAAAAAAAACAAAGCGGTGCAGACGTATTTTGACCAGCTGGCATTTTCACATAAAAAGGAATACATTGAATGGGTGGTAACGGCGAAAAAGGAAGAAACCCGGATGAGGCGGGTGGAAAATATGATGGAGAAATTAACAGAGAAAGTACGAGGTACGAAGTAAGAAGTACGGCCCTATTGACTACTGACTTCTGACATCAGGCATCTCACAACTGAACTATCTTCACATTTTATTTTCCTTTCTTTATCTACTTTTGACAGTAATTAACCATGAAAGGCATCCTCTTCTTAATTACCGGGCTCGTAATAAGTACTTCTGTTTTAACTGCCCAGCGGATCGACCCGGCCAACCCCGATCTGTCGCCCGGAAACTTCAAACTGGATTCTTTACCCGATTCAGAATTGAATATACCTATACAGGTGGATTTACGTCCCGTTTTTGCCATGGCGGAAAAATCGGTAGATACCCTGTTTACCTCAGCAGGATACCCGGACGGATGGGTACAGGAAGGCTGTGACACCCGTTACAAATATGTATTCCGCAGGAGTAAACTTCAAATGAAAGCAACCGGCCTTTCCCTCAATCTGGGTTTTACGGGTTATTACAAGATTGTCGGTTCATCCCGTGTTTGTGCCAGCGGCGTGGCCCTGTCTCCCTGGACACCTCCCTGCCGTTGTGGCTTTGATGAGCCTGAAAGACGCGTAAATGTTTCTTTTACCAATACCCTGAGTCTGATGACCAATTATAAAGTCAGGCTGGATATTAAACGTAATGAGCCGCAACCGCTGGACAAATGTGAAGTTTGTTTCTGGGGGCAGAATGTTACCAGCCAGGTAATGAAAGGCCTGGTAGCCGAACTGGATGCCTCCAAAGCAGAACTGGATAAAAACTATGGCACCACGGAGTTAAAACCACAGATGCAGAAAGTCTGGGATCAGCTGAACAGAAGCTATAACCTGTATGGGCTGGGCTGGCTTAAAATCAATCCCACCGGGGTGCACCTCAACCGGATATTTGCTCAAAATGATTCTCTGAATATCAACCTGGGATTATCGGCCAGACCGGTCATCAGTTTTGAAAAACCGGTAGAAATTCTGACCCAGGTACCCCATATCAGCAACTCCTCTGCCCGTCCCGGATTTTCTATTTTCCTGGACGCCGTACTGAATTATGATTCCCTCAGCCGGATCATGAATCAGCAGGTGGCCGGTAAACAATTCGAGTTTAAGAAAGCCTTTGTAAAAAAGCAGTTCATCATTGATAGTTGTAAAATTTACGGGGGCGGCTTTGAAAAAATGATCATCCGGCTGCATTTTTCAGGAACCAATCATGGCCTGATTTACCTGGTAGGTACCCCTTCCTATGATTCAGCGCGCCGGTTGATTGAAATTATCAATCTGGATTTTGATATCAAGACCAAAAACTTCCTGCTGGGCTCAGCTGGTTGGTTATTTGATAAAAAGATAACCCGGGAGATCAGCAAATATGCCCGCTTTGAACTGGGTGCTTATATTGACAACGCCAAACTAACTGTCAATTCCCAGCTGAACCAGGAATGGATGCCCGGCATCCGGAGCTTTGGAAACATTAGTGATATACGCCTGATCCGCATGTACCCGATGCAACAACACCTGGTGATCCGGAGCAATTGTGCCGGTGAACTGAGTGTAAAAGTAGATGCCGGAAAGCTGAGCCTGTAACTATTGACTATTCTTCCTCAGTCGCGGCCGCTTTAAAAGAAAAATTCCGCTGGGCCAGGTAACTGAATACCACAACGATCACCACGGTCATTACCTGGGACAGAATTTCATCCATGTGAAAGCGCTCAATAAAGATTTTAAGCAGTATATAGTTGAGTGCCAGGTTAAACATACAGATCATAAAATACCGGAATAACTGAACATGCCCTTTCATGGACGAGTCAACGAAGACTACATATTTTGACATAAAAAAACCGATCGGGAATGTTACGCAGAACGATAAGAAAAGGGCAGCCGTATGCCCCTTCAATGCGTAAAACCCGAAATCAAATTCTTTTTCCATGAAAATGAATTTGAAACTGATCGAGAAAATCAGGAAACCCAGCAGCACATTCCCCCCTCCCGAAGCAGCATAGCGGAAGGTCTGCAGATTCATAATCTTCCGGAATGGCGGATAGAAAAAATCAATTACAGGCAGGATGAAATCCCGGGCAGTATAAAGGTGTTTTCGCATTGGCGGGAGCAAATATAGTCAATAGTAAGATGTGAGTTGTGAGATGTGAGTTATGAGTTGTGAGTTGTGGAATGTCAGGCTCTTCTGAGAAACAAACAGTACCTGCCAAACGGAATCCCGCCCTTAACGCCTAAACCTCTCAACGCCTAAACACCTAAACGTCTAAACACCTCAACACCTCAACGCCTAAACGCCTAAACACCTAAACCTCTCATCATTTCCGTAAATTTGCCAACCAAACCACACAGAATGAGTATTGTAAGTAAAATAAAGCCGTTGATGCTAAGCACCCTGCAGGAACTTTATGGACTATCCCTGGCAGAAACGGATCTCACGATCAGCAGTACAAAGCAGGAATTTGAAGGCGATTATACCCTGGTCCTGTTTTCTTTTGTAAAGCAGCTCAAAAAATCACCGGAGCAGCTGGGTCAGGAAATCGGTGAGGCATTGGTGCAGCGCCACCCGGAATTATTCAGTGCCCATAATGTAATCAAAGGGTTCCTGAACCTGACCATAACTGATGCGTATTGGCTTGGGGTATTAGAACAGGAATACCATAACCCCGATTTTGGGAAAAAACCGGCCAATGGTCAGAAAGTAATGGTGGAGTATTCTTCCCCGAATACAAACAAACCCCTGCACCTGGGACATCTGCGAAATAATTTCCTGGGCTGGAGTGTGGCCTCCATTCTGAAATATGACGGATATGAAATTTACAAGACCTGTATCTCCAATGACCGGGGCATTCATATCTGCAAGAGTATGGTCAGCTGGCAATTGTTCGGAAACGGCGCCACCCCCGAAAGTACAGGCACCAAGGGGGATCATTTCGTCGGGGATTATTATGTGCTGTTTGGCAATGAGCAAAAGAAGCAAATGGCCGTCCTAATGGAGCAGGGACTGACGAAAGAGCAGGCGGAAAAAGAAGCCCCCATAATGAAAGCAGCCCAGCAGATGCTGGTGGACTGGGAAGCCGGAAAGCCGGAGGTGATTGATCTGTGGAAACGAATGAACAGCTGGGTATATGAAGGATTCGAAGTAACCTACAAGCGGATTGGCAGTGATTTTGACAAAACCTATTACGAAAGTGAAACCTACCTGCTGGGTAAAAAAGCCGTGGAAACAGGGCTTGCAAAAAATGTCTTTTTTAAAAAAGAGGATGGCAGTGTATGGATTGACCTAACTGCGGACGGACTGGATGAGAAAGTAGTACAGCGTAAAGATGGAACGGCTGTTTATATCACCCAGGATATAGGGCTTGCGGCGCAGAAACAGGAAGAATTCGGGTGCCAGCAGAGTATTTATGTGGTGGCGGATGAACAGAATTACCATTTTAAAGTACTGAAGCTGATCAGTGAAAAAATCGGAATACCCGGTGCAGCGGGCATTTATCACCTGAGTTATGGTATGGTGGAACTGCCTACCGGACGTATGAAAACCCGGGAAGGTACCGTGGTGGATGCCGATGATATGGTGGAGGAAATGGTAGCGGTGGCAAAAGCAAAAACTGAGGAACTGGGAAAAGTAAAAGATTTTACCGCTGACGAGCTTACCGAACTCTATGATATCATAGCCTTAGGTGCGCTGAAATTTTTCCTGTTACGGGTGGATCCCAAAAAGCGGATGATCTTTAATCCGGAAGAATCCATCGATTTTCATGGGTTTACGGGTCCGTTTGTTCAGTATACACATGCCCGGATCAAATCGGTACTCCGGAAAGGGAATGAACAGCCTGTGACCGGTAATACCTCCCCTGCCACTACATTACTTAAACTGGAAAAAGAGCTGTTGGTTTCACTGGAACAATATCCCGCCCTGATTGGTCAGGCGGTAGCGGAACACAATCCGTCCCTGCTGGCTATTTATGCATTTAACCTGGCCAAAACTTTCAATACATTTTATACGGAACATTCCGTGATGAATGCGGAATCTGAAGAAAAGAAACAATTGCGCCTCCGTTTATCGGAAATGACGGCTCATGTAATCGCATCCGCAATGGGTTTACTGGGTATCCGGGTACCGGAGAGAATGTAGTCGGGAGTCAGGAGTCAGAAGTAAACAGCCCCTCCTAATTAGAATAATCAATAGTATTAATCAAAATTTGCAATTAACGATATTAATAAAAATGCCACCAGTTGACTGGAGGCATTTTTATTTGTTCAATATTTTTAACTGGCACTGAGAAAAGACTGGATTCTTCTGATAAAAGCGACTCCCGAATACTAACTCCCGACTAGCGACTTTCTTAGAGTCCTGCCATCATTTTCTTCTGCTTCAGGTTGGCCAGACTGGGATCTAGTTCGATCGCTTTATCACAGAGCGTGATTCCTTTTTCCGTATTTTCCTTGCCGCCTTTTTTCTGGTAGCTCATGCCAATCATATATAGAGCCGTGGCATTTTCCTTATCATATTCAAGTACCCGGTCCCAATATTCAATCGCCATGTCGAATTTTCCTTTGTAATAGTAGGCTTCGGCCACCATGTTCAGGATATTCATGTCACTGGGTCTGCGTTTCAGAATTTCATTCAGCATAGCCACACCGGAATCCAGCTGACCTACATTCAGGTACGCAATGGCCAGATTTTCCAGGTAGTCATTGTCTTTTTTCAATCCTTTTTCACCTGCTTCCAGAATATACTTCAATGCATTTTTATCATCATGCATGGCATAACAGATAAGGCCCATCTCATAAATCCAGTAGTTTTTTGCCGGATCCAGTTCAATGGCTTTTTTAAAGAAGGGGATTGCCAGTTTGTAATTCATCATATCCGCATAACTGCGGGCAATCATGTAGGGAACTTCAGCATTTGCCGGGTCTTCTTTGGCGGCTTCATTCAGGTATTTGATGGCATCCCCGTAGTTGTCCATCTCGTAATTCGCTTTACCAAGATAAAAGCTGACTTTTTCAGCCGGATCCAGTTTTTTCAATTCCTGTGCATACACAATCACTTCCTCATTCTGCTTCATCTGGTAACAGAGCTGCATTACCTGTTTGTACAAAGCGGGATTGCCCTCGCCCATACTGATCAGCTTTTTGTACATCAGCAGGGAGTTGTTGTATTTGCGCAAGTCGTGATAGGCAGAGGCCAGTTCGGTAATAATGGTTTTGCTGGAAGAATCATACCGTACGGCTTTCTCAAAATTTTTGAGTGATTCCAAACGGCGTCCGTTTTGTTTCTCTGTCAACCCTTTTTGTAAAAAGAAATCGGCACTGTCGACCGGTATATGCATGGTATTAACTGCGGTCTGGGAGTGGAGCACCCCGCCGTAGAGAAATACACAAACTGGTAATAATAACTTTAACATAGGATGAATTTTAACCTTGACTTCAATCAATTACACAACACTAAAGGTAGAAGCGCAGGTTGACTAATCAAAACTTAACCGGTTCTTTACCAGCTAATTTCATTCCAAGTTCGTAATTATTTCAGAATAATTCCGGCCAGGGCTGGTAAATTTACGGTAATCCGGTATTTTTTTTGAGTCTTGTCAACCAGTTCACACCTGATTTCCGGGTTAAAAACGTTTCCGGAGCCCCAATATATTGCCCCGTCACTATTAAAAATTTCCACGGAATAAGGTTTTCCGATTACTTCCACCTGCCAATCGTTTCTGACCACGGGTGTCATATTCAGTATAACCAGCAAGTCATCCCCTTTCTTTTTCCCTTTTCGTTTAAAGGAAATGACAGATTCTGCCCGTTTATTCAGATCTACCCATTCAAAGCCGTCCATGGAGAACTGTTGCTGATGAAGAGCCGGTTCTCCCCGGAGCAGTTTATTCAGGTCTCCCACACAATTCTTCAGTAACCGGTGACAATCGAATTGTAACAGGTCCCATTGTAATTCTGATTTATAATTCCACTCACTGGTCTGCCCGAATTCACTGCCCATGAAAAGGAGTTTGGCACCCGGATGCGTCCACATGTAGGTATATAAGAGCCTGAGATTGGCAAATTTCTGCCATTCATCGCCTGGCATTTTATACAGCATCGGGCTTTTTCCATGAACCACTTCATCATGGCTAAGTGGAAGCATAAAGTTTTCATCGTAGTAGTACATCATGCTGAAGGAAAACTTATTCTGATGATGTTGCCGGAAGACCGGGTCAAATTTGAAATAATCCAGGGTATCATGCATCCAGCCCATCATCCATTTCATACCAAAACCGAGTCCGCCCTCAAAAGTGGGTTTACTCACACCGGGCCAGTCGGTAGCTTCTTCTGCAATGGTCTGTGTATCCGGGAAGTCGCGGTAAATAGTTTCATTGAGATCTTTGATAAAAGCAATGGCTTCCAGGTTGCCATCTCCCCCATGTTCATTGGGTTCCCACTGTCCGTGTTTGCGGGAATAATTCAGTTTAAGCATGGAGGATACAGCATCCACACGAATACCGTCAATATGAAAAAGATCAAACCAATACCGGGCACTGCTGATCAGGAATGATTTTACTTCTCCCCTTTTATAATTGAAAATATAACTGTTCCAGTCAGGATGAAAGCCTTTACGCATATCCGCATATTCGTAGGTATGCGTACCGTCAAACATAAAGAGTCCATGCGCATCATAGGGAAAATGGGAAGGTACCCAGTCAAAAATCACCCCGATTTCCTCCTGGTGCAGGGCATCAATAAGGCGCATCAGCCCTTGCGGGTCACCAAAACGGGATGTAGCGGCAAAGAAACCGGTACACTGATAGCCCCAGCTGCCATCAAAGGGATGCTCCATCACCGGCATAAACTCCACATGGGTAAAGCCGGTTTCCCTGATATAAGATACCAGCCTTTCCCGGATATCATCATAACTGTTATAACGTTCCTCATCATTTTTATCGGGGCGCATCCAGCTGGCCAGGTGCAGTTCATAAACACTCCACGGCGCATCCAATGCATTGTGTTTTTTTCGTTTCTTCATCCAGTCCTTGTCCTGCCATTCATAATACGTATCCCAGGTGATGCTGGCTGTTAATGGCCTTACTTCCCAGAAGCGGGCGAACGGATCCCCTTTATCCTGTGCTTTCTTTTCAAAACCGACGATATGATATTTATAAGCTTCCCCCAGTTTAAAACCGGGAATAAAGCCTTCCCAGATCCCGCTCTTGTCCCACCGGGGAAATAATTCATATTCATGATTGGCCCAGTCATTAAAATTGCCCTTTACGGAAACTGATGTGGCATTAGGAGCCCAGACACAGAAATACATACCCCAGGTCTCATTGACCTGAATGGAATGTGAACCGAATTTTTGATACAGCCGGTAATGAGTGCCTTGCTGGTAGTTCGTTACATCCTCATCCGTCAATAAGGAATAATTCCAGACAGGCCCGGTGCTGTCCACGAAATTTACATCCTCATATTTTTTGCTTTTCACTGTATTCTCTGATTTGGTTGTTTGGCCTGATTTGATTTTCCCGGACTTCTTAGCCTTTGTGGAATTGGTCTTTTTCTGTGTCATAAGCCAGGCAATTAATCGTTTTAACTTAAAATTACATGAACGGCAGTGTATTACAACGAAATTCATTGGAAATTCGCCCCTTTAACGCCATTAAACCGAAGCCAAACCAACCAGCCATGATAAAAACGGTCTTTGCGGGCATGTTAATGCTCATTTGTTCCCTTTCAGTATATGCCCAAACTGGCTCTTCCATAAAAGGACAGATCAGTGACTCAGTGGAGAAGAAGAATCCGGCCAATGCCGTTATATCCCTCCTGCGCAGAAGCGATTCCATTTTAATAAAATTCACCCGTGCGGAAAAAGACGGCCATTTCAGTCTGAACAATGTACCCGCCGGCCGTTATATCCTGATGGCCACGCATCCATTTATGGGGGATTATTTTGATTCCGTGCTGGTACAAACCGGTCAACCGGTGGACATGGGTAAAATCTATGTAACACCCAAAACCAAACTGCTGGCGGAAGTGATCCTGAAAACCGGTACACCGATCCGGATCAAAGGAGATACGACGGTGTATACAGCCGATAGTTTTAAAGTACGGGCGGGTGCCAATGTGGAAGAACTGTTGCGCCGGCTGCCCGGTATATCTGTGGATAAGGACGGGAAGATAACGGCCATGGGTGAGCGCGTTAAAAAAGTGCTGGTGGACGGCGAAGAGTTCTTTGGCAGCGATCCGGGTATTGCCACCAAAAACCTGCGCGCCGACGCGGTAAAAGAAGTGGAAGTATTTGATAAAAAAAGTGATCAGGCCGAATTCACCGGTATTGATGACGGCGTGAAGGACAAAACGATCAACCTGAAGATGAAAAACAAAAAAGGTTATTTCGGAAAAGTGGAAGCCGGGGGCGGACTGAAGGACAAATACAATAACGCGGCCATGTTCAATGCCTTTAAGGATAAACGAAAAATGGCGGCTTACGGCATATTGAGTAATACCGGGCAAACCAACCTGGACTGGCAGGATGCGCAGAACTACGGAGGGAATGATAATATGAGTACCGGTATGACCGAAGATGGTGGTATGTGGATCAGTATGCAAGGCGACGGAGATGATAATTTCTGGGGCGGCCGGAACGGCATACCCCGGAATATGAATGGCGGACTTCATTACAGCAATAAATTCGGCCGTGACAACAAACAAAGTTTTAATTCAGGGTATAAATTCAGCCGGATCAATGCCGATGCCGTGAATTCCACATTCTCCCGTACTTTTTTACCGGACAGCAGCTGGCTGAGCCGCAGCAATACCAACAGTTACAACTCCAACAGCAAACATGCGCTCAACCTGACGATGGATTTCAACCTGGATTCAGCCAATTCGCTCAAGTGGACCACCAGAGTAAATAAGAAAAATACAAGCAGTCGTAGTTTATCTTTCAGTGAAATGCTGACCGAAGGACTGGACAGCATTAACAACAGCCAACGAAACACGCATTCCACGGGTGAAAACAACAGTTTCAACAGTACGCTGCTCTGGAAACATAAGTTCAAAAAACTGGCCAGAACACTATCCGTGAATACCGATTTCTCGTCCAGCAGCTCCACCAACGACGCGTTTCTCTATTCGCTGAACCGGTATTATACCAACGGTATCCGCAACCGTACGGATACGGTAGACCAGGAACAACTCCGGGAAAACAACGCAAAGGGACTCAGTACTAAAATTTCCTATACAGAACCATTGGCGAAGGATTTCTTTATGGAGCTCAGCCATACCATTGCCTGGAACAGCAGCAGCAGTGACCGTACCACGTATAAAAAAGCAGGTAATGGGAAATACGAAGACGAAGTGGATTCGCTGACCAACTCGTTCGTCTTTGACCGGCTGGTCAACACACCGGGACTCAACTTCCGGGTCAATAAAAAGAAATACAGCTATTCTTTCGGCGCCGCAGCAGGTTTCAGTCATTTTATTCAGAAAAACAAAACCCTGAACACCACGACAAATTATAATTTTGTCAACTTCTTTCCGCAGGCAATGTACAACTACAAATTCAAGCCCAACAGCGGCTTTCGTATAAATTATAACGGATCCACCCAGGCTCCCAGCCTGGAACAACTGCAGCCGGTGGCGGTAAATACGGATCCGCTGAATATCTATATCGGAAACCCCGCCCTGAAACAATCATTCCGTCACAGTTTTGGAACAAGTTTCAACTTTTTCAATGTACTGAAGGAAAGAGGCATGTGGACTAGTGTGAATTTCAGTATGACTGATAAGGCTTTTGTACAATCCAGTACCATTGATGCCAGCGGCCGCAGAACTTACCAGACAGTGAACAGTGACGGACAATATAATCTTAACCTGTATTCCGATTACAGTTTTAAGGTTAAAAAAGTAAGATTAGGCGCCGGCCCTACGGCCAATATATACAGGAGCGTGGATTACATTAACGGAATTAAAAACTTCACTACCACCAAGAGTGCCGGTTTACGGGTGAATGCCAATATGAACAAGGAAAATAAATTCGATTTCGATATCGGACCTGAATTTACCTGGAATGATTCAAAGGGCAGCATCAACACCGCTGCGAATGCGAAATACTGGCAGCTGGAAGGCTGGGCCAGCGGCCGGCTCTATTTGCCCAAAAAATTTGAACTGCATACCGATGTCAACACGGAACTGCGTCAGAAAGACAAACGCTTCACTCAAAACAACAATTTCACGAAATGGAATATGGATATCACCAAACGTTTCTTTAAAGGAAATGATCTTGAAGTAAAATTCGGCGTCTACGATATCCTGAACCAGAACCGGGGATTTGACCGGAGTTTTAACAGTTATAGCTTTACTGAATCCTATTACACCACGTTGAAACGGTTCTGGCTGCTGACACTGACCTGGAATATTTCCAAAAACGGAAAACCTGCTTCCGGATTTTAATTAAAAAAACCTGCAACCATGAAAAAGATAGTATACTTCCTCTTACTGCTGGCCGGCACACAGCTGAATGCACAACAGTTTATTAAGAGCGGAACGATTGAGTTTGAAATGCGGACCAATAATCACAAATCCATGGGCGAAGGCGTTTGGGCCGAAATGTTCAGGGATAAAATACCCCAATTCTCTACCTACTGGTACAGCTTAACATTTGACAATAATAAATCACTTTATAAGTATGACCGGCAGGACGAAAAGACGAAAGTCCCTTTTGGCAACAACAATGTGGAAGAAGATGTCTGGTATAATGATTTTGAAAATGGCACAACCATTAAACGGAAATTTGTTTTTGATGACCATTACCTGCTAACCGATTCCATGTCACAGATTAACTGGAAGCTGGTACCCAATGAAACCCGGGAGATCGCCGGGTTCAATTGCCGCAAAGCCGTGGGCATTATATTTGACAGTGTGTATGTGTTTGCTTTTTATACAGATGAGATACTGATTCCCGGCGGACCGATGGGCTTACATGGTTTGCCAGGGATGATTCTCGGCATCACCATTCCGCGGATGTTCAGCAGCTGGATTGCCACCAAGGTGGATATCATCAATGTCAATAAAGCAGCCATCACCCCGCCGGTGAAAGGAAAAAAGAAACAGGGCAAGGAATTGATCGAAACAGTGAAGAAAGCCACCAGCGACTGGGGTTCCTGGGGACAGCAGGCGGTCTGGAATATTTTCCTGTAAGCAGTTACTTCAGTAATTCAAACACAAAACTTTCTTTTGGTTTCAGTTCCAGTGTTTTCAGTTCCGCTATTTCCCCGCTGATTACATTTCTGATTTTTGTAAACCCTTCGACCCGCTCTGCCATCTGCGCCAGATCGGGTTGTTGTTTTTTGTCTCCTGTATTGGATATCACCATTACGGTTTGTTGTTTATCATACCTGAAATAGGTATATAAACCTTCTTTGGGCAGAAACTGCATCAGTTGTCCCGAACCGATAGCGGAAGATGTTTTCCTGAAGCCGGCCAGTGCTTTTATATGATTAAATGCACCGTTCTCTGCAACCGTTCTGCCTGCAGCGGTAAATTTATTCACGGCATCTTCCTTCCAGCCACCCGGGAAGTCGCGGCGGACTTCAGCATCGGTGGGGTTTTTAAAATTCTTCATCAGGATTTCGGTTCCATAATATAACTGTGGTATCCCCCGCATGGTGAGCAGGAGGTTAACCGCCATTTTATATTTCTGTATATCTTCCCCATACACAGAATAAAAGCGATCCAGGTCATGATTGTCGAGGAAGATGCAATTCCGCATGGGATTTTTATAGAGTATGTCCTGAGCCAGCACCTGATAAAATTTATTGGCACCTTCATTCCAGCCGTATGACTGATTGATTAAATCATTGGTCGCGAAATACAGGGGAAAATCTGTCACCCCCTGGCTGTTATGTTTAAACGGCAAGGCTATATTGTTTTCGCAGAAGTAAGCGCTGTTCGTCACACTCTGCACCCAGGCTTCACCGAATACAGTTATGGCCGGAAACTCCCTGTATAGCGTCGTATTTACTTTATTCAGGAACTCCGGGTCGCTGTAAAAATAGGTATCCACGCGCCATCCATCGATTCCGAATTCCTCCGTGGTCCAGACCGCATGTTGTATCAGGAAACGGGATACAAAAGGATTCCGCTGATTGATATCGGCGAGGAATGGGGTGAACCAGCCATTCAAGGCTGTTTTATAATCGGCCGAAGACCGGTAGGGATCCACAAGAGGCTGATCTTTGTAGGATGTATTGGTATAGGCGGGCCATTGATTGACCCAGTCTTTCATCGGGAGGTCACGAATGGTGAAATGATCGTTTCCCAGGTGATTATAAACGGCATCCTGTATAATCTTCATGCCTTTCTGATGAGCGGCACCGATCAACGATTTATAAGCCGTTTCGCCCCCCAGGCGTTTATCAATTTTATACTGATTGGTAAAGGCATATCCATGATAAGTGGCTCTGGAAGTGCCCCCTTCCATAGTCCGGCTCATATCATTTTCCACAACCGGTGTCATCCATACCGTGGTTACTCCCAGATCGCTGAGGTAGTTCAGTTGATTCTCCACTCCTTTCAGGTCGCCGCCATGCCGGTCGAAAGGATTATTGCGGTCATGACCCTGGTCGCGCATATCCGTGTAAAAATCATTGGAAGGATCACCATTGCTGAACCGGTCGGGCATAATCAGGTAGACTAAGTCTTTAGCGGTAACACCCTGCACCCGGGTTTTCCCATTTCCCGCATTCCGCTTTTTCAACGGATAATGTATATGCAGAATATTCCAGTCGTTTTTAAAACCATGTATCGTGAAGACCACATCACCGGGTTTGGTTTGTGGGGCGATGTTAATAGTAATAAATAAATAATGTGGGTTTTCAGCCAGCTCCGTTCTGATCAGTTTTACACCCGGATATTTTACAGATACAGATACATCTTTCTGAAAGGAGATACTGTCTGCATGTACCATTATTTGCAGCGACGGGTCTTTCATCCCTGTCCACCAATGAGTGGGATAAACGTTTTGCGCACAGTGCGTCAGCTGCGAAAAAAGCAGAGCGGCAAATAAAATAAACTTCATACCAGTAGATTTACAAACTTGAAGATTCAGACTTGTTTTCCTTCACGATCAGCAGGCAAACAATGGCTGCTGTGACCAGCAACAATCCACCAATCAGTACAGCGATCAGCCGGTCATTGTGCAGGAAATTTTCCATTATTTTTCCAAAAAACAGGGAAGCCAGAATTTCAGGCAGTACTATAAAGAAATTGAAGATTCCCATGTAAATACCCATTTTTTCCTGCGGAATTGAACCGGCAAGCATGGAATACGGCATGGAAAGAATAGATGACCAGGCAATACCAACCATACTCATGGATACATACAGCATCCAGGGTTCTGTAATGAAATTAACTGAGATCAGTCCCAGGCCACCGATCAGTAAACAGGCTGTATGGGTCAGTTTTTTTCCCAGTTTACCCACCCAGAACGGGATAGAAAAAGCAAAAAGAAATGTTACCAGGTTGAGAATGGCGGAAGTATTATTGGCATGCTCAAGACCTTTTGTATAGACTTCACTGTTGGTCAAAGCGTCACCGCCGAAAATATCTGCAGCGACACCTGTACTGTAATAAAACCACATCAGGAAAAGTCCGGGCCATGTCAGGAACTGAACAATCGCCAGTCTTTTCATCTGGGAAGGCATGGATACAATGGCATTGAATATTTCACTGACAATTCCACTCCCCTTTCCGGCCGCTTTTTCTTTGGCCATGTTTTCCTTCCAGTCCGGATCAGAAGGAGGATACTCCCGGCTTCTGAAAACGGTATATAAAACGGCAAAAAGAAAAACGAAAGCACCAATGTAGAATGACCACATGATGTTCTGCGGAATACCACCGGCTCCTTTATCTCTTGAAATACCAAACCACTGTACCAGTATACCGGGCAGGAAGCCGGCAATAAAAGATGCGGCACCGATAAACATGCTTTGCATGGCATAACCGAATGACCGTTGCTTCTCATCCAGATTATCCGCAACAAAGGCCCTGAATGGCTCCATACTGATATTGATACAGGAATCAAGTATCCATAAAGTACCGGCTGCCATCCAGACCGCAGATGAGTTCGGCATTACAAATAAAGCCAGTGAGCTGAGAATAGCCCCGACCAGAAAATATGGACGCCTGCGGCCCAGTCGTGGATTCCAGGTACGGTCGCTGAAATAACCAATAATTGGCTGTACGAGCAATCCTGTCATCGGGGCAGCTAGCCATAAACCGGGTATTTCTTCGGGCTTGGCACCAAGATATTCATAAATGGCACTCATATTTCCCATCTGCAGGCTCCAGCCAAACTGGATACCAAAAAAACCAAAACACATATTCCATATTTGCCAGAAAGACAAGCGTGGCTTGACGCCGGTAAAAGCAGAAGACATAAGCAATCGGATTTAATTTTCTAAAACTAAAGGGAAGGTAGGAATAATATGTAAAAGGTACACATTTGTGTACCTTAAAAATATTTGCCTTATGTAAAACCTCGTCAGATGACAAAGCCATTTGGAAGAATGGCTCCTTTTTTCACCACCACGATACCTTCTTTTACGGTATACAGGGGGAAATCGCCGTTTTCCAGGTGGGGGCCGCCATTGATCCGGACATCATTTCCGATTCTGACATTCTTATCCAGGATTGCGTTTTTAATATAGCAACGGTCACCCACGCCCAGCAAGGGCACTCCTTTTTCAGTATCGGTAGCAATATCATTCAGGGTCTCATAAAAATCGCTTCCCATGATATAGGTGCTGACGATGGTACTGCCGTGACCGATACGGCTCCGTATTCCCACCACCGAATTTTCCACACGGGAGGCATTGATGATAGAACCTTCCGCAATCAGTGTTTTCTCCAGTGTGGTGCCGCTGATCTTGGCCGGAGGCAGCATACGCGGACGGGTGTAAATAGTCCGGTCGCTGTCAAACATATTAAAGTCAGGAATGTCTTTTGTCAGGTCAAGGTTTGCTTCAAAGAAGGAGAAAATATTTCCAATATCCGTCCAGTAACCGGAATACTGATAGCTGGCTACTTTGTATTTATCGATGGATTGCGGAATAATCTCTTTACCAAAGTCTGTGGCATCTTTGAATTCTGTCCGCAACATACTGATCAGCAGGTCACGGTTAAAAATATAAATACCCATTGAAGCCAGATAAATCCGACCCGCTTCTTTCATTTCATCACCGGTATCACTGACCCAGTCGGCCAGTACATCTTTTTTCGGCTTTTCCACAAATGAGGTGATCAGGCCCTCACTGCTTTTCAGAATGCCGAATTCGGGAGCTTCGCGCTGGGCCACAGGAATAGTGGCTACCGATATGTCCGCACCCAGTGCTTTATGATTATCCAGCATTTCTGCAAAATCCATCTGGTATAGCTGGTCGCCGGACAAGATCAGGATATAATCACTTTCGAAAGATTCAATATGCCGCAGACTCTGACGCACCGCATCGGCCGTCCCCTGAAACCAGCCGGGGTTGTCGGGAGTTTGTTCGGCCGCGAGAATATCCACAAAGGCTTTACTAAAGGCGCTGAAGTGATAGGTATTTTTTATATGCCTGTTCAGGGATGCCGAGTTGAACTGTGTCAGAACAAACATACGGCCGATACCGTTATTCAGGCAATTGGAAATGGGGATATCCACCAACCGGTATTTACCGGCAATGGGTACCGCGGGTTTGGAGCGACTGGCTGTTAATGGATATAAACGGGTTCCGGCCCCGCCACCAAGAATAACTGATAAAATCTCTTTTGAATGAGTAATAGTTCTGATTGCCATAACCGGTCTTTTTATTTCAGTGATTGATATAAGTCTATATACTGTTGTGCAGATGAGTCCCAGGAATGGTCAATGGTCATCATATGGCTGCGCATCCAGTTGTAAAGATCCTGTTTATTATTGTATAAATCGATTGCCCGGCCTACTGAATAGGTAATATCGTTAACCGAAGCCTGGTCAAACCGTATCCCCACCCCCTGCCAGTCGCCCATATCGGTCACGGTATCTCTTAGTCCTCCCACATTCCTGACCATCGGCACGGTACCATAGCGTAAGGCATACATCTGATTCAGGCCGCAGGGTTCCACCCGGCTGGGCATCAGCAGGAAATCGGACCCGGCATAAATCAGGTGACTTAACGGTTCACTATACCCAATATACGAATTATAATAACCGCCAAACTGGTGTTTCATCTGATCGAGCCGGTCTTCCAGTTCCGGATCACCGGAGCCCAGTACCAGAAAGTTAGCGTGACCATGATGCTGATAAATGGATTGGGCAATGGCTTCCGGCAGCAAATCAGCGGCCTTCTCTCCAACCAGTCTGCCGATAAAGGCAATCAGTGGTTTATCCGGATCGAGTCCGAACTGACCGGCCAGTTCTTTTTTATTTTTCTTTTTCCCTTTTGCCACCAGTTCCTTATCATAATTTTTCGCGATCATGGAATCGGTGGACGGATCCCATACCTGGTTATCTATACCATTCAGGATACCCGAGCTTTTGCCTACTTCATATTGGAAAAGGTTTTGCAGGCCATTGGCTTCCTCGCGCAATTCGCCCAGGTAACTATGACTGACAGTGGTTACTTTCCAGGCACATTTCACCGCGGAGGCCAGCGGATTGATTGAATTGGCCCAATCCAGCATGCCCCATTTCCAGGAATCAAAGGGGGGCAGCAGGTAATATTTATCCCAGCCCATCCAGCCCTGGTATTGGGCATTATGGACAGTTAGCACGGTAGGAACACCCGCCAGTTTCTGACGGAATTCGAATGCGTACTTGACCATAAAGGGAATAAGGCCGGTATGATGATCGTGGCAATGGATTACATCAGGCGTATGCTGCCATTTATTCAGCCAGTCGCAAACAGCCACCTGGAAGGCCAGGAACCGGTCCGCATCATCCTCGTATCCATATATTTTTTCTCGATCCAGCAGACCATTAATATCCACGAGGTATAAATCGAAACCGAGTTTATTCGTTTTTTCCTTGATCACACTGTAATGAAACTGGTAAGGACCGATATGCTGATCGCCCTCATGTACCAGTTCCCAGTCATTGGCATAGAGGAATTTGGTGCGGTACATCGGCATCACTACTTTGGCCACATGGCCCAGTTCAGCCTGGTATTTGGGCAGTGCCCCCACCACATCTCCGAGTCCGCCGGCTTTGGCTACCGGGTAACACTCTGCCGCTACATGTATAATTTCCATACTGCAGTAACCGATTTTGAACGGTAATTTAGGGGATTATTTTCATCTCCGGTGTGAGTTTTTGCAAAAAAGAATATGATATTCCCGGGTTTGTTAAACACCCCTAACCCGGTCCCCCCTTTTTTTGGACAAGCTGTTAACAATCATATCCGCTGTTTTTTATTCTGATTGAAAATTGTCCTACTTTCAGCACTATTTAGAACTAATAATTGATTGCTATGAATCAGGTAAAACAATCCACCAATTACGGTGCGTTAGGTACACTTGTTACCGTCTTTTTTTTCTGGGGCTTTATTGCAGCCTCCAACAGTATTTTTATTCCTTTCTGTAAATCACATTTTGCCCTCAGCCAGTTTGAATCGCAGCTGGTCGGTTCCGCTTTTTACATTGCGTACTTTGTGGGTTCCCTGATTCTGTTTCTCGTATCCAATGTGCTTGGTTACGATATCCTGAACAAAATCGGTTACAAGAAAGGCATTATTTATGGCTTATTGATTTCCGTTGCCGGCGCTTTGCTGATGCTGCCGTCCGCCAATGCGAATTCATACCCTGCCTTACTGGGTTCACTGTTTATTATTGCACTTGGGTTTTCGCTGCAGCAAACCGCGGCACAGCCATTTGCCATTTCTCTTGGCGACCCGGCCACCGGTTCACACCGGCTGAACCTGGGTGGAGGTGTTAACTCTCTGGGTACCACCCTGGGGCCGATCATCGTCAGTTTTTTCCTCTTCGGTTCTGTTGGTTCAACTGGCAAGGAAGTTACCGTAACCAATATCAATACCCTGTACCTGATTGTGGCCAGTGTGTTTCTCGCCGTTGCCTTATTCTTTATGTTCTCAAAATTACCCGATGGCAAAAACAATGAGAAATTTGAAAAAGGAAATAAAGCGGCCACTTCGTTAATCGTTATGACCGGATTTATTGTTGCCGTGATTGTGGCGGCCCAGCTTGCGGAAATTCCTAAACTGCCTTTGTTGTTGGTAACTATTGCAGCGGTGATGGGTATTCTGTTTTATTCCAACATGACCGCACAGAAAGACGGCGAAGGTTGGGGCGCGATGAAATACCCGCAGCTGATCTATGGCATGATAGGTATTTTTGTTTATGTAGGTGTGGAAGTAACTATTGATAATAATTTCGGCGCCTTGCTGAAAACACCCGGTTACCTGACGGATGCCGGAATGAATGAAAGTGAAATCTCAAAATATATTTCCCTTTACTGGGGTAGTCTGATGATCGGTCGGTGGACCGGTGCCGTGAGCGTATTTAACCTGAAAGGGATGTCAAAAATAATCGCCCGTATCATTATACCTTTTGTTGCATTTGGCGTAGTGTTATACGTCAACCATCTCAATGGCAGTGATGTTTCCGACCTCTGGGGTTATGCAGTCTGTGTGGCTATCGCCATTGCCGCCTTCTTCTATGGACAGGAAAAACCAGTGAAGACCCTGGTAACCGTTTCCATACTGGCAGCTATTGCCATGCTGATCGGCACATTCACCAGCGGACTGATTTCCGTTTATGCCCTGATGGCTGGCGGTTTATTCTGTTCTGTAATGTGGCCCTGTATTTTCGCCCTTGGTGTAGGTGGCCTTGGCAAATACACCGGACAAGGATCTGCCTTCCTGATTATGATGATCCTGGGTGGTGCCCTGATTCCTCCAATGCAGGGTGCTGTGGGAGATATTGCCTCTGTAGGTATTCATACATCTTATATTGTTGCCGCTATTTGTTTCTTCTTCCTGGCTTTCCTGGCAATAAAAATGAAACAGGTGTTGCACAAACAGGGATTGGATTTTGATGAACAAATCGGAGGCGGTCACTAATTTTTGATTTTTAAAGTTGAATTATGTCAGATTTTGCAATAGGCATTGATATCGGCGGCACGAATACCAAATTCGGTATTGTGGACCGCAACGGGCATATAATTGCCCAGGACCGCACTTCCACCAACGAACATGAGACCGTACAGGAATTTATCGAAGTCCTCTACGCGAAACTGAAACCCATGATCGATAAGGCGGGTGGTCCGGACAAATTTGTGGGTGTGGGTGTAGGTGCACCTAACGGAAATTTTTATACCGGGAATATTGAATATGCTCCCAACCTGAAATGGCGCGGGATAATTCCGTTGGCCAAAATGATCTCGGAAAAATTCAATATGCGGGTCAAACTCACCAATGATGCCAATGCGGCTGCCGTTGGGGAAATGATGTATGGCTGCGCAAAAGATATCCGTCATTTTATCACCATCACCCTGGGTACCGGGGTGGGCAGCGGTATTGTGATTGATGGGAAAATTCTGTTGGGTCATGACGGCTTTGCCGGCGAACTGGGTCATACCATCATCCGTCCGGGTGGCCGTTTACACAAAGGCACCGGACTCAGGGGAAGCCTGGAATCCTATGCATCGGCTACGGGTGTACGGGAAACCGCACTGGAACTCCTGGCGGAAAAGCCGGACATTGCCAGCCTCTTGCGGGATTATTCCATAAACGATCTCACCAGCCAGTCTGTATTTGAATGTGCCATCAAAGGAGATACCATCGCGAATGAAATCTTTGATTTCACCGGACAAATACTGGGCGAGGCCCTGGCCAATTTTGTGATGTTTTCCTCACCGGAAGCCATTGTATTATTCGGCGGACTCACCAAGGCCGGCGACCTTATTATGAATCCCACCCGGCAGGCGATGGAAGAAAACCTGTTGCCCATTTTTAAAAATAAAGTAAAGCTGATGTTCAGTGAACTCAAGGAAGCCGACGCGGCCATCCTGGGATCAAGTGCATTGGTATGGGAGTAAGCATGTAACCGTGCCGGCCCAATAAAAAGATAAGCCCTGCAGCATGACGCTGCGGGGCTTAATGTTATCATAGGTAGCTTCTTAGTTGTTTTGCTACTTATAATGGAAAATCATGCCACGACTGTTTTCGGAACATTCAGTTTTCCACAAAAAATTCAGTTATTATTTTCTTTTAATAAGAAAGACGGCAGGAACCGGCCTTTGGCCTTCTTTATCTGATACCCGGATAGTTTCCTTTCCGTTGACCAGCATACAGCTGCTGCCGCCCCCGTCGAGATTCAGCGCTTCAATACAGCCCAGATCTGCAAGGAGCTTCGCCGTTTGTTCAAGTGTGGCGCCTTCTGCCATACCCGGATTACGGCCTTCTATGACCAGTATGATCAGTTTATGATCGGCGGTATAGCCCATGGCCGTACGGGGATGTTTATCCAGCAGGGCTTTCCCGGCAAATTTGAGTTCTTCGTTATTGGTGATTTTGACTTCCCCTTTTTGCACCAGTACCGGTCCCCCGCCAACTGCTGTTTCCATTTTCCATCTATCGGGGTCACGGTGCTGAGGAACTGAAATACGTTGCAATAAATACCGGTATCCGGGCCTGGCAATTGAATCTGTAAGCGGGTCATGGGACCATTGATCCGCAAAGGGATATTGTAATGAAGAATCCGTAACCAGCCAGGCGATATCTGCTTTCCTTTTCCGGGAAATGCCTAAAGCGCTACCCAGGGGATGACGGTACGTTAACGTATCCTTTCCCCGTCCGTTGATGGTATGTACATTGTAACTGACCAGTTTTCCCTTTTTAATCACCACATTCAGATTCTGATTGGTGGCAAACGAAAAGAAAGTGGTATTGACCACCAGTAAGGGCTGCTCATTTTTTGTATAAAAGCCGGAGGGAGTCAACCTGCGTTTATACGTGGTATCTGTAGTAAAATCAAGTTTTTTATCCTTCAGATCCGCTGTCAGAGAATAAGCAATATTGGGTTTGCCATCCAGCAGACTTGTCGTTTTATACACATGTACCGATGCCGGCAATGGCCCAAACAGAGAATCCACATTTTCCCATTTAGCCTGTGCCGTGGCCGATAATGAAATGGAAAAAAAGAATATGGTCAGGAAGTGGTGCAGGGTTGAGCGTTGAAAGGTTGATAAGTCAAAAAGGACGGGCTGTTTACTAACGACTAAGACTATCTCCCCTCACTCCATTCCATCCTTCCGATACCCGCAAACACATGTTTCTCGCTATGGTAAGATGAACGGACCAGCGGGCCACTTTCCACATAATCGAGACCGAGCTGGTAGCCTATTTCACGGTATGCTGCAAATTCGTCCGGGTGAACAAAACGATGTACGGGTAAATGTTTTTTGGTGGGCTGGAGATACTGACCGATCGTGACCACATCACAACCAAAAGCCTGAAGGTCTTTCAGGGTTTGAATCACTTCTTCCTTTTCTTCTCCCAGTCCAAGCATGATCCCGCTTTTGGTCCGCATTCCCCCCTCTTTCAGAGTACGGATGACTTCCATGCTTCTCCAGTATTTGGCCTGGATACGTACCTGACGGGTCAGGCGTTCCACGGTTTCAATATTATGACTGACTACTTCCGGAGCCGCATCAATCACCCGCTGTATATCTTCCTTATTGCCTTTAAAATCCGGAATCAGGGTCTCCAGTGTGGTATCCGGATTCAGCGATTTAACCGCCTTAATGGTATTATGCCAGATGATGGAGCCTCCGTCCGGTAATTCATCCCGGTCAACAGAAGTAATCACCGCGTGTTTTACTTTCATCAGGTGTATTGCCTCAGCCACGCGTTGTGGTTCATCCCAGTCAACCGCTTCTGGCCGGCCAGTAGCTACAGCGCAAAATCCGCAGCTACGGGTGCAAACATTACCGAGGATCATAAAAGTGGCGGTACCGGCACCCCAGCATTCGCCCATATTGGGACAATTTCCGCTTTCGCAGATGGTGTGTAATTTGTGATCGTCTACCAGACCGCGGACGTGCTTGTAACTATCTCCGATAGGCAGCTTAACCCGCAACCAGTCCGGTTTACGCGTTCTGGCTGCTGTTTCATTCACCGCAGGTACAACAGGAAGTTCAGTCATCCGGCAAAATTAGGGGCATTATTTACGCCGTCCAAACAGGAAGGCAATATAACCCTGGAAGAAGAACTGGCGGTCCTTCTGGCGGGCCATGATCGGAATTTTCTGGGTATACCATTCACCACTGACACCCAGTTCAATACCTGAAACAGTTTCATTGAAACGGCCATAATCAAAGCGCAGAGCCGCTTTTGCAAAAACGCCGGGTTTTACCTTCATTTCCCCCCAGCCCTTACCCAAACCGCCCCCGCCCATGATGGTGGGGCCCAGGAATAAAGCACTGTCGGCCTGAGAGTATTTAATCATTTTAGACTCATTGGTTGCCGGGTCCAGCACTTCGAGATAATACGGGCGAAGCAGGCCCAGGGATAAGCCGCCATTATAAACAGCAGAAACCGCTACCCCGTTTTTATTGCCTTTCTGGCCCAGCATATGTTGTTGCCCGAAACCAAATGTGAGCTGGTAAAAATTATTGACTTTCCCGTAAATAAACGGATTGGAGAAAAAGATAAACCCGTTGGATGTCTGGACTTTATTTTCCTTGAGGTGTTTGATTTCAGTAAAATCCACCCGGTAAATATTGGTCTTCCGGTTGGTTTTCATCCGGCCCATTTCATAAAAGAAACCATACCCATTGGTACGACCCTGTACCCCGAAAATACTTTGCTTATGATAGACCAATACCCCTTCTTCAGCCTGGCGGATCATGTTCTTTACTTTTTGCCGGCGGGCTTCTTTTTTGTCAGTTTTGGAATATACACGGGAAGTGGAATCCTGAGCGATGAGGGTAACCGAAAAGGCTGACAACAAAAGGAACAGGCTGAGTTTTTTCACAGATGTATAGTTTTATTCCAAGAGATATAAAAGCGTTCAGGAGCGATCAGCAGGAAAACAAATCAGGCCCCGCTATCTGACCTGTACACATACAGTAACGTTTAAAAATATTCAAAAATTACACCGGAACTTCTTTCCCCCCGTTTCTCTTTCAAACTCTTGGTTCATTCACGTAAATTTAGGGCAAAAAACTGATATGACTTCAACAGTAGTATATACCGGCGATCTCCGTACCACCTGTACCCATCTGCAGAGCCAATCGGCATTTGAAACGGATGCCCCGGTGGATAACAACGGAAAAGGAGAACGGTTCTCTCCCACTGACCTTATGGCCACCAGCCTGGCAGCCTGCATGATCACCGTTATGGGTATCAAGGCCCGGACCATGGGATTTGACCTGACCGATGTAAAGATTGAAGTACTCAAACGCATGAAAGCCGACCCGCGTCGGGTAGGCGGTATAGATTTAACATTTCATATACCCGCTTCCTTGCAGCATATCGACGAAAAAACCAAAACGATCCTGATAAACACCGGGGAAACCTGTCCGGTGATTAAAAGTATCCATCCGGATATTGAAGTGATTATTGACTGGGGAAGCTGGGGGTAGAGAAAGTCGATAGACGTTAGCCGATAGTTTTCAAAGTACTGAGGCTACCCGTGTATTACTAACGACTATTGACTATTTATTTCCCTCACTCCTGAGTAATGTACAGCCTACCGCACATTCCAGGCACTTTTTTTTATCACAGTAGTTCTGTTTTAGTTCTATCAGGGCCTGACTATCGGAAGCGTTCGTATTCGTGAGGCCCAGTTGCTTAAATCCCCGGGTGATGGAATTGGATTCCGCACTGGTTTGATCCAGCCATTGTACAGCCCTTTCTTTAAACAGCTGTTCATTATGATAACTTCCATAAGCAAATAATACCGGGCTTACTGTGTTAATGATAATATTTTCCAGCATAGATGCCCCAAGTTTCTTGGGCATGTAGGGGGAGGCCTGGTCAAAGCTGTAATGATAATGCCAGTAATCATTCGCCGTAATATCAAAAAGACGTTTTAATTCTTCAAGGGTTGAGGTATCCCGTATTATGGCAAAAAGGGATTCGGATTGATATAAAAGCATCGCCAGCTGAGCCAGCCTGACCGTGGGAAAATTGCCAGGCCTCATCCGAAGGAAATGTACCGGGATAGTAACAGGCCGGAGACGGTATTTGCTTTGCTGAAACATATATTCCCGCCGGAGTAATGTGTAATATTTATCCGCTGGTTTTTCATTTTCGAGCAACCCGGCCTGCCCCAAGAGCAGGGACTCGAGCTGAATCAGCTGATGTTTTTGCCGGGTCAGTAAGGCAACTGGCAATGAACGGGCAATACATTCAAAGGCTTCGGTATTGACCAGGATACCGAAATTCCGGGCCATCATCCACCAGGTGGCTTCTTCCCAATGATTCCCGTTCAGGGAGAGATATTGATTCAGCAGGGCCGATTTCCGCTCCAGTCTTTCTGCCAGCAACCGGTCTTTCCAGCTTTTCCAGCTGAGTTCATTAATACGGATAATACTGTTCCCGCAAGGTATAAATCCAGCTTTTCCCATCAGCCGTTCATACCGGCTGAGCAATAAACCCGGCACCCGGCCTTTCAGTTCCAATACAGGCAGCGGGTAATTCCATCCGTCATCCTCCCATACCACGTGAAGTATCACATTGTCGTAATTGCGGTCATGCTGGTGCTTATGTTTATCCCAGTCAGATGCCCGGATATGGAGTTCAGTACTACCCACCCAGGTAGTATCACCAATTTTAATTTTTGCATTGAAAAAATCCGGCCCCTGATTGGTATTGTATTGTCCCTGCCTGATAACCTGTACAGGTTCACCAGTGGTTGTCTGCAGTTCAGCCATAGAGAAATACTGATACTGCCAGATAAACTGAAGTAATCGCTCGTTCATGAGTATAAGGTTTAGAACGGCAAACTATAGTGATTATCTGGAAAAAACGGGGAGTGTCTACAGGAAAAATACGGATGAGCTGACAAGCCGATTAACGGAACCTTCCCCCATTGGCTAACTGGCTAATCTGCTAATTAGCTAATTCTCTCAATGCCCGTACAACCCGGCTCACGGGCAGCCCCATTACATTATAAAAGTCGCCATTAATGGATTTAATGCCCACCACACCAATCCATTCCTGAATGGCATAAGCCCCGGCTTTGTCATAGGGTTTGTACTTGTCTACATAGAATTCGATCTGTTCGATAGTCAGCGGATGAAATTCCACGTCGGTGATATCGGCAAAAGCTATTTCGGTATTTCCCTTCCGGATAACGACACCGGTAATTACCTGGTGTTTTTCTCCGGACAGGGCCAGCAGGATGCTGATGGCTTCTTCCCGGTGTACGGGTTTCCCGATAATTTTATCGCCGAGTACCACAATGGTATCCGCCGCCAGTACAATATCAGATGCGGCCAACGATGCTTGTACGGCAAGCGATTTGTTCCGGGCAATATGAATCGCAACTTCTTTGGCGGTCAACCCGGGAGGGAAATGCTCGTCGGTCTCTTTAACAACGACTTCAAATGACACTTCGGCCCATTCAAGCAACTGTTTACGACGGGGCGACTGAGAAGCCAGGATAATTTTACTGCTCATAAAAAGAAATAGAAAAAGATCATGGAAAGGATACCGGTCAGCATAACCGTTTTAATCCAACGGCTGAGCCGGTGAAAATCTGCAGGGCTGACCGCACTGAACAGCCGGTAGAAAATATATAGCATCGGGGCTACAATCAGGGCAAAACTATAGGTAACGGGCAGCCACCAGCGGAATTGCAATACGTAAAACTGTACGACGACCAGGATGGCAATCAGTACCACCAGCCAGACAGCCACATACACTTTGGCGGCATTAAGTCCCCACACAATCGGCATGGTACGGCATCCATATTTTGCATCTCCCACCCTGTCCTCCATATCCTTAATGGCTTCGCGGATCAGTGAACTGATAAAGGCAAAACCGGCATAGAGATAACCGATCCGGATGATTTTATTATGCGCCTCCAAGGTAACTGCATCTGCATTTGTATAAAACAAATAGTAGGATTCGGAGAAACAAAGTATGAGAATGACCCATGCCGTGAGCAGTGAAATCAGGATATTTCCGGAGAGCAGCTTTCGTTTAAGGGAAATGGAATATCCGAATAACAATCCGATACAGGCAAAATTAGCCAGCACAATATACCAGAGCCCGGTCTTCCAGGAAATATACAGACTGATCAGTAGCCCTGCCCCGCTTAAAATGAAATGCAGCAGCATGGCCCACCGACGGGATATTACCTGATCCACCACATTTTTCTGCGGTTTATTTACTTCATCAATATTAATGTCAAAATAGTCATTGATAATATAACCGGCCGCAGCAATCAGTACCGAAGCAACAACCAGTAAGATAAACGGTGTAATTCCTATCCGGGGTGACTGACCGGCTTTTTGCAACAACGGAAGCAGGATAGCCTGGTAAAAAAGTACCTGGGTTAGTGCAATAAAAAAGAGATTCGGCAGTCGTACCAGTTTTACTAAAGCGGCTGTGAACCTCATGAATAAATTTTAAGGGAAGATACAATAGAAGTCCGAACTGAAAAACAGTAAAAGCATCAGCGGGAAGACACGTCCACTCTGTATTCCCAATGCCCATTTATCCGGAGTACTTTTTCAATCAGTTCCCGTACACAGGCTTCCCCCCCTTTCAGCGGGGAAATATAATGGGCGATTTTCTTTATTTCATCTGCTGCATCCGCCGGACAGGCGGGCAGTCCGGCCAGTTTTAAAGCCGGCAGATCAGGCAGGTCATCACCCATAAAGAGCACTTCTTCTTTTTTCAGCTTTTCCGCTTTCATCCAGTCTGCCAGGAGGGTTCCTTTATCCTGTACCGACATATGTACATCACTCACCCCCAGTTTATTCAGGCGGTCCATAACTTCAGGGGAATTACCTCCGGAAATTATTTTCACCCGGTACCCGTTCTTCAACGCCATCTGGAGGGCAAACCCATCCTTGATATGCATTCTTCTGGCCTGCACTCCATTCGGCAATACCAATACGGTACCATCGGTGAGCACGCCGTCGATGTCGAAGACGAAAGTGGAGATCTTCTTGAAGGCGGTGAGGATATTCATTTTGATTGGTTGTAAAGGTGTTTAGGTGTTTAGGTGTTTACTGAAATTTCTCTTTCATTCCTGACAGTTTAACGTTAAAACAACTTTGCCGCACTACGACTAAACGCCAAACAACTAAACTTTTAAACTACTTCTGATTATCCCTCCACTCATACACCCATGCACTCTGTATCATCTCCAGGTGTCCTTCCGTGCTTCCTTCCCGGGTGCCTTCAAAACGGGGGATTTCAAGCACCCATTCCAGCAGGTCGGTAAAACGGATGCGGTAAATTTTGCTTTCGGTAAAATCATCCCCGAAACGCTCATACAGCTTCAGCGCGATGTCTTCATGATCGCTCCAGTTGATCGGGGGTTCGAAATGTGTAGCCATATTAATGTCCTGTTACTTTGTAAGTATTTTTTAAGTTGTGAGATGCCTGATATGTGATGTCAGCAAACATCCGGTACCTCGTACCTGTTCTATTCGCCGAGGAACTGAGTCTGGTCAGGAAGCGTGACTTCAATTTCGCCAGACCCACCTTCCAGTAAAAGGGACTGACATCCAAGCCTGGAATTCAGGCGGGGATTGATGGCCCGGTCAATAAAGTCTTCTTCCCGGTCGGAGAGTTCATCAATATGATCCATCCCTTTTTCCACATAAAGATGGCAGGTGGTGCAGGCGCAAACACCGCCACAATTGTGGTGCAGTTCAATATCATTTTTTAAAGCCACTTCCAGGATTGACTGACCGGGTTCCACATTTGTAAGGGTGACCGGCTCCAGTCCTTTCTGTTCAAAATTGAATTTAATCGTATACATCGGGTTCGTGTTTCGTTTCGGGGAGCAAATTTACCTCAAAAACACCGAAACGGTTTACTTGTTCGGGAAAAGCCGGCCTCAGGACTGAATACTTTTGGTAAATAACAGGTAGATCTCACTCAGCAGGGGATGACCTTTTAGTATTTGCAGGTGTTTTTCAATAGTTGACTGGTCTTGCCGGATCGCGGGTCCGGTCTGGGCCTGATCCGGACTGATTTCCCGTAGTCTTCCGGCCGTTTCCTCAATCAGGGGGAGCAATTGCTTAAAATCCAATCCCTCTTTTTTGCAATAATCAGCCGCCAGTTTATACAGATGATTGGTAAAATTGCTGACCAGCACAGCTGCCACATGCATTTTCATTCTGTCCTCCGGACCGGCCCCGCTAACCTGTTCCGGGGAAATGGACCGGGCCAGGCTGGTGAGCATGTTGATAGCTTTCTCATCATTTCCTTCTACAAAGACGGGAATATCCGGCAGGTCAGTCATGTTGGTACGCAGGCTTTGTAACGGATAAAATACGCCGTAGTGGCCGGACACTTTTTGCAAAATCTCTTTGGGTACAGAAGCGGCTGTATGTGCCACCACACTACCTTGCAGTTCCAGATTCGAGATCACATCTGGAATGGCATCATCTTTTACAGCGATGATATACACATCTGCCCGTTTCACGATCATACTGATATAATTCGTGGATTCGGTATCCCATTCATAGGCCAGTGCCGAAGCCGCTTTTGCATTCCGTCCGTAAATCTGCAGGATCGTATGGCCGGCCGCCCTGAACTTTCTGCCCAATACAGTTGCCACATTTCCGGAACCAATCATTACAATATCCATAATAGAATTTTTAATTACGTCCTGTCCTCATTTACTGATTCACCCTACACCCTACTTTTGCAACATGAAACCCGCTCAACGTGTAGTGCTCTGGTATTTCAGAACAAAATTCAACCTTATTGCCGCCATCTCCAAAAAGAAAGCGGCGGAAAAGGCATTTGACCTGTTTTGCACCCCACAACGCCGTAACCGGAAGAAAATCCCGAAAATCTTTGAAGAAGCCATTACTGAACAGTTCATTATGGATGGCATGCTGATAAAAGGCTGGCGTTGGCCGAATGAAAGCGGGAAGAAAGTACTGATCCTGCACGGCTATGAATCTTCCGTCATCAACTTTGACCGGTATATAAGGCCGCTTACAAAAAAAGGCTATGAAGTGCTGGCTTTTGATGCGCCTGCACATGGACGAAGCGGGGGAAAACAACTGAACGTACCGATATTTAAAAAATTTGTACTTGAAATCTATAAACAATACGGACCTGTACACTCGTTTATGGCCCATTCATTCGGGGGACTCGGTCTGGCTATTGCACTGGAAGAAATCAGTCATACACCTGAATACAAAATGGTTTTAATTGCACCGGCCACTGAAACCACTACGGCAATTGACAGTTTTTTCCGCTTTTTACAACTCTCCCCTTCCCTGCGGGAAGAATTCAATAAAGTTATTGTGAAAAGAAGCGGATTAACCCCCGACTGGTTTTCCATCCGCAGAGCGATGCTGAATATACAGGCCCGGGTCTTGTGGCTGCATGATGAAGATGATGACATCACCCCGCTGAAAGATGCCCTTAAAGTAAAAGAAGACGGACATCCGAATATCGAATTCATTATTACTAAAGGGTTGGGCCACCGGCGGATATACCGGGAGAATAAAGTAACAAAGGCGGTTATTGATTTTATGTAACAACCAACTCTATCCTCTATCCTCTATCCTCTATCCCCTATTCCCTATTTTCTATTTTCTATTCTCTATGTTCTATTCTCCATTCTCATTTTTAACTAACTTCCCCATCATATTAACCAATGACAAGCAAAACCTACCTCGCACTCGGCGATTCGTATACCATCGGGGAACAGGTACCCTTTTCTGAGAATTATCCCAACCTGACGGTACAGCTATTACGAAATGCCGGTCATGCATTTTCAGCACCGGAAATTGTGGCAAAAACGGGCTGGACGACGGATGAACTGGAAACCGGCATGAATAAGCATACTTTTCTGCCAGCATATGATTTTGTCAGCCTCCTGGTTGGGGTAAATAATCAATACCGGGGCCGTTCGGCCGGGGAATATGCAGTACAATTTAAAGCATTATTAATCAAGGCTGTACAATTGGCAGGTAACAATCCGGCGAATGTATTGGTATTATCCATCCCCGACTGGAGTGTAACACCATTTGCGGCCAGGGCTGACCGGGAGAACATAAAGACAGAAATTGACCGTTTTAATCAGGTAAACCGGGAAATTGCCAGTGAAAACGGTATACATTATATATATATAACCGGCTGGACCCGGGAAGCAGAAACGGATCCGGATCTGCTTGCACCGGATGGACTTCACCCATCAGGTAAAGAGTATCAACGTTGGGCGCGGGTGATAGCTGATTTTTTCATGGGCAAAACACCTTGAAAATCAGTAAAATAAAGCATGTTTTTTCAGAAAAAAAACGGAATGAAACGGAGATCAGAAAAAATGTTTCGGGAAAAATTCACTAACCTTGTCCTAACTTGCGGCCGCTGAAAAGCGGTTTTTGTATGTAAAAAGCAGCAATTTAAGTGCGGAAGACCGCAAAAATACAGTATCCCATATGGCGAAAAATTTACTGATAGTAGAGAGCCCTGCGAAAGCGAAGACGATTGAAAAGATTCTTGGAAAAGACTTCCAGGTTAAAAGTTGTTTTGGGCATATCCGTGACCTGGAAAAAGCAGGTATGGGTATCAATCTCGAAAAAAACTTTGAACCCAGCTATATTGTACCGGCTGATAAGGAACGCGTGGTCAATGAACTGAAATCACTGGCCAGAAAATCTGAAGAAGTGTGGCTCGCAACGGATGAGGACCGTGAAGGGGAAGCCATCAGCTGGCATTTATGTGAGGTACTCGGACTGGACCCCAAAACCACCAAGCGTATTGTCTTTCATGAAATTACCAAACCTGCCATACAGGCCGCTGTTCAGAATCCGCGATTACTGGACATGAATCTTGTGATGGCCCAGCAGGCCCGCCGGGTGCTGGACAGGATTGTGGGTTTTGAATTATCTCCCGTACTCTGGCGTAAAATGAGTATGCGCAATAACCTCAGTGCCGGACGTGTGCAGAGTGTGGCCGTGCGTTTAATTGCGGAAAGGGAACGCGAAATCAACGCTTTTGTTCCCGTCAGTACGTTCAAAATTGAAGCGTCTTTTACAGCCAAAGATGTTTCTGATAAAAATGTAACATTTACTGCAGAAGGGAAAAAACAAAATACGGCAGAAGATGCTGAATCATTCCTGAAAAGTTGTGTCGGTGCTTCGTATAAAGTCACCGATATACAGGTAAAACCGGGCAAACGATCTCCGGCTCCTCCCTTTACCACTTCCACCTTGCAACAGGAAGCCTCCCGTAAACTGGGATATGGCGTGTCCCGCACAATGCTGATAGCCCAGAAACTGTATGAAAACGGGTATATCACGTATATGCGTACCGATAGTGTAAACCTGAGTAATACCGCACTCGGCGATATCACCAATACGGTGAAAAGTATGTACGGGGAGGAATATCATCAGTTCCGCAAATTCAAAAACAAAAACGAAAGTGCTCAGGAAGCGCACGAAGCTATCCGTCCCACATACATGAGCAACAGTACGGTGAAGGAACCGGAATGGCAGCGATTGTATGAACTGATCTGGAAAAGAACCATGGCCAGCCAGATGGCGGATGCGGAGCTGGAAAAAACCACCGCAAAGATTTCTATTTCCACCAATAAAGAAGAATTAACCGCCAGTGGTGAAGTGTTGAAATTCGATGGATTCTTAAAAGTATACCGTGAGGATCGGGATGACGATGAAACCGAAGAAGATGCCAATGAAGGCATGCTTCCCCCGCTGACTGTGGGTCAGGTATTACCGTTTAAGGAAATGCTGGCTACTGAACGGTTCAGTCGTCCCCTGCCCCGTTATACGGAAGCCTCCCTGGTGAAAAAACTGGAAGAACTCGGTATCGGAAGACCCTCCACTTATGCACCCACTATTTCCACCATACTCAAGAGAGGGTATGTGGAAAAACGCGATAAAGAAGGAACCCGTCGTGATTTCCGTGTGTTTTCACTGAAGAAAGACACGGTGAGTAAAGTGATGGAACAGGAAAATACCGGCGCGGAAAAATCAAAGTTATTTCCTTCCGATCTGGGACTGGTGGTAACTGACTTCCTGAAACAGTATTTTGATGATATCATGGATTACAGTTTCACGGCCCGTATTGAAGAGGAGTTTGATGAAGTAGCCATGGGCAAGATGAAATGGAACAAGATGATCCATGACTTCTACGATCCTTTTAAAAAGGATGTGGACAATACCATTGAAAATGCAGAGCGGATAAAAGGAGAACGTGTACTGGGTGTGGATGGCGACAGTGGTAAACCCGTGGTGGCCCGTATGGGACGTTTTGGTCCCATGATCCAGATCGGTGAAGCCAATGATGAGGAAAAACCGCGTTTTGCCAAGATACCTACCGGACAGAGTATTGAGACCATCACTTTTGAAGAAGCCATGAACCTCTTTGGTGCACAGGGATCCATGGGATTATATGAAGAAAAAGAAGTGTCTGTTAATGTTGGCCGTTTCGGCCCCTATGTGAAATGGGGTGAGGAATTTGTTTCGCTCCCCAAGGGAACCGATTTGTCTACGGTTGACCTCGACCGGGCAATCCAGGTGATCAAAGAAAAACAGAAGGCGGATGCACCGGTGGGCACTTATGAAGGCAAACCCATTACCAAGGGCAGTGGCCGATTTGGTCCATATATCAAATGGGACGGCATGTTTATCAATGTGCCAAAGCGGTACAATTTTGCCAAACTCAATCAGACGGAAATGGATGAACTGATTGATGCCAAAGTGAAAAAAGAAGCCAACCGTTATATCCAACGCTGGCCGGAAGATAAAATCACCCTGGAAAACGCACGCTGGGGTCCCATTATCAAATTTGGTAAGAAGATTATCCGTATTCCGAAAAAAGCGGATGATACCCGGTATTCACCCGAGGAAGCAGCAGCCTTTACTATTGAAGATGTAAAAGGTTTTATTGAAAAGGAAATACCCGGTGCCTTCAGTAAAAAATCAAAAGGCGGGGCGAAAAAATCAGCGGCAAAGAAGACAGCCACTAAAAAAGCGCCGGCGAAAAAAGCAGCGGTGAAAAAGAAAGCAGCAAAGAAAAAGTAAACCTTTATCTTCTGCCATCCATTTAATAAGCGGCAAAGCCTTTAACGTATAATGAGCATGTACTGGATGTATGTGCTCATTTTTTTTCGTCAATACTGATTATTTAAATCCGTTCAGGTAATCAAACTATTTTATTCCGTCAATAAAATAGCCTTATGAACTTCAAACCGGAAAAAATTGGTTTTACCTGAACCCATAAAAACAGGTGTTTTTTTTATATGAAATAACTACATTCACTCAAATTCCAATGATGAAAAGAAGTTACTGGGAAAAAATGGCCGACTCATATGCCGAAGAAATTTTTGACGTGTTGCACAATGACAAGAAAGCCCTGATCCGTTCGGCCATAGAAAAAAACGCCGGCAAAAATAAAACCGTGATCGATATCGGTTGTGCGATCGGCAAATGGTTACCGGTACTCTCCCCTGCTTTTAAGAAAGTGGTGGCGTTGGACATCTCTGCAAAGAATCTTGAGATAGCCGCCTCATTGTATCCACAGTATACCAATGTGCAATACCTGCGGATGGATATGAGTGGAAAAATGACAACGGTTCCGGCCTGCGATTTCGGCATCTGTATCAATGCCATCCTCACGCCGGACAAAAAAGCACGGGATAAATTCTTTGCGTCACTCGGTGCCTGTATTAAAAAAGGCGGTCGTATTATACTCACTATCCCTTCCCTCGAATCGCATCTGCTGACCGCGATTGTACAACAATATTATAAAGCTGACACCCGGTATTTCCCTAAAGAAAAAAACGGGAAAGAGGCGTTACGTAAATGGAATAATATCCGCCAGGGAAATGCGGATATTGATGAAGTGCCGCATAAACATTACCTCCGTGAAGAATTGCAGTTTTTACTGGCGGAAGCCGGTTTTGTGGCCGAAGAATTCCATAAGATTGAATACGACTGGAGCACCGAATTTCATAACCCGCCCAAACAACTGAAAGATCCGAAACCCTGGGACTGGATGGTGGTCGGAAGACGAATAAAATGATTTAATAAAATATTGCAGAACGTTTTTTTCAGAAGTATAATTTGTCTGTTGCCATCCTTCGGCAAGCTCAGGTTGACAACTCACGACTCCTGACTCTCGTCTCACTTCTCAAGACTCCCGACTGACTTTCCCCATCTGTGGAAAAGAATAAAGACTCCATTTCGTTCCCAAATCTGAACTTGTGCTGAAATCACAACCATGGAAACCACCAAAGAACTTTCGGCCCTGTTTTCCCTGATCGACGATCCGGATGAAGAGGTCTTCGGACTGGTCTCCAGTAAGATTGTTGATTATGGGAATACCATAATTCCCAACCTGGAACATCTCTGGGAAACCACTCCGGATGAAGTAACACAGATCCGGATTGAAATGCTGATTCACCGGCTGCATTTCGGTGATCTCAAAGAGGAATTCCGTCAATGGAGTCTGGCCGGTCATCATGACCTGATGCAGGGCGCATTACTGACCAGCAAATTCCAATACCCCGATCTCTCCACCAGCAGCACGTTACAGGAAATTGAAAAAGTAAGACGTAATATCTGGCTGGAATTAAATAATTACCTTACCCCGCTGGAGGAAATCAATGTAGTAACCAGTATTCTTTACAGTTATTACGGGCTGAAGGGCAATGAAACCAATTATAAAGAACCCAACGATTTCCTTGTCCATAAAACACTGGAAGCCAAACGCGGTAACCAGATCAGCAATGGCATTTTGTACCTTGCATTATGTGAATTACTGGATATTCCCGTAAAAGCCATCTCCATACCGAAACAGTTTATAATCGCCTACCTGCGGCCGGGTTATTCTTCGGAAAACCTGGAACAACCTCAGCAGAAAATTGAATTTTATATTGACCCCAGTTCAGGACAGGTCTTTACCCACCAGGATGTGGAGAGTTATTTCAAACGGATATCCGTGCCCCCTGTGGGACATTATTTCAAACCACTCCGGAATAAAGATGTAATTAGTTATTTACTGGATGACTTTGGTAAATGTTTTGATAATGACAAGGACCGGTATAAGCAACTGGAATTACGGGAAATTATCCAACTCATATCAGGAGAAAACTCCTGACTCCCGATTCATCCTCCGTAGCTTTAGCGAAGGAGGGCCAACTAGAGCTCCAGTTTCCACCCGTCCCTGTACTCCCTTTTCACAAACTGGTTCGCTTCGTCGAAATTGGTCACTTTCATATTCTTTGCATCCCAGAGAAGTTTCTTACGGCCAAGGTATTTGTCTTCCCAGCCTTTGAGTTTGGGGTTCTTCATCATCCAGCTGCGGATGGCCAGGTTACCCATGAGAATACTCTCTGTAAACGGACCGGCATATTCGAATGGTGAACTGGTTTTGCCTTTGCCATAACCTTCCCGGCAGGCATTGACCCATTGCAGGTAATGTCCTTCCGGCACCCTTTTCAAGGTTTCCTTTGGCAATGTTTTTTCCTTCATCAGTTTACTGGGGAGCAAGCGCGGATTGGCACCATAACAATCCAGCAGCATTTTACCTTTTGTACCTACCAGCAATACGCCTCCATCCCAGTTGCCAAAGGGTTCATCCGGCATTAATTCTTCCGGACGTGCAGGTAACAATCCGCCATCATGCCAAGATACTTGAATCTTACCTTTACCATCGGTGCGCGGATAAGATAAGTGTATAATTGAAGAAGGGGGACAGGCATCCGTATTTTGTGTATCATTCCATTTGGCCGGCCATAATGACGCCACACTGCATTCGGCAGATTCAGGATACAGAATAGGCAGCATCCGATAAATCGGATCCATGATATGACAGGCCATATCGCCCAGGGCTCCCGTACCAAAGGCCCAGAATCCCCGCCAGTCAAAAGGGAGGTAAGCAGGATTATAGTCCACCCATTTGGCCGTTCCCAGCCAGAGATCCCAGTTCAATTCACCCGGCGTATCAAATTTGCCGGTGGGATTCGCCACTCCCTGTGGCCAAACCGGCCGGTTGGTCCAGGCATGGGCTTCGGTAACGGTGCCAATCATCCCGGCATCATACATTTCCTTGGCTTTACGGACTCCGTCACCTGAGCCACCCTGATTCCCCATCTGGGTTACCACTTTATATTTTTTTGCCGCTTCTGTCAGTATACGGGCTTCATAAATATCGTGTGTCAGCGGCTTCTGGGTATAAACATGCTTGCCCAGCTGCATGGCCGCCAGGGTGGCCACGGCATGGGTATGATCGGGCGTGGAAATGGAACAAGCATCAATATTGTTTTTTTCTTTTGCCAGCATCTCCCGGAAGTCCTGGTAATAGTTGGCTTTTTCAAATTTCTTACGTGAGCCAGCAGCCTGCCGGTCATCAACATCACAAAGAGCCACAATATTCACATAAGGACTTCTGGCAAATTCAGCCAGGTCACTGGCTCCTTTACCACCGGCACCGATACCGGCAATATTCAGTTTATCACTGGGAGCAATAAAGCCCCTGCCCAATACATGCCGGGGTACAATAAAAAAACCAGCACTGGCCATCGCGGCATTCCGGATAAATTTTCTGCGGGCAGTTTGAAGGTTCTTATCAGCAGGCGTCATATCGTTAGAAATTTGCAGTAAGATAAAGGGATCAAAGAGAAAGAGCAAAAAATATTCCCCGCATTATATTAATGGCAAATATGTAGTTTAGAAGAAAAAAGAATGGCACTCAGCTGGGACGATTTTGAAAAAGTGGATATGCGCACCGGAACGATCATTGACGTGCAGGATTTCCCCGGGGCCCGCAAACCGGCTTACCGGTTGTGGATTGATTTTGGACCGGAAACGGGCATTAAACGATCTTCTGCACAGATTACTGTTCATTACACAAAAGAGGTCCTGCTGAACCGTACAGTGATCGCCGTAATTAATTTCCCACCTAAACAAATTGCCGGTTTTATCAGCGAATGTCTGGTGCTGGGCGTGTATGATCAGAATAAGGACGTAATTTTATTGAAACCGGACCTGCCTGCAGGCAACGGCTTAAAAATCGGCTGAACATGTCAGATACATTTCATACCTGGTATCATTCCCCTGTCGGACTGCTGAAGATCAGCGGCACGGAAGACTATATCAGTGAAGTGATTTTTCACGACAGTTCACAAAAAGCGGAAGGCACCAAAAAACATATACCTCATTTGCTGATTCAGTGTGCCGAGCAATTGATTCAGTATTTTAATGGACAACGCCGGCAGTTTGAACTGCCATTAAACCAGACGGGAACCGTCTTTCAACAACAGGTGTGGAATGAACTGGTGCAGATCCCCTTTGGCAAAACGATCTCTTACCTGGAACTGGCGCGGCGAATCGGGGATACCAAAGCCACCCGGGCCGTAGCCAATGCGAATGGGAAAAATAATATTGCAATAATTGTACCCTGTCACCGCGTAATCGGCTCCAACCGGGAGCTGGTGGGTTATGCAGGTGGTTTACGCCGCAAAAAATGGTTGCTGGATCATGAAGCAAAAGTGGCTTATGGTGTACAGACCCTGTTTTAAGGACATTGTTTTACAACATGAGTGATAACTCCGGTCTGATTTCCTGCCAACACATAAACCGTTTGATTCAGTAAGCCTTCAGCCGTGGCCAGCTGACATACGGTATCGGCAAACATATCCCAGTTGATACCGGTTGTATCCTTTACATAAACACAGATATCCGCAGCACCTCTGCACCGGTTTACCTGTTGCACCCAATCCCTTCCTGAGCGGACTTCATCAGCAACAATAGAAAATTGCTGGCAGTCTAAAGTCGAACAACTTTTATCCACCGAAGTGGCCATATAGAGAAATGAAAACAGTACCAGCATCAGCGGCAGCAGCAGGGGTTTAAAAAGTTTCATATCTGTAAATTACGGTATAGGACAACCCAAAAGCCAGAATCGTTGCAGTCAGGTCCAGCCAATCGAAGGTAAATCCGTAGCCGGCTGCCTGAACGAATTCACTTCCTGCCAGCAATATAAAAGTAAGAATGGTTACGACCCGGCGATTAACACCCGTCCATAGCTGCCAGAAAAAAAGGGAAGCCGCCAGAGAATAGGCCCAGCAGAAATCCGGTAAGTTATAGGCCACTACCCGAAGCAAGGTGTTATCCGGCCTGATAACGGGAAAGCGGCTGAATCCCGCAAAAAGATGACTATGCAGCCAGGTATTGTGCCGGAACAGGATGTAAATCAGTAAACCGGCCGAAAGGGGTAAAAAAATATGTAGCAGCAATTTAAAAAGACGGCTCATTTCAGTTCTTCACCGGTAAATGCAAAGGGCAACATTTGTTTTGCCGATTCCACCACGTATACCGGGCCCTGCATGCCTCCCATGATCAACCGGATTGGTTTGTGAAAACGGGTTTCATATTCCAGCAGAGATTGGCGGCACATACCGCAGGGAGAGATCGGGTGATCGCTTTTTTCATTTACAGTATTAAAACTGATGGCCATGGCTGTAAGTGGAATTTCAGGATGTAGCGTAGCCGCCGTACCAAGCAGTACTCTCTCTGCGCAAATTCCAACAGGATAGGAAGCATTTTCCTGATTGGTCCCCAGCAGCAATTCGCCGTTTTCCAGCCGGGCAGCCGCGCCTACATTAAACTTTGAATAAGGGGCATAGGCTTTATTGGTCACCAGCCGGGCAGCGGCCAGCAGATCCGCATCGGCCGATGACAGCTGACTGATATCATCGTATACTTCGTAATCGAATGTGTAGGTATGTTGTTTCATACAAAAAAGTAATAGAGAAAAGAATGCCCCTGAAAAATCAAGGGCATTTAAAGTTAGTTCATTTTATTTAACCGTGCGGAACAATCGGCTCCAGCGTGGTCCGCCATCCCAGCTGAACCAGATCAGCCAGGCTTTACCCACTACCCGGTCTTCGGGCACAAATCCCCAGAAACGGGAATCCTGGGAACCATGCCGGTTATCCCCCATCATCCAGTAATAATCCATTTTGAATGTATATGATGTAACGGCTTTACCATTAAGGAAAAAGGCATTATCCTTCATGTAAAAATCGTTTTGCTCATAATTACGGATGGCCCGTTCATACGTGGAATAATTCTCCTTCGTCAGGTTTACAGTAGCTCCTTTTTTCGGGATCCAGATGGTTCCATAATTATCAATGGTCCAATGGTGCAGGGTATCATAGGGGAACAAACGCGTTGGCATCACCAGTGTATCAATATAGGTATCCACTTTCTCCGTCAGGCCGGAAGCCGTCAGCAGGTTTTTCTCCGCTACGGTCATATTGATTACATACTGGTATGGGGCGGGTGCACTTAAACCCAGATCTGAAGAACGTTCTGTTTCATAAATCGCAATCCCCATTTCCTCCAGTGTTTCCTTACTCAGAAAGCGGTTGGGTTTCATTTGCACCAGGTACGGACGACCTGAATGTGCGGGAGCATCCTGCTTCTGTCCATTGATATAAATATCACCATTGATAATCTTCAGCGAATCGCCAGCCACCGCCACACAGCGTTTAATATAATTATCGGTTTTATCCGCCGGATGTGAAACAATCGGTTTCAGTTCGGGATCATTCCAAACCGCTTCCCTGCCCATTGACCGGACAAAATCATAATACGGCATGGCCGATTCATATCCGGCTTTATGGATTACGGTATCACCGGCCGGGAAATTAAAAACCACGGCATCCCCGCGTTTTACCGGTGAGGCAAACCAGCGGATATAGGGAATTTTCAACGCTTCACTATAGGATTTTCCATTGGTAACGGGCAGATAATTATGAACAAACGGGACAGACAGTGGTGTATTCGGTATACGGGGACCGTAACTGAATTTGCTCACAAATAAGAAATCATTAATCAGCAGGGACTTCTCCATGGACCCGGAGGGAATGGTATATGCTTCAAAGACAAATGTGCGGATCAGCGTGGCTGCGACAACGGCGAATATGGCCGCATCCGCCCATTCTCGCCAGTTTTTCTTTTTGAATTTTAAGACGGCTTCCGGTCCGACATAAGACGGCCGTTTTTTATACGCCAGGTATGGGAAATAAACCGGAGCGGCCAGGGCGGCTGCTGTATGACTACGTAAAGAAAACTGACCAAAGACTTTGGCAAATTCAATAAAGATACCGGGGCTGATAAACCAGCCAATAACCGGGATAAACTGCCAGAAAACCCAGTGCCTGGGCCGGTGACAAAGCCCCTGCATCACCCAGGTATTGTAGAATGGTATATACGCTTTCCATTTCTCCACCCCGGCTTTTTCAAAAAGCGGGGCCAGGCCAAAGGAAGGCAGGAAAACCAGGAGGGTACTGACCAGATAGACAAAAATGAAATGTTGTAATGGCATGAGCCTTTGTTTATAGCTGACAAAAATATTATAAATATACGCGTCTGCATACTGGAAAAACGAAAGTTTTGTGAATAATCAGTGCTATTCCTGTGAAATATTGATAATTTAGGCCAGATCGTATGCAACATTTTTCAATCCGGGATATAGAACAGCTTTGCGGGATCAAGGCCCATACTTTACGGGCCTGGGAACAGCGTTACCAGTTGGGTTTGGCCGACCGGACCGGAGGACAACACCGGGTATACAGTAATGAGGATCTGAAAAAATGGCTTCGGATTGCTTATCTCTATCACAGCGGTCACAAAATTTCGTTCATTGCCGGGCTTCAACCCGCAGAAAAAGAAAAATTATTGCAGGAAACCTACCTGCAGGACAACAGCGATATGTCCGTCATTCATCAATTGACGGAGGCCAGCCTTGACTTTAATAAGGATTTGTTTGAAAAAATCATTCATGCGGCCATTACGCGAAATGGGATTGAACATGGAATCCTGCAGATATTTTACCCGTATCTGCAACGGATCGGACTGCTATGGCTGACCAATCATGCTATCCCGGCCCAGGAACATTTTGCCAGTCATATTATCCGGAAAAAAATCATACTGGCCACTGACGGACTTTTACCGCCCCCGCCTGCTGCAAAAACAATCCTGGTATTTGCACCCACCGGTGAGTTTCATGAAATCCCTCTGCTGACAGCCAATTATTTTTTCAGAAAATCGGGACTCCGGACGATTTATTTCGGGGTCAATGTTTCGCTGGAAAGCCTGCAGTATTACCTGGAGAGAAGGCCTGTACAGTATATATATACGCATGTGATAACCTGCCTCAGCACCGAATCCCCGGATGAATACCTGGCAGCATTACAAGGATTTTATAAAGGCATTCTGCTCAGGTCAGGTTCTGTTTTCGGTATTCCGGCTGCAACGGATAACAACCAGGTACACCTGGCCACCCCCGCTGAATTAATCAGTTATGCGGCAAAGCTGGTTGTCAGCTGAAACTTATTTTGGCATTACATAATTCCGGACATCGTCCACAGTGATGGATTTACCGGATAAGATTACCAGCCGTTCCACCACATTGCGCAGTTCCCGGATATTTCCTGTCCAGTTGTATTGCTGTAACAGCGTGATTGCTTCCGGTTCGGTCTGTTTTTTGGCAATACCATATTCCGTACAGATATCGGTCAGAAACTGATCCACCAGCATAGGGATATCATCCCGGCGGTCATTCAGAGAAGGTACATGGATCAGGATCACACTCAGGCGGTGATAGAGGTCAAGCCGGAAATTCTTTGCTTCCACTTCCTTCAGCAGATCCTTATTGGTGGCGGCAATCACACGCACATCCACACTAATGTCTTTATCCGCTCCTACCCGGGTTATCTTTCCTTCCTGCAGTGCCCGCAGTACTTTGGCCTGTGCGCTGGCGCTCATATCCCCGATTTCATCAAGAAAAAGAGTTCCCCCGTTGGCCGATTCAAATTTGCCGATCCGTTGCTTTATGGCTGAAGTAAATGACCCTTTTTCATGCCCGAACAATTCACTTTCGATCAGTTCTGTCGGGATCGCCGCACAATTCACTTCCACGATTGGTCCGTTGGCCCGGTTGCTTTTTTCATGAATCCAGCGGGCCACCAGTTCTTTGCCCACCCCGTTGTCCCCGGTAACCAGTATCCGGGCTTCTGTAGGCGCCACTTTGTCAATTGTCTCCTTGATCCGGCGGATACCTTCCGACTCCCCAATCATTTCCTGTACCCGGCTTACTTTGCGCTTCAGCACTTTGGTCTCTGTCACCAGTTTACTTTTATCCATCGCATTGCGGATGGTAATCAGGAGACGGTTCAGGTCAGGTGGTTTAGAAATGAAATCATAAGCACCTTTCTTTACGGCTTCCACCGCGGTTTCAATATTTCCATGCCCGGAGATCATGATCACCGGTACATCCGCGTTAACTTCTCCGGCCCGTTGCAAAAACTCAATGCCATCCAGTTTGGGCATTTTTATATCACAAAGCACCAGGTCGTAATTCTTTTCCCTGAATTTCTTCAGGCCTTCTTCCCCATCAGCCGCTTCCTCCACTTTATACCCTTCAAATGAGAGAATTTCAGTCAGTGTTTTCCGGATTGCTTTTTCGTCGTCTATGATGAGGATATCAGCCATAATGTTCAATTTATCAATAAAAATAATTCATTTCACGGAAGGCATGGTATTTCAAAAAGGGTACCAAAAAATAGAGGCCGGGTAGAAACCCAGCCTCGTTTTAAAATCCAATATCCTATGAAAAACCGTGACAAAGATGCACTTTATAAATCAAATCGTTGCACCATCTGACGTTTTTTTTTCTGCAAATAAAAACAGGGTAAAAAAAAGCCCCTGCGGAAGGCAGGGGCAAACAGGACATTTCAGTATTTTATTTAACCTGGTACATTACTTCTTTCACCAGTTTAACGGTGCGGGACACATCCGGCAACGCAGCAGCCACCAGGTTGGGGGCATAGTGCAGTGGCGCATCAGCGGCCGTTATACGGCGGATCGGGGCATCCAGGTAGTCAAACCCTTCTTTCTGGATCCGGTAGCTTATTTCGGAGGAAACAGAGGCAAATGGCCATTGCTCTTCCACAATCACCAGGCGGTTGGTCTTTTTCACGCTTTCCAGGATGGTCATCCAGTCCAGGGGACGAATGGTCCGCAGGTCAATTACTTCCGCACTGATGCCTTCTTTTTCCAGTTCTTCTGCCGCACCCAGGGCTACTTTCATCATTTTATTAAAAGATACGATTGTTACATCGCGGCCGGCTTTTTTTACATCGGCCTTGCCCAGCTCGATATAATATTCCTCTTCGGGCACTTCAGATTTATCACCGTACATCTGCTCACTTTCCATAAACATTACAGGATCTTCCTCGAAGCGGATGGCCTGTTTCAGTAACCCCTTGGCATCATACCCATTGCTGGGCGATACTACTTTAATTCCGGGAATATTGGCATATAAAGCTTCAAAAGCGGTAGAGTGCTGAGCGCCCAACTGACCGGCAGACCCATTCGGGCCACGAAAAACGATCGGACAACTTATTTGTCCACCGCTCATTGCCAGCATCTTAGAAGCCGTATTTAAAATTTGATCTAAAGCCAGAACAGCAAAGTTCCAGGTCATAAATTCTACAACCGGCCGGAGTCCGTTCTGGGCGGCACCCACGCCAATGGCTGAAAAGCCAAGCTCCGAAATCGGGGTGTCAATCACCCTTCTTGCTCCGAATTCGGCAAGCATACCCTGGGTGACTTTATAAGCCCCATTGTATTCTGCCACTTCCTCCCCCATGATAAACACCCTGTCATCCCTTCTCATTTCTTCAGTGAGGGCTTCACGGATAGCTTCACGAAACGCGATTGATCTTGCCATTGATTTTTTGCTTTTAAAAGTGGGGCAAATTTAAGCGACAAGGGGCATAAAACCTAAAATGATGAAGGGAGCAGGTACAGGATGGTCAATGATGCCTGAAAACGGTTAATCCCTGATCATAAACCGTTCGCCATGTTCATTGGCCCGGTAAAATTTCCCCTTTTCAAGCAGCAAGCCTTCTGAATACCCTTTGCTGTGGGGTACATCCGTATTGAAGAGTTTATTATTAAACCGGATACTGATCGTATCCGACACAATGGTATGACCGGTGGCAATGTATTTCGCCCCGAAAATGGACAGGGTACTGTCTACCTGTGCCTGTGAGGCTTTTGAAGCCCCGGTATAATACCCGCGGTACCAGAAAGGGCCAATATCGCTATAGAGAATTTCCACGTAGGCATCGGGATAGCGGTAGGTGGTATCCCCGTAAAAAGGACGGGCCATATCATTGATTACCGGAGCTGAATAATTGAAGAGGTTGACTTCCCCCGAGATTCCCCCGTGAACGTATAAGACATCCCCTACCTTTTCCACAATATTTTTGGTTCTTAACCAACGGCCAAGTTCAGCCTGTTCGTTAAAAAGGGAATAATAATCAGTTTGCAGCAAAGCTGCCTGTTCCATATACTTGGGTTGCACATACCGGAAATCCCCGTTCAGATTCATGATTTCATGATTGCCCAAAACAAAATGGACATATCCACCGGCCATTTTAGCCTTTTCTTCCAATGCATAAATAAACCATAAGAGTTCCGTAACCTGTGTGCCCCTGTCAAAAAAATCACCGGTCAGCACCAGGTGTCCTTCTCCAAATGTCCAGTTCAGCTGGCTGTCAATAATTTTATTGGCCTGTAAGAGCTTCAACATGCTTTTTAAATTCCCTTCCATATCCGATACGGCGAATTGCAGCGGTACTTTCCGGAATTCTGATTTTTCCTTCTGCAGCCTCGCTTTCAATTGCACTGTAAATGTTTCGCCCGGATTGCCTGTTGCCACCTGGAAACGGACTTCCTGCCGGTTAGTGACGGAAAATGAATCTGATTTTACCTGACGGCCTTCCTGTATGTAATGCACAAATACCTGCTCCCCTTTATACAAAACATAAGGACCCTCGCCGGGGGCAGAAATGTTATCCGGCACCTTACCCTGTAAAAGCCAACTGGCTATGAGTATGGGAAAAAAGGCAAAATATGATGGCAATGTACGTTTCATTAAAGTGGTTTTCTGCATATCAGGGACGAACCAGAGCAGTAATGGGCTGCATCTGACCGGTAAACAGCCTCGCTTTAAAGATATTTTAAAATACTGAAACCTGTCACCTCTTCTTTGTCCCGGGAAATACTTAGTTAAAAATCCTGTAGCGGAAAATAAAAATCCCTTAATTTGATTCAGCGAAAACAAGAAACCAACCATGCACCGAGTCATCATACCTGTAGACTTTTCCGAAACATCCCTGAATGCCGCCCGATTTGCCAGTAAGATGCTGGCCTGGAACGAGTCCGTCACCGCGGTACTTTACCATAATTATGAAAGCGAATCGGATTATGATATCTCCTTGTTTTACCTGGAAAGCCTGAAGCGGGAGTTCAATAAAGCCGGGGTACGGCAGGTGATTTGTGAACATGAAATGGGCGGGGACCTGATAGAGAATATTTCCCGGATGGCGCATACGATCCGGGCTACCCTCATCCTGATGGGAATTACCGGAAAATCGGCGGTACGACAGGTCATGTTTGGCAGCAATACCCTGAAACTGATTGATAAAAACCTGTACCCGGTTATGATCATTCCACCGGATGCCGTTTACACAAGTATGGAACGGATTGCTTTTGCCACGGATTATAAAAATGTGGAGCAAAGCACACCTTCTCAACTGATTGGTTCGGTTTTACAGTTATTCAGCCCGGAACTGCATATTGTGCATGTAAGCAAGGAACCCGTGACTACCTTATCCGAACATATGCAGGCAGAAAAAGAGAAAATTGACGCTTTGTTCCATGGGTTTAAAAAACAATTCCGCTTTATTCAGGGAGATGACTTCTATGATTCACTGGATCAGTTTGTACAGGAACAGGAAATTAATGTACTGGTAACCGTTCCCAAACATCCAAGCAATTCCTCTTCCCTGTTCCGGTCTTCTCATACCAAAAAACTGGCCTATCATAGCCATATCCCGATCCTTGCTGCACATCAATAGTCATTGATATTCAAATAATTAGATCTTTTTCAAACGGACTTTACCGGCACTACAGCTTGATAAGGATCAAACTTATTGTATATTTACACTTGTTAGTATGAAATCCTATCTGCACAGGAAGCACCGGATGCACCGTTTTGCCGAGCAATCACTGCCCGCGAATTTTTATATTCCTGATTAAGCCATCCCCCGGTGTTCTTTTACTGATTTATACCACATCCGGAAGTAAACCGGTTATTACCCATTAACAGCAGCCTGTATGAAAAATATCAAATTGATTGAAGTACCCTCCGAAATAGGTGCCGGTACCCGCGGTGCCAGCCTGGGCATTGAAGCCATAAAAATCGCCGCCCTGGATTTTATGAGCAATTTTTTCATTCACTTTCCATCTGAGAAAGTGCCCACAGAAAATAAACTGCTCTATGAACCCATTGAGTCACCTTATGCCAAACGGGTGAAAGGGGTATCCACCATTTATGAAAGAGTGAGTAAGGCGGTTATGGAAACGGTTAAGAACAATTTTTTCCCGGTCGTCCTCAGTGGCGATCACAGTACTGCCGGTGCCACGATAGCCGGTTTGAAAATGGCCAAACCCAAAAGCAAGCTCGGCGTTATCTGGATTGACGCCCATGCCGACCTGCATACCCCCTACACCACACCATCCGGGAATATGCACGGTATGCCCATGGCCGCTTCAATAAATGAAGACAACGAGGATTGTGCCGTACATGAAATTGACAGCGAAACGGCCAATCACTGGAAATTGCTGAAAACAATCGGGAAAATTGCCCCCAAAGTCTTGCCCGAGGATGTGGTCTTTATTTCTCTGCGGGATTATGAAAAAGAAGAACGGCACCTGATCGAAAAATACGGGATGAAAGTAATTACCACCAAGGAAGTCCGGAATAAAGGCGCTGAAAATGTGGTTCGTTCCGTGATCCGTTATTTATCCGACTGTACGGATATCTATGTTTCCTTTGATGTGGACAGTCTTGACTCCTCCATTTCAAAAGGTACCGGCACTCCGGTCGGGAATGGCCTGCGGGAAAGGGAAGCGGAAGACCTGATCAGCAAGTTTATGCAGAACCGGAAAATCTGCTGCTTTGAAATTGCGGAAGTCAATCCCACCCTTGATAAGGAGAACCTGATGGCGGAAATCGCCTTCAATATCCTGCAACGTTCGGTGAATATTCTGATGATGAACTAACCGCAAATGAAAAAACTATTCCTGCTTCCCTTTTTGTTTTCCATGATGGCAGTTGCCGGTCAGTCATCCGTCTATAATGATTCGTTGGAGCGGTTCAGAAGCAAGTATATCAGCACTCATGGCGCGGTCAGTGAAGCCGACAGACACAAACTGCAGTTCTATCCGGTGAATGAAAAATATGCCGTACCGGCCCGTGTGGAACGGATTTATGAAGCCCCCTGGTTCCAGATGGCCACTTCCGGAAAAATCAAAAAAACATTCCGGGTCTATGCATTTCTTCATTTCAGCCTGAATGGAAAAAACTGTAAACTGACTGTATACCAGTCTCAGCAGCTGATGGATAACCCGGCGTACGCAGATTATCTTTTTATTCCGTTCACGGACCCAAGCAACGGGGAAACCACCTATGAGAACGGCCGCTATATCGATATCAGCACGGCTGATACAGAGAAAGAAACTTTCATACTGGATTTTAATAAAACCTATAATCCTTACTGCGCCTATATAAGTAACGTGTATAATTGCCCGGTACCTCCGGCAGAAAATAATTTACCCGTGGAAATACCCGCTGGTGAAAAGAAATTCGGAAAATAGTTTCTTCCCCGTTTCCCCTACCCAAAGGTTCTCTTCAATCCCTCTTCAAAACTAACCGGGTTATAGCCCAGTTCCGCGGCGGCCTTATTAATTACAAATCCGGTACGGGGCGGGCGCCGGGCCGGTTGAGTAAACGTATCTGCTGTAACACGCATCAGCCTGGTTTTATCTAACTGCAAATAATCAGCCGTTTTACAGGCCATCTCATAAGGAGTAAGCAACTCTTTGCCGCTGAGATGCCAGATGCCGGCCGCCAGTTTCTCTGCAATCAACAATATGCCGTTGGCCAGATCGCCAACAAAAGTGGGGGTGCGCCACTGGTCATCCACGACTTTGTAGGTCTCTCCGCTTTCGAGCTTTTCCTTCACAATAGAGAGGATATTACTTCTGCCAGCCAGCGGTTGTCCATACACCAATACAGTGCGCACAACGGACCAGCCATACGGGTATTGCATGACCAGTTTCTCCGCCAGTCGTTTCGTTTCTCCATAGTAATTCACCGGTGCAGGGCTGTCCTCTTCCTGGTACATCCCTCTTTCCCCGTCGAAAACAAAATCGGTGGAAATAAACAAAAAGAAAGCTTTGTGCCGGGCCGCTTCGGTTAACAGGTAACCAGTCGCCGTTGTATTCACCAGCAAGGCGGCCTCCGGTTGCAATTCACATTCATCCGGTTTACTCATAGCTCCGGCATGTAGTACCAGATCCGGCCTGAAATCTTCCATCACATTAGCCACTGCACCGGCATCTGTAAAATCAAGGTTGCCGTACCGGAAACCAGGATGGGCAGGCATTTGCAGGCGACATTCACCTTTCCCGGTGGCCAATACATTATATCCCTTTTCCAGTAATGCCGGCACCAGGTAGTGACCCAAAAAACCGTTGGCACCGGTGATCAATATGCGCATATCCGTCTCCTCGCTTTTAGAATGCCTTTTTAGGCTGACTGAGTGTTGAAAAATCAGGCTTTACGCCCATGTTATAAAAGATAAACGAATAAATATCGGCTGTGGTTTCGAGGGCCTTTTTCAGATTACTGGCCCCATGCCCGGAATTGACATCCACACGGATCAGAACAGGGTTATTGCCTTTGTATTTTTCCTGCAGGGTGGCTGCATATTTGAATGAATGGGCCGGTACCACCCGGTCATCATGATCGGCCGTGGTAATCAATGTAGCCGGATAATTCACGCCCTCCCTGATATTGTGAACAGGCGAATATTTCATCAGATTCGGAAAATCCTCTTTATCGTCGCTGCTGCCGTATTCAGGTATCCAGTTCCAGCCTATCGTAAACTTGTGAAAACGAAGCATATCCATCACCCCTACCTGCGGGATCGCCACTTTGAATAAATCGGGCCGTTGGTTGATCACCGCACCAACCAGTAATCCGCCATTGGAACCACCCTGTACAGCCAGGTATTCGGGAGACGTATAGTTCTGAGCAATCAGGTATTCCGCACCGGCGATACAGTCATCAAACACATTTTGCTTTTTCAGCCGCATACCGGCTTCATGCCATTTCTCCCCATACTCACTTCCACCACGCAGATTGGCGATGCAAAAAACACCCCCCTGTTCCAGCCAGGCAATACGTGCCGGTGAAAAACCCGGTGTGCTGCTGATATTGAATCCGCCATACCCGTACAGGATAGTTGGATTTTTCCCGTTGCGTTCCAGGCCTTTTTTATGTACAATAAACATGGGTACTTTCGTTCCATCTTTGGATGGATAAAACACCTGCTCCATAACAAAATCTTCCGGATTAAATTTCACTTCCGGCTGACGGAATAAAGAAGTTTCACCGGTGGCAATATCATACTTATAAATCGTTGGCGGGAATGTAACTGAGGTGAATGTATAAAACACAAATTTATCCGACCGTTCGCCGCCAAACCCACCTGCCGTTCCCAATCCGGGCAGTTTTACTTCCCGTTCCAGATTACCCTGCAGATCATACACATAAACCCGGCTGGTTACATCTTTCATGTAGGTGACAAATAGTTTATTGCCCGCACTGGTCACCGAAGACATGTTTTCTTCTTTTTCAGGTATTACGGTTTTCCAGTTTTCCTTTTCCGGATGTTGCGGATCCACCAGGATGATCCGGCGGTTCTTTGCTCCGTCGTTCGTTTGCAGCAGAAACTGACCGTTAACTTCGTCCACAAAGCTGAACTGAAAATCGCCCACTTCACGGATGACCGGTTGAAATGTGGTATTCCCCGATTTACTATCATAGTACCAGAGGCTGTTGCCTTCTTTCCCTTTACCCCGGTCACTGATATTCAGGAATACATAGCGCTCGGACTCATCAGTAAACACGGAATGAAAGCGTTGCGGATTGGCTTTGTCTTCATATACCAACTTATCATTTTCCTGACCGGTTCCTGCCTTATGAAAAAACACCTGGTGGTTTTCATTTTTCGTGGACAACTCCTTCCCGGCTTCCGGGGCCGGATAGCGGCTGTAAAAGAAACCATCACCCTGCCAGTCAGCACCCGATACTTTCACCCAGGCCAGGGAATCTTTTAAATATTTTCTGGTTTGCAGATCCATTACAAAAAGAGTGCGCCAATCACTTCCACCGGCAGATTTTCCAACCACCGCATACCGGCCGTTTTTGGAAATTGTAAAAGTGCCGAGGCTGGTAGTGCCTTCTGCTGAAAATTTATTGGGATCCAGTAACAATTCCGGTTTTCCGTCCAGCCCCTTCTGCCGGTATAAAACAGACTGATTTTGCAAGCCGTCATTTTTATAAAAATAGAAATAAGCATTGTTCCGGAATGGCGAAGAATACTTGGGATAATTATTGATTTCTTCCAGTCTATCCTGCCACTGTTTACGGTACGGAATCTGGTCCAGGTAATCAAAAGTGACTTTATTCTGACGGGTAACCCAATCTGCCGTATACGCGCTGCGGTCATCTTCCAGCCAGCGATAAGGGTCCGGCACAGCCGTACCATGATATTCATCCACATTGTCTGATTTCGCAGAAACGGGGTATTTTATCTGGGCCTGAAGGGCAAGGGGAGCTATAGCTATAAGCAGGCAGATCTTTCTCATATTTGCATTATTTGGATACTAAGTTAATAGAATACACTTTCCCGCGGCCGCCATTCATCCCTACGAAAAAATGATTTCTTTATTCAATATGAAGCTGACCGGTATTGACACCCAAAAAACCGGTTCATTTAATGATTATTTATTAACAGAACCGGTTCCTGCCTCTAAAATCAAGAGAATAAAGCAGATATTTGAGTGCCAAAGATTAAACTAACGATTGTGTGCCCGATACACATTTGAAACAAAAGCTTATTTTTGCGCAGTTTTAAAATTCAAGATGGAAAAGAAAGTAACAAAAATCGGGGTTCTTACTTCCGGGGGTGATGCTCCGGGTATGAACGCGGCCATTCGTGCCGTCGTCAGGACAGGTATTTATCATGGACTGGAGATGTATGGGATTATGCGGGGTTACCAGGGAATGATAGATGACGATATTTTCAGAATGGAAGGCCGCTCTGTCGCCAATATTATACAACGGGGGGGAACCATTTTAAAAACGGCCCGTTGCAAGGACTTCTATGAACCGGCCGGCCGGAAAATCGGTTATGATAATCTGAAAAAAAGAGGGATCGACGGACTGGTGATCATCGGAGGCGACGGATCTTTCCGCGGGGCAGTTAATTTCAGTAAGGAATTTGATATCCCCTGTATCGGACTTGCCGGTACCATTGATAAAGATATTTCCGGCACCGACTTTACGATCGGATTTGATACAGCCGTGAATACCGCTGTGGAAGCGATTGATAAAGTCAGGGATACCATGGATGCGCATGACCGGATTTTCATTATTGAAGTAATGGGACGGGATGCGGGTTATATTGCCCTTCACAGCGGTATTGCCACCGGTGCGGAGAATATTCTGATCCCCGAACGTAAAACGGATATCAACAGCATTATCACTTCCCTGCAGGAAAAGGAACGCCGGAAGAAAATGGTAAACCTGATAGTGGTGGCTGAAGGTGATGAGTTTGGCGGTGCCAATGAAGTACAACGGGTGCTGCAGGATAAACTGCCAAAAGCGGAAATCCGGGTTTGCATTCTGGGTCATATTCAGCGGGGCGGATCTCCCAGTTGTATGGACCGGCTGATCGCGAGCCGGATGGGCTATCATGCGGTGGAATCCTTACTGGAAGGACGGCACAACGTATTCGTGGGTATACAGAATAATAAAATGAACTATATCCCGTTGGAAACAGCGGTGAAAAATAAAGGAAAGATCAGTGATGAGTGGATGAAGATTGTGAAAATCCTGGCCAGCTGATCCTTTTCACTCACCTCCTCTAAAAGAATGCCACTACGTATGAACAAAAACATTGACAAATACCTGCATAAGACTTTTGATAAAGAAGCCGGCCGTCAGCACGCCTTTAAACGGACCAAGATTGTAGCTACAGTAGGCCCGGCCTGTGACACCTATGAAAAATTGCTGGAATTGGTGAAAGCCGGTGTGAATGTGTTCCGGTTGAATTTTTCACACGGCACGCATGAAGACAAGGCGCGCATCATCGAACTGATTCATAAAATCAATAAATCGGAGCCGTATAATATCGCCATCCTGGCCGATCTGCAGGGACCGAAACTGCGGGTGGGTGATCTCGAAGGAGGTCAGCTGGAAATCAATGAAGGCGATATCCTCACTTTTACAAATGAGAAAGTAATCGGTACCCGGGAAAAAATTTATGTCTCCTACCCCGATCTTCATTCGGATGTAAAAGTGGGTGAAAAGATTCTCTTTGATGACGGTAAGCTGGAAGTAATGGTTACCGAAATCACGGCCGATAAGAATGTAAAGGCAGAAGTTACCCTGGGCGGTTTGTTACTCCCGAAAAAAGGCATGAACCTGCCGGATACAATTATCTCCCTGCCTTCCCTGACAGAAAAGGATTTGGCTGACCTGGCATTCATTATGAGTAAACAGGTGGAATGGGTGGCCCTGTCTTTTGTCCGCAACCCGGCCGACATCACCGATCTGAAACAACGGATTAAAAAAGCAGGACATTCCGCCAAAGTAATCGCAAAAATCGAAATGCCACAGGCCGTGGTGAACCTGCGTGATATCATTGTGGAAAGTGACGGAGTGATGATTGCCCGTGGGGATCTGGGTGTTGAACTTCCGGTGGAAGCGGTACCGCTGATACAAAAAGACATCATTAAAAAATGTCTGCATCGTGCCAAACCGGTGATTGTAGCCACACAGATGATGGAGAGTATGATAGAACGCACCAAACCCAACCGGAGCGAAATCACCGATGTGGCCAATGCGGTACTGGAAGGCGCTGATGCCGTGATGCTGAGTGGTGAAACCGCCACCGGTAAATATCCCCGTCTGGTGGTAGAGACCATGACCAAGATTATTAAGGAAATTGAGGACAAAGCGTATGTATATAACCGGGAGGAAATGCTGAAGCCCCAGTCGCATTCACCTTCTTTCCTGAGTGATGCGATCTGTTACAATGCGGCAAAACTGGCGGAAGATGTTAATGCCGATGCGCTGATCGGTATGACGCAGAGTGGTTACACGGGCTTTATGCTGAGCAGCTATCGTCCGAAAGCCCACCTGTATATTTTCACCAAAGTTCGTTCACTGGTAAACCAGCTCAGTCTCAGTTGGGGTGTGCGTGCTTTCTATTATGATGAAGAAGAAAGTCTGGATGATATCTTCTCTGACCAGATTGACATTTTGAAAGAAAGGGATTTTGTCCGAAACGGGGATGTGGTGGTCAGTACGGGATCCACCCCGATCCACCTGCACCTGCCTACGAACGTGCTGAAAATCGCGAAAGTGGAGTAAATAAAAGATAAAGGCTGTCCCGGGGGACAGCCTTTATCTTTTACATGAACCCGGTTATAATTTCCGGATCATTACATTGCGGTACCAGACCATATTGCCATGGTCCTGCAGACCGATTTTCCCTTTTTTATAGGTTCCGAAATCAGGCATCGATTTAAACTTACTGCCAGCTACCAGTTTCTTCCAGGCATCATCCCAAAGCTGTGTAGAAACAACCAGTTCTCCGTTGAGGAAGAGTTCCAGTTTGCCATTCAGCGATTTAATTTCAGCCAGGTTCCATTCTCCGGCCGGCTTTACAGTTTCCTTATTACACGAAATCAGGTCATACAGATCGCCTGCGCGGTGTTTGATGATTTTGGAATCCGGGTGACCGCTGTTGTCAAGCACCTGCATTTCAGGTCCGGTATGCCAGGGCCATTCATATTTTGCCGTATCCTCATGAATGTAAAAAATAATACCACTGTTACCATCTTTGGCAATCTTCCATTCCAGTTTCAGGTGAAAGTTGTCATAAGATGAATCGGTAACAATATCTCCCCCGTCTTTAATCTGCCAATCCTGTTTGCTGGTTGTATCCAGGTAAAGATTGCCGTCTGCCACTTTCCAGGCACTGCCGGTCACCGTACCGCCGTATTTGTGCCAGCCACTGGTGGTTTGCCCGTCAAATAATAATTGCCATCCTTCGCTTTTCTGTACGTCGGATAACTGATTGGGGGCACTTGTTTTGGCGGCCAGACTGTCCGATTCCGTTTTATTACCGGATTCACTGCTGTTATTGCAGGAAACGGCCACGGACATTGCGGTCAGGGAGCCGATAAGCAGGGTCTTCATTCTTTGTTTTATTTTTTAAGTAAAAGAATATATTTCACCATGGCTTCAGCGTCTTCCTGTGAAATCATGGCATGAGGCGTCATCATGGCCGAACCCCAGACACCCATACCACCTTTAATGATTTTCTGGGCAAGTTCGGTGATTTTAGCGCCATCAGCCCCGGCGTATTTTTCAGCCACGGCAGCATAACTGGGGCCGGTGAATTGCTCATTGATTTTATGACAGGTCAGGCAATCGCTTTTGGCCACCAATTCAAGTCCTTTCTGGTAAGCAGGGTCTTTTGGCGCTTCGGCCGTTTTTTTCTCTGCTGTGTTTCCAGCATCACTGCCACCGCATGCGGTCAGCAATGCAAGACTTAACAGGGGAAGAATCATTTTTTTCATACTGGTAAATTTGAAATAATAGAATAATAAAAAAGCACAACGAAATTAGTCTTTAATCCAACCCAAGCAAGCGTCTGTTTACTTTTTCATCGGTACCGCTGTTGGCAAAATCATCAAAAGCCCTTTCGGTTACCCGGATGATATGTTGCCGGATAAAATCAGCCCCTTCCCGTGCCCCGTCTTCCGGGTGTTTGATACAGCACTCCCACTCCATCACCGCCCAGCCGGGATAATCGTATTGTGTCAGCTTACTGAAAATGGTTTTAAAATCCACCTGTCCGTCACCGGGAGACCGGTACCTTCCGGCCCGGTTGGCCCATGACTGATAGCCGCCAAAAGTACCCTGACGTCCCGTGGGATTAAATTCCGCGTCTTTTACATGGAATGCCTTGATCCGCTCATGATAGAAATCTATATACTGAATATAATCGAGCTGTTGTAATACGAAATGCGAGGGGTCATATAAAAGACAGGCCCGTGGATGATGATTGACTTCCTCCAGGAACATTTCATACGTAGCCCCATCGAACAGGTCTTCCCCCGGATGAATTTCATAACAGATATCCACCCCGCATTCATCAAAGTAGTTCAGGATCGGCGTCCAGCGTTTACCCAGTTCCTTAAACCCTTCTTCCACCAGTCCGGCCGGCCGCTGCGGCCAGGGATGAAAAGTATGCCAGAGCAGTGATCCGCTGAAAGTAGGATGTGCATTCAGCCCCAGATGCTGAGAGGCTTTTGCCCCGTATTTCACCTGCTGAATGGCCCATTCAGTCCGCGCTTTGGGATTACCCCGGAGCGCTTCGGGGGCAAATCCGTCAAACAGTGTATCATAGGCTGGATGTACGGCCACCAGTTGCCCTTGCAGATGGGTAGAGAGTTCTGATATCTCCATCCCGCAGTCGTTTACGATCCCCTTTATTTCATCTGCATAGGTTTTACTTTCTGCAGCAAGTTGCAGGTCTATACAACGGGGATCCCAGGTGGGAATCTGCACGGCGGTATAGCCAAGCGACTCTGCCCAGAGACAAATTGATTTTAAATTGTTAAACGGCGCTTCTTCTCCCATAAACTGAGCAAGAAAGAGGCCCGGGCCTTGAATGGTTGTCATCTGAAATAATATATAGGATAATTATAAAAGCTTATACAACAAAACTGGTCCATTTCGTATCCGACTTACCCGATTCAATAATATTTTCTATAAAAGCCATACCCCTGATTCCTTCTTCCACACCCGGAAAATCGAGCCATTCGGGCTTGGGTGTTTCTCCATTTATCCGGGCCCTGATGGTCAGGGCAAAGTTTCGGTATAAATTGGCAAAGGCTTCCAGAAAACCTTCCGGATGACCGGCCGGTGTACGGCAGTTATGACTGGCAAACGGATCCAGGTAACCACTGCCTGCCCGGTAAATTTCCACCGGTTTATCCAGCCATTTCACCAGCAGTGTATTGGTATCCTCGTGTTTCCATTCCAGTCCGCCTTTCTCTCCATATACGCGGATTTTCACATTATTCTCTTCACCGGCAGCAATCTGAGTAGCCATCAGTACCCCGCTGGCCCCACTGTCAAAACGCAGAAAGGCCGCCCCGTCATCATCCAGCATTCTTCCATCCACAATCGTATTTACATTGGCACAGATACTGGTTACTTTCAGTCCGGTAACATACTCTGCCAGGTTAAAGGCATGCGTACCGATATCGCCCATGGATCCTGCTTTTCCGCTTTTCTTCGGATCAGTACGCCAGGCAGCCTGTGTCTGACCGGTCTTTTCCAGAAATGTACTGAGCCATCCCTGCGGGTACTCCACGTAAACTTTCCGGATTTTGCCAAGTACTCCCTGTTGCAACATGCGCCTGGCCTGCTTTACCATGGGATAACCATTATAGGTATGACAAAGCAATAATGAGAGTCCGGTTTCATCCAGTTTCTTCTTCAGCTGTTTTGCTTCCTCCAGTGAAAAAGTAATCGGCTTTTCAATCACCACATGAAATCCTTTATCGAGGGCCATCATCGCCGGGTCAAAATGCACAAAATTGGGCGTGACGATGGTAACAAAATCAATCCGTTTATCCGCCGGCATGGCCGCTTCCTTCTCCAGCATGGCCTTATAATCCAGGTAGATTCTGTCTTCATCCAGGAAAAGCTGTCTTCCGGAAGAAAGCGCTACATCCGGATTCACACTCAGGGCACCGGCCACCAGTTCCACCTGGCCGTCCATATTGAGGGCTATCCGGTGAACAGCCCCGATAAAAGCGTCTGTACCGCCGCCGATCATCGCCATCCTTAATTTTCTGTTTTGCATCGCAAACGTTTGAAATATGTAATGTGAATAAACAAAAATTTACCGAGGGTAAAATTTGATAATTGATAAATAAAAAATGTGGTTAAAAATAGTACATTTAGTTTTCTGAAATTACTTTTTAAAAAACTAACGATTAATAAAAAGGCCCGCACATGAAATCTACCACCCGTATTCAGTTATCGGTAATGATGTTTCTTGAATTCTTCATCTGGGGAGGATGGTTTGTTACACTGGGAACATTTTTAGGCACGAATCTCCAGGCGGATGGCGCCAGTATCGGCCAGGTCTTTTCCACCCAGTCCTGGGGGGCAATCATTGCACCTTTTATCATCGGACTTATTGCCGACCGTTTTTTTAATGCGGAAAAAATCCTCGGCGTATTGCATATTGCCGGTGCCGTGCTGATGTACCAGCTGTATACTGCGGATAATATCAGTACTTTTTACCCCTATGTGTTCGGGTATATGGTTCTATATATGCCCACGCTGGCACTGGTGAATTCTGTATCCTTTAACCAGATGAAAAATCCGGAAAAGGAATTCTCAGGTATCCGTGTTTGGGGAACCATTGGCTGGATTGTGGCAGGATTACTGATCAGTTATCTGTTTCATTGGGATTCCAAAGAAAACATTGCCGCCGGAATGCTGAAGAATACGTTCCTTTTGTCGGGTGCGGCCGCACTCGCATTGGGCCTGCTCAGTTTTACCCTTCCAAAAACTCCTCCTTCCCAAAAAGCCGGAGAAAAAGTCAGTCTGTCACAGATCATCGGACTGGACGCGCTGAAATTATTAAAGGATAAGAATTTCCTTGTCTTCTTCCTGGCCTCAGTAGCCATTTGTATCCCGTTGGCATTTTATTATCAGAATACCAATCCATTTCTGACCAATATCGGTATGGAAAGTCCTACAGGGAAAATGACCATCGGGCAGATTTCTGAAGTACTGTTTCTGCTCGCCCTCCCTGTTTTCTTCACGCGTTTCGGTTTTAAGAAAACCATCCTTGTAGGGATGCTGGCCTGGTCCTTACGGTATGTGCTGTTTGCTTACGGCAATGCGGGTGCCCTGAGCTTTATGCTGATCAGTGGTATTGCCCTGCACGGTATCTGTTATGATTTCTTCTTTGTATCCGGGCAAATATATACTAATGCCAAAGCGGGCGAAACGTATAAAAGTGCGGCTCAGGGACTGATCACACTCGCCACTTATGGTGTGGGCATGCTGATCGGGTTTAAAGTGGCCGGAATGGTCACCGATATGTATAAAACGGATGCCGGATTCGATTATAAAATGATCTGGCTGATACCGGCAGCCATTGCGGCCGTGGTACTGTTACTGTTCGCCCTTACATTCAAAGACGAAAAAGTCAGTAAATCCTGATGCAGTAAAATATTGCCACATGGAAAAACAACAATCACGACGGGATCTGATAAAAAAACTGGCCGCGGGTTCACTGGCTGCCGGTTCATTGGGTTCCTTCAGTTCCTTTGCCACTATGGAAGATAACAACGCACTCAAAGGGAATATCCATCACTCCGTCTGTTCCTGGACATATAATTTCATGCCATTGGATGAATTATGTGCAACCGTTAAAAAACTGGGATTTTCGGCTATTGACCTGCTTGCCCCCAAGGACTGGCCAACCATTCAAAAGCATGGCATCACCTGCTCGATGTGTTATACGGCCGGTAAGATCAGTCTGACAGAAGGCTGGAACAATAAAAACAACCATGCCTGGCTGATAAAAGATTTTAATGAAGCAATACCCCTAGTTGCAAAAGCGGGTTATAAAAACCTGATCTGCTTCAGTGGCAATCGTAATGGCATGGATGATGAGACAGGGATGAAGAACTGTACAGAAGGACTGAAACAAATCATCGGACTGGCGGAAAAAGAAGGCGTGATCATTCAGATGGAATTATTCAACAGTAAAGTGGATCACAAGGATTATATGGCCGACAAAAGTGCCTGGGGCGTGGCTCTTTGCAAAATGATCGGTTCACCGAACTTTAAACTCTTGTACGATATCTATCACATGCAGATTAACGAAGGCGATGTGATCCGCACCATCCGTGACAACCATGAATACTTCGGCCATTATCATACGGCCGGTGTACCAGGGCGTCATGAGATCGACGAATCCCAGGAACTCTTCTACCCTGCCATTATGAAAGCCATCGTGGCCACAGGTTATAAAGGATATGTGGCACAGGAGTTCATTACAACGGGTAAAGACACAAAAGAGAAAGTGGCGGCGTTGAAGAAGGCGGTTAAGATATGTGATGTTTAGCCATCCTGCGATACGTCCCGCAGGTATTTCGGCCAAACCCCTGAAAAAACGTTATGCGGGACAGGCAGGATGACAAGGAATTTTGTCACCCTGAGCTTGCCAAAGGGTGATAATGTAAAACATTTCAGGAGGGGCTGTTCCCTGACAACTGACATCTGACATCTGACAATTGAAATTGAAATTGAAATTGAAATAAAAAAACCAATAAAACGATCTAACGATGGCAGACAACGAATACGACGCAATAGTAGTCGGCTCCGGAATAAGTGGCGGATGGGCGGCCAAAGAACTGACCGAGAAAGGACTGAAAGTGCTGCTCCTGGAAAGGGGCCGTGATATCAAACATATAGAAGGCTATGTCAATGCCACGAAGGATGCCTGGGAATTTCCGCACCGCGGACTGAAACCCACGCAACAGATGATCAATGATTATCCCGCACTGAAGCGTGACTACCCCCTGAATGAAATCGTTCTGGATCTGTGGGCCAGGGATAAAGAAAGTCCGTATACGGAAACGAAACCATTTTCCTGGTTCCGGGGCTATCATGTGGGCGGACGTTCATTGACCTGGGGTCGACAGAGTTATCGTTTTAATAAGTGGGATTTTGAAGCCAACCTGAAAGATGGCTTTGGCACCGACTGGCCGATCCGCTATGAAGACATGGCGGCCTGGTATAGTTATGCAGAACGGTTCGCCGGAATTCAAGGCAGCAAGGAAGGATTAGATGTTTTGCCGGATGGAGATTTTATGCCGGCTATGGAACTGAACTGTGTGGAGAAAGATGTGGCGGCAAAAATCAAAGACCATTTTAAAGGAAGCCGGCACATGATCATTGGCCGCAGTGCCAATCTTACCGAACCACATAATAACCGTACCAATTGCCAGTACCGCAACCGTTGCTGGAGAGGATGCCCGTTTGGCGGTTATTTCAGTACGCAGTCGGCTACCTTGCCTGCCGCCATGAAGACCGGCAACCTGACCCTCCGGCCCTTCTCCATTGTAAGTAAAGT
>Ga0075163_10000308_pt1 | contig 61180 bp, 44 predicted proteins | sample JI1023141ADNA_FD_71478 | JGI IMG/M metagenome (GOLD analysis project Ga0075163, IMG submission 71478) | Wastewater effluent complex algal communities from Wisconsin, to seasonally profile nutrient transformation and Carbon sequestration -... | ecosystem: Engineered > WWTP > Effluent > Algae... | reverse complement strand
GCTACTAATGAATTGTATTCCTTTAAACACTTATCGGGCAATGTTTATTACTACCAAAAGCGCGATAACGGAGGCGGTGGTTTAGGTGGCCCAACTTCTACCACAACTATTACCACCGGTACCAGCAAGTGGGTTGAAATGGTGCGGAACCGGGGTGTTAATTATAGATTTTATTTCAATGGAGTGCAGGAAGGTTCAGTTGCGGATGGCGATGGCGATACCACACCTCCGCAGCCGCGCATTGGAAGGCATTCAACAACAACCAATGGTGGTTTGCGTGGCTTTATCTATGAATTCATCATCTACTCGGCTACACTAAATGAAGCTCAACGCATTTTGTTAAACAATAATATTTCTGCGCAGTACGGGTATTCATTATCGGCCAACGATTTATATACCATGGATAATCCAGCCAATGGTAATTTTGATTTTGAAGTTGCCGGAATAGGGCAAGCCAGTGATGGTAGCAGGCACATTGATGCAAAAGGCAGTGGAGCTGTGCGCATGTGGAATCCATCTGGTTTGGCTAACAACGAATTTCTGATTTGGGGTCATAATGGACTAGATCTTTCAGGCGGCAATACAAGTGTTGACGGTGTGGTGATTCAGGAACGATTAAATCGCTTTTGGCGAGTAAGTGAAACAGGTGATGTTGGCAACGTTTCTATTTCAGTTGATCTGGCCGGAACAATGGGTTCGGCTCTGGGTAGTAACCTACGCTTGTTGATAGATCGCGATGGTGATGGTTTTGCCGATAATGATGTAACACCAATTGCCGGTTCATTTAGTGGTACTATTGTTACGTTCTCAGGTGTAAATTTTCAGAATGGCGATCGGTTTACAATTGGTAATACCAACATAGCGCTGCCGCTTCCAATCGAGTTGGTGTCGTTTAATGCCGAAGTAGTTCAGAACGAAGTAATGTTGAAATGGACAACCGCATCAGAATTGAATAACGATTATTTCACCATTCAACGATCTAAATCAGGCGAGGAGTGGGAGACTGTTGGTGACAAAATTAAAGGTGCTGGTACTACCACAGAAACCCGTCATTATCAAACATCCGATGGTATGCCGCATCCGGGCGTTTCGTATTATCGGTTAAAGCAAACCGATGAAGATGGTCAGTTCAGTTACTCTTCTGTTAGGCGTGTAGACGTAGTTCCGGTATATCAATTAAAAGCATTTCCTAATCCAACGGAAGGTAAGTTTACGCTTACTACTGGTTTTGAATTAGATAAGAGTAATGTAAAGTTGATGAATCTGCTTGGTCAGGAAGTGCCGATTACATTAGAGCGATCCGGAACAGAATATATGGCTACACCAACATCACATGTGCCGGGGGTTTACATCCTTCAGGTTAAGAAAGGATTCTGGAGCCAGTCGGTGCGGCTTATTGTGGAATAAAATAAGGTTGCCAAAATTGCCTTCTCCATTTCAGGGTATTTGCTATTTTGTGTTTGGATTTCCCAACCACGTAAATTAAGCAGATTATGGACTTTTTATATCTAAAACGTTTCTTGTTAGGGATTTTTGTGGCAGTTCCCGCGCTTGTTTTTGCTCAGGCTCCGGGTAACGGCATGTTTGTAGCCTATAATTCAGATGGCAACCATGGGTTCGCATTTGTCACTTTTGTGGATGTTCCTGATGGCACCACGGTTCGCTTTAACGATAATGAATGGAATGGTTTAGCAATTGGTAGCGGTGGTGCATTTAATGCTGGAGAATCTGCTATAAGTTGGACGAATAATACTGGCGGTATCATCTTTGCTGGTACCGTAATTACAATAACTAATCTTAATACCGCTCCGGTTGCTTCTATCGGTGCAATGGCAGGCGGGACTATGACACTTGGAAACGACAATGAAGTTATTTACATGTTCATTGGTACAAATGCATCAACACCCACAACGTTTATAACCGCAATTGGTAACGATGGTTTTGGGGCAAATGGAACGCTCACCAATACGGGTTTAACGGCAGGCACTACCGCCACATCCATAACTGGCGATGAAGATATAATGGTTTATACGGGAAGCATAGACTGTACGGGTACGATAACAACCTGTGCAACTGCAATAGCTACCGCAGCAAACTGGAGTACTCAGGATACAGCAGGCGATGATTCTATTGGTACAGCACCAAATTTTCCCAGCAGTGTGCCGTGTAATTTTTATGGAGCGGCTTTTGGAACTGTAACGTATTATTCCCGTAATGCCACCTTTGGCGGGCAGTGGGATAGTAACACAGCCTGGACAACGAGTTCAGATGGAACCGGTGGCCCATTGGCTACAGGCGTTTGGCCCAGAAGGCATGACAATGTTGTGATAAGAAGTGGTCATACCATTACGGTTAATTCAACCAGCGATAACCGGAGTTGTGGAGTTTCACCTGATGGATTAGCGCAGGCGAATATCGGTCCATTTGTTTCTTCTAATTTGGCCATGTTTTATCATACCGGAGACATAACAGTATCGGGTACGTTGAATGTAACTGGCATTGAAATGATGACGGCCGGGTACACACATGTACTAAGTGGCGGAACATTCAGTCTCGGCTCTAACCTTGTTCAGGTTGGGTATCTGGAAGTAGATGCAGGATCCATATTCAGCAGTTTGGATGACCTTGTACTAACAGGTAACAGCGTAACCATCATCAATACCAATTCAACATCAACAGATGATTTAGTTATTGATCACACCAACGCAACACTCTGCGGAAGTGGCACGGCTACCTTGCAGAATGGTGCCGGTAGTCAGGTAACCTATACAAACTCAGGAACAGTGAGTCAGATTTGCACATCGTTTACGATTAACTGCACTGGTGGTGGTTGTACCGGATTTCCTGTTGTTGGTACCACTGTTGTGGTTACGGGTGTTACTGGCCCAGGCGGGGTTGGGGCCACAAGCGGAACATCGCAGTTGGTTCTCTGGCTTGATGCAAATCGCGTAACGGCAGCTAATGGAGCAACAGTTACAAGTTGGAACGATGTTTCAGGTTATGGAAATAATTTCACAGCCGGTACTGGTGCAGTTTTTAATACCAATAGCGTAAATGGATATCCAGCGTTTTCATTTAACGGAACCTCCCGATATTTTCAAAGACCATTTACGGCCTCACTAACACCAGCGCAATTCACACTGTTTGCTGCTAATAACGTAACCAGTTCAGGACTTTATAAAGCTGTCTTTTCTAATCGCGATGATCCAGCGGGGCTTGATACAAGAGGTTTCATTTTATATTCCGAACCAACCACCAACAATTGGCAACACTGGACAGGCGTATCAGGGGCAGGTTTTGCGAATTTGAATTCAGCGCTTTCAACGGCTGGAAGTTGGGCTACACAAAGCATAGAATACATTGCCGGAGCAAATGGAAAAAAAATTTCTATTAATAATACTTTGGCAAGTCAAGCAACGGCAACACTTTTTCCAAACACAACCCAACCTATACGGGTTGGAGCTGGATTTAATGAAGGTCCGCCCGATTACTTTTTTAATGGATTAATTGGTGAGCTATTTCTGTATAGCGCGGTTGTCAATGATGCTCAGAAGATAATCATCAATAACTATCTCGCAGCTAAATACGCCTTCACATTGTCATCCAATGATTTATACACCATGGACAATGTGGGTAATGGAAATTTTGATCATCAGGTGGCAGGTATTGGTCAGGCTAGCAATGGAAGCAGGCATATTGATGCACAGGGAACCGGGCAGGTGCGTATGCGCAATCCCTCTGGCTTGGCAAACAATGAATTTTTAATGTGGGGCCACAATAACCTTGCGATGGCTGGCGGTAATACAAGTGTAGATGGAGTTGTGATCAGGGAAAGATTACAACGCATCTGGCGAGTAAGCGAAGCTGGCGATGTTGGCAATGTTTCTATTTCAGTTGATCTGGCAGGAACTCTGGGGTCAGCCTTAGGTAGCAACCTTCGCTTATTGATAGATCGCGATGGCGATGGATTTACTGATAATGATGTAACACCAATTGCCGGTTCGTTCAGTGGTACAATTGTTACTTTTTCAAGTGTAAACTTTCAAGATGGTGATCGGTTTACTATTGGTAACACAGACATAGCCTCACCACTCCCTATCGAGTTGTTATCCTTTACAGCATCTGTAGTACAAAACGATGTGGTGTTGAAATGGTCTACCGCCACCGAAACCAATAATCACTACTTTAATATTTTGCGTTCATCAACAGGTGAAGATTGGGAAGATATTGGAAGAGAAGATGGTGCTGGTACCAGCATAGAACGAAATGACTATGAATTAGTGGACACAAATCCGCTGCCAGGAGTTTCGTATTACAGATTAAAGCAAACGGATACCGATGGAACATTTACACTCTCCACCATCAGGCGGGTAGAGTTTGCTTCGGGTTATCAATTAAAAGCATATCCGAATCCTACAACAGGAAAACTTATAGTAACAACAGGGTTTAGTCTTGAGCAGGAAGATATCCGACTACTCAATACAATTGGTCAGCCGGTGCCACTTCAGTTTCATCAAGTGGGAAGCGAGGCTGAAATAGAAATCAAAAACGTACCCGCAGGTATTTACATCCTGCAGGTGCGCAAAGGTTTCTGGCAACAATCGTTGCGGGTTGTCCTCGATTAGTTTCTAACAGCAATAGGTGCAGCAAGGCAACTTTCGGGAATATTAAAAGCATCGGTAAGCGGAACTGCATCTTGCCGGATTTCCCAACAGAGTTGATTCACCATTTTACGAATGGCTTTGGTTTTAACGCCTTCCATATAGCCTTGCTCCAGGTACCAACCTTTGTTTTTATCTATCTGCGAAAGCGCAAAGAGATCGCATAATTTCTTTAGCGTTGCTTTGCAACCTGCATTACTGGTTTTATTAATCTGTTCAATAAACTGTTCCAGAATAATCCGTTCGATGTAGGCAAAACCAACTTGCACCAAATGATGTTGGCTTACATTGAAGGCATCAAAACTATCCATTCCACTATCTATATGGCGCTTCAATCTTTTGGCTGCGGAAGTTAATATGTCGCGCTCACGATATTTAAAAGCATTAAGTTGAAATTCAGGATCGAGCAAATGAGCTTCATCGGTATTGCGCACCGTTATCGGATTCATTTCGGTAATGCCCGTCTTTGCTTTTTCAGCCACATAATTTAAAATCGTAAATACATTCATGTTGGCAAACTCTTGCCGGAATTCGGTGAGCCTACTCTTAGCTACTAATTGCATCAAAACGGTATTGTCGCCTTCAAAAGTGGTGTACACATCGGTATCATTCTTTAATACTTCAATTCTATTTTCTGACAGATATCCTTTACCGCCACAAGCTTCACGGCATTCTTGTAAAGTAGCGGTTGTATTCCACGTAGCGAAAGATTTAAGCCCAGCAGCCAACGCTTCAATCTCCTGCATTTCTTCTTCAGTGCGATTAAGGAAACGCTCTGTTAAATGTTGTAAAGCAAAATGCAACGCATACGTGTTGGCCAGTAAAGGCATTAACCTGCGTTGATGTGTTCTGTAATTTAAAATCGGAACTTCAGTTCCGCCTTCTGGACCAAACTGCCTGCGCTGATCGCCATACCGAATGGCAATGGTTAAACCTGATTTAGATGCACTGTTACCCGACCGCGGAATACCAATGCGACCACCCACCAACGTACCTAACATGGTAAAGAATCTTCGGTTATCGCTTGAGATCGGACTTTCAAATTTTCCAGCTTCACTTACTGATGAAAACCGATCGAGCATATTCTCTTTCGGAATAACTACATGATCGAAATAGATTACACCATTATCAACTCCGTTTAATCCCATCTTACGGCCGCAGTCTTTAATCTTTACACCGGGGTGTAGTTTTCCTTTCTTATCCCGTAAGGGAACTACAAATGCGCTCACCCCATAATCCTGACCATCGATAATTAACTTGGCAAATACAGTAGCCATCTGACCATGACACGCTGCGTTGCCAATGTATTCTTTGCGGGCAAGTTCGAAAGGAGTGTGGATGTTAAACGTTTTGGTAGCGTGATCGTAAGTAGCCGTTGTTTCAATTCCTTTTACATTCGAGCCATGGTTGGTTTCCGTCATGGCAAAGCAGCCGGGTAGTTCCAATGTTCCTATATCCTTCAGGTATTTGGCATGATGCTTTTCTGTGCCTAGGAAATAAACACTCATGCCCCATAGTCCAAACTGAACGCCAAACTTTATCACCATACTCAGGTCGTGATAACTTAAGGTTTCCATAATGGCAAAATAGGCAGCCATATCGCCTTGCCCGCCATGTTCCTTAGGATAAGCCATTGCACCATAACCCTGATCGGCCAGAAACTTACACCACTGCAATACTTGCTTGCGATAGAGATCAAGATCACCAGGGCCAACGTATGTAAATTCCGGATCGCTCAGTAATGTTTTTACTTTATTGATAATCGCAGCTTGATCGCCATCCAGAATCCGGGTCATTTCAGCTACATCAAAATTGCGTTGCGTAGATTGTTCGGAAGTAATGGTTTTATGCCCGGCTTGAAAATTAAAGATGGCTTCATGGCTGATGAATCCGAGTATGCCTTCAATCTTGGCGAGAGCGGGTCGCGCTTTATCCAATGTTTCGCTTACAGTGCCATTACCTTGCAGGCTTGCCAACCGAATGCCGAGGTTAACTAAGGTTTCTTTTGTTTGTGATTGTTGTGTTACCTGAGCTATGGCTGTTTTCCATGTATTCAGTTCATCCACAGATGGTGGTTGCTTGGGATCTATTTTGGATAATAGAAATTTACGCTCTTGTTCGCTCAGCCAGTCTTGCGAAGTAAGCAAACCTTCCAATACGGAGATTTCGCTGGGCGTAAGGATGGAATCGGACCATACCGTATAGAACAAGGGTACGAATACCAGAAGTTTGGGGTTGTTTTTTACAATGGGTGAGTCGATCATAGTGTGTAGTGTTAACCTTGGTTTTTAAAAATAATCAATTTTTAACGTGTACCGAAGCGCGATTAATACAGCATTAAAAGCCCTTTTCGGCAAACCAAACGGGTAAGGCTTTCAAGTTACAGGTTAAATACTTACATTTCTTTAACCTAAAATCTACCTCCCATGAATTTTAAACCAGAAATCAAGTCGAAGGAGCAGCTCAGTGGCGGCTTGCCCAAGTACGAATCCATTGTTAAGTACATGGTGCAACAGCACAACCTGGTAACAGTGCGGCCCGATCAATCCATTAATGAAGTGATCAACATCTTTATTGAAAAACGAATTTCAGGGGCGCCCGTGTTAGATGAAAACCGAAAACTTGTAGGCATTATTTCTGAGCGCGATTGCCTGCGCATTATTGTTGATCAGGCTTATCATAATCAACCGCATAGCGAACCAAAGGTTTCGGATTATATGACCCGCGATGTTAAAACCATGTCGCCCGAAAACAATGTAGTAGAAGCAGCAACAGAGTTTTTAAACTCACCTATACGAAGAATGCCGGTTGTAGAAAACGGTGTGTTAATAGGGCAGGTGAGCAGGATTGATATTCTGCGAGCCGCGAAATCAATAAGCCCCACTACCTGGGGTGGTTAAAAGAAAAAGCCGGTTTTAAGCCGGCTTTTGTTTTTCTTCAATGGGCAATCCACCTTTGCTTACCGACATCAGTTCCTGCATGGTTCGTTTCATGCTGTCGCTGGAACCATCCAGAAAAATGGTATTCCCTTTTCCGTGTTCACCCTTTGGTTGCATTTCAAATCTTCGCGATGAGAACTTATAAAACCTTTCAGGTCTTTAGTACTGATATTAAAAGACCTGAAAGGTTTATAGCCTAAACTAAAAAGCCAAAATTTGAAATGCCAGCATTTTGTACCAGACATGTTTTTTTGATTACTTTTAGTTTGATTTTATTGACTAAAAATTCGTATGCGTTTAATTTGTTTTATTCTATTAATGTTGCTGATTGGTTCTTGCAGTAAGCCAAAGTATTTCAGGTCGTTATCGAAAGATGAAGTAGCGGAAATCAAAAAATATCAGAAGCAGTTTAAACAAGATGACACGTACCGGGTTTTGATTTTAACCAACCATGGCAATCTGGTAGTTAAGTTGTTTAACGAAACGCCCCTTCATCGCGATAACTTTGCGTCAAAAGTTAAAGCTGGTTTTTACGATAGTCTGTTGTTTCATCGGGTTATCAATAATTTTATGATTCAGGGGGGCGATCCGACCAGTAAGAAAGCTACCGATAGCGATAGGTTGGGCGGAGGCTCGGCACCGGGCGAAAGAATTGCGGCTGAGTTTAGAACGGAGCAAGGTATTTACCATAGACGTGGCGCCTTGGCTGCAGCCCGCGATAACAACCCTGAAAAAGCCAGCAGCAATTGCCAGTTTTACATTGTGCAACGCCCGGCCTGGCGCGCAACGCAATTAGATAGTACTATAGTTCAGCGTAAGCTTACTCTCAACGACACGCAGAAAAAACTTTATACAACAGAGGGCGGAACACCACACCTGGATGGTGGCTATACAGTTTTTGGTGAATTGATTACAGGCTTTGATGTGTTAGATAAAATCGCGACAAGCAAAACCAATCCTGCAGACAGGCCTTTGGAGGATGTGCGCATGAAAATGTTTTTGCTAACAGAGCCCAAAAAGTTAAAATCAAATAAATTATGAGTTTCTCAAGGAGCTTAATTTTCATATTTGCCCTTGCTATTTCCTGTAATGATGAGGAAGTTAAACCAAAATCGAAGGCAAGTGTAACAATTGATGAAGTTAATATGCTATTTTTTAATATTGATGGTTATGCAGTAGGTGATTATTTTTCTCTGGAAGGCGAAGAAGATAATTCAATCTTTTTTGGTAATCATATACTAAGCTCAGATTCGCTGAGAAATCTCATCAACATTCAAACAACTCCAAAACTGAAAGCAGAAAAAGCTATGGAAATAATGCAACACCTTATGCCAACATACGGTCAAGCAGTATCAATAGTTGATCGAGATCAATATGAATGTTTTACCTGCTTCCATCAAATTGTTAGTCCAAGCTATTCAATAATTTATATGGAGAATGTGAGTGATTTGTCAAATAAGGAAGTTTGGACGTCAAGTTATAAAGAGCAGATAAACGCTGAGCTTAATATTACTAATCTAAATGTAATCGAAGAGTATAGTAAGTTTTTAGGATTCAATACTTTTTATATCAAGGGAGAATTTGAGTTCAAATGTACTTTAGCAAACGACTTAGGTGAAGTAAAACAGATTCATGGCAGGTCGGATGTGGTATTTTTTGAATTTTATTGAAATAATCAATGAAGAAACTCTTCTCATCCACGCCAATTTATCCCGATAAGGCAATAGCCATTATTCGCATAGCAGTGGGTTTGTTGATGGCTTACCACGGGCTGGAAGTTTTTGATAGAGAAACCATGCAGAGTTATTTAACATGGGAAAATTTTAATGGCGGTGCAGGAGAGTTTTTGGTTTACCTCGGCAAGGCATCGGAATTTATTTCGGGTGTACTGTTAACATTGGGCCTTTTTACACGATTGGGTGGATTGATAGCCGCGGGCACGTTAGCCTACATTACTTTTTTTGTTGGTCATGGTCGCTTCTGGTATGAAGATCAACATCCGTTTATGTTTGTGTTATTTGGGGTGTTGTTTTTCTTTACCGGCCCCGGTGCCTGGAGTGTTGATGGTTTATTCAAACGCAATCAACAGTAATAATGAAACGTAAAAAAATCTGGAAAAGGATTCTGCTCTCTGTAGTTCTGATTCCGGTAATTCTATTTGGAGTTTTGGTAGCCGTGCTGTACTGGAAGCAAGACACCATTGTACAACAATTGATTGATACTGCTAATCGTGATTTTGCAGGCGAACTTGAAATTCAGGATAGTCATATCTCACCCTTCGCCAACTTTCCTTACGTTTCCATCGATCTGGATCACGTAAAGATTTATGAAAACAAGAACAAGACCGGGGCCGCGCTGCTTGAGGTAGCCGATGTGTATCTGGGTTTCGATCTGCTTACCATTATTCAAGGTAAGATGGATATAAAAGTTATTCGGGTAAAAGATGGGGCCATTAAACTGGTACAACATGCGGATGGAAGTTTTAACATTACTAATGCCTTATCTGGAAAGGAAGAAGTATCTGATCCCGCAGCTGAGTTTCACCTGGATATAAAAGCAATTGAACTTAATAATGTTCATGTGCTAAAAATAAACGAGAGTGATAGTCTTTTGATTGACGCTTTTATACAGGAAGCACAATCACGTTTTAAAGCCGATCAGAATCATATATTGGTAAAACTTGATACCCGCTTTGAAATGAATATTCTGCTGAATGGCGACACTACATTTGCCAAACACAAACATTTTGATTTACACACACAGTTAGATTTTGATCAGCAAACACAAATACTAACCATCCAACCTTCAGAGTTGCAATTGGAGCGGGCCTTGTTTAAGATGGATGGAGCTGTTGATTTTGATGACGACATGAATATGGACATCCGGTTTCATGGCAACAAACCCAACTTTGATCTTTTTCTTGCCTTTGCTCCCGAAGAACTTACTCCCGCATTGCAACGGTACGATAATGCAGGAAAAATTTTCTTCGAGGCATCCATAATTGGTAAAGCTGCCAATGGACATAACCCAGTTGTACTGGCAGAGTTTGGCTGCGAAGATGCGTTTTTCAACAACAAAGAATCACAAAAAAAATTGGATCAGCTTTTCTTTAAAGGAAAGTTTACTACCGGAGAAAAGGGGAATGCATCCACATCAGAATTTTCATTGTCTGATTTTTCAGCCCGGCCCGAAGCCGGAATTTTTAGTGGTAACTTAACAGTTAAAAATTTTGAATCGCCAGAGATTGAAATGAAAGTTCGCTCTGAATTTGATCTCGACTTTCTAGCCAAGTTTCTCAACATAAAAGACCTGCAGGATTTATCGGGTAACGTTTCGCTTACTATGAATTTTCACGATATCGTTGATCTGGATAATCCTGAAAAGAGTATTGAGAAGTTGAACGAATCGTACTTTACCGAACTGGATGTAAAGAACCTTACTTTCAGGGCTCCCGGTTTTCATTTACCTGTGCGTAATGTAAATATTCGTGCCACTATGGATGGCCACGAAGCAAAGATTGAGCGCTTCGATTTAAAAGTGGGTAACTCTGATCTTTCTATCTCAGCCGACATTAGCGATCTCCCGGCAATTCTACATCATACCAAAAATCCGGTAACGGCACATTTAACTATTAAATCAGCATTGCTGAATGTAAAAGAATTAACCAGTGGTGATACGCTTCTGAAAAAACCGATTGACGAACAGATCAAAAACTTAAGCATGAAACTGAAGTTCAATAGTTCGGCTCGAGCTTTTACTGAATCGCCTAATTTACCAGTAGGTGAATTTTTTATCGAAGACCTGTACGCCAAACTTACGCACTACCCACACACGCTGCACGATTTCCATGCCGATGTGTTTGTAGATGATCAGGATTTTAGAGTAGTGGATTTTACAGGTATGATTGATAGGAGTGATTTTCATTTTAATGGTCGCTTGCAGAATTATGATCTTTGGTTTTTAACAGAACCAGAGGGCGACACCCGTTTAGAATTTAACCTTACCTCTGCCTTATTGCAACTTGAAGATGTATTTGCTTATGGTGGTGAAAATTATGTGCCGGAGGATTACCGTCATGAAGAATTTAAAAACTTAAAACTTCATGGCTTTGCCGATCTTCATTTTAATAGAGGACTAAAGTCAGCCGATATAAATCTGGATAAAGTAGAAGCAAGCATGAAGGTGCATCCGTTGCGATTTGAGAATTTCAAAGGCCGGCTTCATTACGAAGATCAGCATCTCATGATTCAGAATTTTAGTGGTAAGTTGGGTAAGTCGCAGTTCACTGCCGATTTGAATTATTATCTGGGGCCAGATTCAATAATTCGCAAGCGCGATAATCATTTCTCCCTTAAAGCTTCGCACCTGGATTTTGACGAACTCTTCAACTATAATCCACTGCCTGCTGGTAAAGCAACTCCACAAGATCATGAAGCTGGTTTTAATATTTACGATGTACCGTTCACCAATATGACATTTGATTTTGATATTGGTCATTTGAATTATCATCGCTACCTCATCGACAATTTTAGAATAAAAGCCCGAACAACTACCAATCATTTTATCTATGTGGATACATTAAGCCTTGCTGCCGCAGGTGGGCAGATAGGAGTGAGTGGCTACTTTAATGGTTCTGATCGAAATAAGATTTATTTCAGCCCGAATATGATTGTGCAACAGGTTGATCTGGATAAATTGTTATTCAAGTTTGAAAACTTTGGGCAAGACCATCTTATTTCTGAAAACCTGCATGGCAAGTTGAGTGGAAGGCTAACAGGAAAAGTTCACATGCATGCCGATATGGTGCCCATCATTGACGATTCAGAACTTCATTTAGATATACAGGTTTTAAACGGTAGGCTAGAGCATTATAGTGCGTTGGATGCTATGTCTGATTTCTTTAAAGATAAAAACCTGAACCGGGTACGATTCGATACCCTTCAAAACAAATTTGATCTTGTAAATGGGGTGCTCACTGTGCCAGCCATGAATATCAACTCAACGCTGGGTTTTATTGAAATTTCGGGTAAGCAAGATTTGAACATGAATATGGAATACTTTGTACGGATTCCCTTAAAACTTGTAACGCAGGTAGCAGCTCAAAAATTATTTGGGAAAAATGTTGAACCAGATTCTCTAAAGGAAGATCAGATTCAGTATCGGGATGATACAAAACGCACGCGGTTTATCAATTTGAAATTGTCGGGAACTCCTGACAATTATAAGATAGCGTTGGGGAAGGATAAGTAGATTGATACTGTTCAAAAGAATCTCCAATAGAATAGTGCGGTATAAAAAAATGTGCTTAGCAACGCGTAGAATAACTTTGTGCTAAAGCTAATTGGTGTTTTAGAATGCTTCGTTCGTTGAAGACAAATTCCAACAGACACGCAATACCCAATCCAACCAAAAAGCATTAGGGTACGATCAGAAACATCAATATCTTCTTCGCTTGGCCCAAGCCATGCAGCGGTTCCTATCACCACAGCAAGTAAAAGTGATAATGGAAATTCATAGGCTTCTACAAAACGAAAGAAACCACTTGGAAACTCATAGCGTGTTGCAATTTTTTCAGGATTATGCACCGCTACTTCTTTCAGGAGCCACTTAACCTCAGCAATGTTAAGTCTGTTACTTATTCTAACTCTGCGACCATTATCCAGTACCAGATAAAGCACATATTCTGAATCTGAATCCGGATCGTCAGACATTTTGTATTGATAGGCAATCACCTTAATGGCTGAATTTTCGATTGTTATTCCGAAGGGAGCTAAAAAACCACCTTTGTATTTTATAAACTCAGGTGTAATCAACAGCTGATGCCTGGTTGCAATGCCAAGCAATAGTATGATCAGTGCAGATGCAATAATTAAAGTTGGAGGAATACGATGTCCATTTACCAACAGGGCAAGATTGATTGCGCCTAAAAAAATGCTGATGGCGTACAGGATGAAAGAGTTACGCCAAGAAATTTTTATAACGTTCCCTTCTACAACTTTTTTAAAGTTTTTTGAAGGGTCTTCAGTGGGTTCCAAAGTTTTCTCCATGATTAAAGTTATTGAAAAACAAGCAATTATCTAATTTGTAAAGATTCGTTACCTGTAGTCCACAAAAAAACTATATGCTTTTATGGAATTCTGATTCACCGTGCATCTGGTTTAAAAAAACCTAATGCTTATGAAAACAAATTCTATTTCCAATGGTTCGGTTTCCGGACAAGCGTTTATCTTTTCAGGATTACGCTATGCAGTAACAATTGCCCTCATGCTTTTAGGCATGGTAGCCATCGCACAAACCAATTCGCAGCCTTCTGAAGTTTATGAAGTGAAAGGAGTGGTGCTTTCAGTCGAGGAGAACACCGCTCTTACGGGCGTAAACATTTACCTGAAAGATACCAATGTAGGTACCTTCTCTGATTTAAATGGCAAGTTTACCTTTCCTAGAAAGCTAAAAGTGGGTGAGACTCTGGTTTTCAGTTTTGTCGGCTTGAAGAAACAGGAATATACAGTTGCAACATACACACCTGAGTTTATTGAGATACGCATGGAAGAAGATCCGTTGAATGTGCTGGGTGAAGTTTGGATGGATGCACCTACGAAATCAAAACAGAAACGCAGCAGCTCAACCCACTAAACAAATGCGACTGCTTGCATGCATAGTGGTATGGATGGCAGTGTTATCGGTAAGGGCTCAGGTAAGTGATTTTAAAGAAGTAAATTTTGGTGGGGCAGATAGTGTTGCACGATTATATCCAAATTACCCTTTAACTAATTTACCTGACCTTGCGGATAAGCTAACACGACCGTTTACAAATGAAGCAGAGAAATTTCGCGCAGTATTTACATGGGTTTGTTTAAACATCAGGAACGATTACGAATTGTATCTGAAAAACAAACAGCATCGCGAGCAGTGTAAAACTGAAACCGAATTGAAAGCGTGGTATAAAAAATTCAGTAAGACCTTGTATTATGAACTCTTGAATAATCATAAAACAATTTGTACTGGCTACGCCTACCTTATTCGCGAGCTGGCTTTGGCTTCCGGACTTGAATGTGTAATTGTAGATGGCTTCGGTCGCACACCGGGTGCAAAGCTGAATAAAAATTTTCCCAATCATAACTGGAATGCAGTAAAGCTAAGCGGTAAATGGTATTTGTGCGATGCCACCTGGGCCAGTGGAAAGATTGATAATGAGAGTAAACAATTTGTTAGTCGATTTAGCGATCAGTACTTTTTAAGTGATCCTCAGATTTTTGAAAGAAATCATTTTCCTTTGGATAAAAAGTGGCACTTGACTCTTACTAACCTTACGGTCGATAAATTTTTGAGCCCTAAAAGGTAGGTTGCTTCTTTATGGATACGCATGATTCCAGCAGGTGGTTGATCAAACTATTTGATTAGCTTGCATCAGGTATATTTTTCTAAACCATGCACACCGGAAGACGTTACTCCCCCTTAGATTTTTTTAGATGGACCCGCAGAGATACTTATTGGATGCTTTTGCTGGCCACAATTCCTACGGTATTGTATGCCATTGGACTTACGTTTATTGCATTGCCATGGCAACCCATTGCTATAATGGGTACTGTAGTAGCTTTTATTGTAGGATTTAAGAACAATGCAAGTTACAACCGCATTTGGGAGGCCCGCCAGATTTATGGTGCAATCATTAACAACAGCCGCAGTTTTGCTTACACGTTACGCGATGCATTAGGTGGATCAAATCCAGAAACAACAAAACAAATTTTCTACCGCCATTTTGCCTGGCTTACTGCTTTACGATTTCAGCTTAGAGAGGCTCGAGCCTGGGAAAACATGCAGGAGTGGCGCAACAAAGAGTTTCAGGAATCACATTACCGCATTCCGGAAAGAGTGGGTAAAGTGGAAGATGAGTTAAAAAATTACTTAACACCAGAAGAGCTTGCCTATATTCTATCCAAGAAAAACCGGGCCACACAACTTACGGCAAAGCAATCAGAAGAATTAGCAGCACTAAGAAAAGCGGGTACGATTAACGATTTTCAGTGGACGCAATTGCAACAGGCACTCATACGTCTTACGGATGAACAAGGTAAAGCCGAGCGAATTAAAAATTTTCCATATCCCCGAAACTTCGCGTCTATAGCAACTTACTTGTTGTTGATTTTTGTGATCTTCTTTCCATTTGGATTACTACACGAATTTGAAAAACTCGGTACAGGTACTTTAGTAGAAGGCTATTCCATCTGGTTTAACATACCTTTTTCGGCAATAGTTACCTGGGCGTTGCATACGTTAGATACGGTGGGCGAAAGTTCAGTAAATCCATTTGAAGGTAGTGCGAACGATGTGCCCATCACACAGATTAGTCGCACCATTGAGATTGATATGCGCGATATGCTGGATGAAGTTTCGTTGCCCGATCCGATTGTGCCTCAAAATAATATTGTGTTGTAGCAGATTAAATTTGAAACAATCATTATCCTATGAAATCATATCTTATTCTTCTTCTGGTCATTCTTTTAGCAGGTTGTGATGCATCAAAAAAGAAATTGACTCCGAAAATCAGAGTAGTGTTTGATACCGACACTAATAACGAATTGGATGATCAGCACGCATTAGCTTACCTCTTGTTTAATCAGGATGTATTTAAAATTGAAGCTATTACCATTAACACCACATCAAGTGGTGGTAACATTGAAATGCAATATGCCGAAGCTATTCGGGTGCTTCAACTTTGTAATGCCGATACATTACCGGTGTTAAAAGGAGCCGATCAGTCGTTTCAGCAAATTGTTTCTACGATAGATTCGTATGTATATGATGGCCATGAAGCGGTGACACGAATTATTCAGGAAGCACATAAGCCAGCTTCCGATAAATTAGTAGTGTTGGCAGTAGGGAAGTTGACCAACGTAGCTTTGGCAGTGGCTAAGGATTCTACTATAGCAGATCGCATCCGGTTGGTGTGGCTAGGCTCTAATTATCCTGAGCCTGGTGAGCACAACCAAAATAACGACACGACAGCTATGAATTACCTGCTCAATAAGAAAATAGATTTTGAAATGGTTACAGTTCGTTATGGAAAGACTACAGGTACATCGGTAGTAACCATTACCAAACGTGAAGTAGGCGAAGTGATGCCAGGATTAGGTCCTCGTATTTCAAAACCTGTTATCGGTCGGCACGGTGGTGAGTTTTATTGTTTTGGTGATTACGCTGTAAATCTGTTTGACCACATCGATTATCATGGCGATCCACCCGCACGATCGCTATTTGATATGGCTGCTGTTGCCATCGTAAAGAATCCGGAATGGGCAAAGGTTACTGTACATCCGGCACCGTTGTTTGTAAATGGTGAATGGGTTGAACGACCTGATAATGTTCGGCCAATAAAAATCTGGGAGAACTTTAATCGCGATGCGATTGTGCAGGATTTTATTGAGTCGCTTAAGAAATATTAGACAAAACCTAGCTTCCTAGATTAGTTTTGATTCCTACTCTTGACTTAAGAAAGATATAGGCTTCGCAGACTAGTAAGTTAGGTACCCAACTAAGCCAGGCAATGGTTGCGTAGGCTATGGGTTGCCCCAGATCAAAACTCCAGGAACCTAAAAAAACATAGACTCGGAGTGTAATTGCCGCAAGTGTTATAGAATAACTGCGCCACATCCAATTACGATGATTTGTAATGTCCCGATTTCGAATTGCAGATAGAGCAAGATATGTACAAACAACCCATGCTAAACATTGCAAAACAAAACTCATAAAAACTAATGTTCCTCTTTCAATAAAGAAACTCATTACAAATCCACCAGGAGCTGCAAATAGTAGAATTCCAAACACATAAACTTTACCAAGGTTTTTGTGAATGCTTGGCCATCTTCTACGCCACCCATCATGCAATTGGAATATACCTGCAACCAGAATAATGCCTGAAATCAGCACATGACTATAATAGTCAGGTAAGTACCAGCCTGTTGCAATGGCTTGTTGTTTTAACTTTAAGAAGCCGTAGGTAAAATCAAAATTTATATAGCCAAGTGCATTCCACGATAAGGGTAGTGCCAATGCGAGCAATAAAATAAACCCAACATACCGTAACGACTTCATTTCTGATTAGAGTGCTGGTGTAGCCATCAAATCCAATACTTTGTTTAGAAAAAGTAGATTATGTCTATCCACATCAGATAACAAAAGCTCAATCTCTTCAATTTTACCATACTGTGGTAATTCTTTGTCGCGTACATAGTTAAAGTGTCTTTCTTCTTTACTGTCCGGAAAATTATAACCGTATGCAGCCAGAATTTCATCACGCATATATTTAATTGTGTATAGTGACAAAAAGTTGGTGTTTTGTTCTTGCCCATCATTGTCTACAATAAAATCTCCAATTAGGTATGAACTGTCAAGTTTTACATACTCAGTTTGAGGGTACAGCCGTTTGGAATTCAAGGGTTCAATTTTGCCATCTGAGATCGTATAATAATCATGATCGTAAAGATTCGTTTCATCGCTGGCACTCTCCTCCATAAACCAATAATCATGCGGGGTTCGCACTTCAAGAAGTGTGCTGTCAATTGACCGTATAGAGGTAGCTTCCCCTGGAATAGAAGAAGTGCCGAGTTTGTTATTCTGTGCATCAACAAAAGTAACACTGCTGTGGGTATAAAACTCTTCGCGTCCTTCCAGGTAGCGTTCTCGAATGGTGGTGATAACGGCTCTTAAATTGCTTGTAATGGTCTCCAGAAATGAGGAAGTGGTTTCTTTGTAATCCGTCCAGCTGTATGCACCAAACCTTACTGATGCGCTATTAAAACCACTTTCTATTGGATCAAAAATCCCGACTTCACTTAAATAGGATGGTGGAATTATTATTCCGCTTCCGGCATATTCTGCATTCGGTATTTCGCAATATGAGTAGTAGCCGGCCTTTAGGTGAATTTTTTGCTTCAGATATTCAAAATCAGTAACCCATTTTTTCATTTTATCCGAAACAAATCCTTCATGGAAATTAAAATCCGTATCAATCCAGCCATACACGCTATCTTTTTTTACTGCGGCCCATGCATTTTCCCAACCATAATAAACAATTAAATCATAAATGGGTTCAATTACTTCCTTTCCGGTTTTAACATTGAAGTATCCCACTTTATTTTCTCGTACAACTTCTACCATGTAACGATCTGTAAAGCCAATTGTGCCTATTTGGTCATATTGGAAAGGGATGATGAGATTGCCATCACTGTCTGCAAGCCCCATTTTTGTGTAAATGTTTTTCTCATCTTTAGTATTATAATCTAAAAACAGATTTATCCATTTACCCTCAACCACATAGAAATAATTTTGGTTTTCGTAAGTAGAAAACCATATTACAGAATCAAACTTGTTTTCAAGTTTTTTAGCATTTTCATAAATCCAAGCCCGGTCTTGAATTGCTAGTTTTTCTTCGGCCTCCCAGACATTCTGGTTTTTAATTTGTAAAAATTCCTGATAGAATTTTTCGCCACTGAGTTCAGAAATAATAAATGTTTCTCCATCGGGTGTAATTGTAAAACTCAAATTAGTAGCCAGTGTATCTTTTGATTGTAATTCCTTCACCCGAAAAACAACCGGTATTTCAACTTGTATCTGATTATTTATCCGGTTTAGTCGAGCCTTCACCATACTCGCATCACAGACTATAAAAGGATCTTTGTTTTGTAAGATACCGATTACTATTAGTACTGCATCTCGCGATTGATTAACACGAAATTGATTTAGAATTTCAGCATCTGAAGTTGATAGGCTTTTGTTAAAAGTTGCAAGGTATTCACGCGCCTTCTTTTCGGGATCATCTGTTCTTAGAATTGAACATGAGATAAAGCCTGTAAAGATAAAGCTCAAAAGTAGTGCTGATTGAACCCGATTCATATCAATTTGTTTGGTAGCTTAAAGATAATAAATCACTGGTTGTAATGTTTAAGTACTAGTCATTTTAATTGACTTAATTGTATTTTAGTGTTTTCTATAGCATGATCCTGAAGCTGCGTGTGTTGTATTTTATGGCCATTCTGTTGTTTGCACAAACAGCATTTGCACAAAAGCAAAAAAAATTTTTAGGCTTTGCCCCGTTGGATGACACACTGAGCATTGAAAAGAAAGGTTTCTTTGTTTTGCCCTTGTTATACTACACACCCGATACGCGTTGGGCCTATGGTGGCGCAGGTGTTTATTATTTCAAGGTGCCGCCTAAAACTGAAGACGAAGTTCTTACCCGGATTTCGTATATCCAGTTTCTGGCCGACTACACCCAAAATAGACAATTAGATATGTGGGGCGTCTGGAATGTTTTTACACGCAACGAAAATTATCTGTTAAAAGGAGAAGTACGTTACCGCAATTTCCCTGATCGTTTTTTTGGTATTGGTAATAACACATTATCAGCACAGGAAGAGCGGTATGAGTATAGTTTAGTCAGTATTAAAAACCTGATGTTAAAAAAAATCAGGCCTTCTTTATTTGTAGGATTTGATTATCATTTCGAGTACGAGTTTAATTTTGGCTACACACCGGGCGGTGTGCTGGAGCAAGGTACCATTACCGGTTATAAAGGCGGCATTGGGTCTGCATTGGGCGCAGTCGCAGTTTATGATAGCCGAGACAATGCAATTAATGCGCTTACGGGTAAGCTTGCCGAGTTATCTACGTATGTTTATACACCAGCTTTTGGTAGTACTTTTTCCTTTGTTGGTATTAATGCCATTTACCAACAACATTGGCTCGTTAAGAAAAAGCAATCGCTTAACCTGCAAACTAAACTGCGCCTTAGCTATGGCGATGTTCCTTTCCTCGATCTTTCTGTTGCCGGTGGCGATGATATGCTAAGAGGTTATCCCCGATACCGTTATCGCGATAATCATTTTATCGGTACCCAAGTTGAATACCGCGCACATTTGTTCTGGCGATTGGGTTTGGTTGGCTTTGCTGGTGTAGGCGATGTGTTTAGTTCGCCAAACGATATCCGGTTATCAACACTTAAATATTCAGTAGGTTCAGGTTTGCGTTTGTTGGTTAATCCTGCCGAGCGATTGAACATTCGCTTTGATTATGCGGTTGGCAAGGAGGGTGGCTATTTTTACTTTTCTGTAGGTGAAGCATTTTAAGTCGCAAGGATTTTGATAATCGGAAATGAATCTATTTACGACAAAGTTGGTTCTAAGAAAGTAATGCTAATTTAATACCGCATGGAAAACTCCTTTACACCAGTTGCTTACGAATTCAGAGAGACAATTGCAGAACAAATGACACTGCAAACTTTTGGTAAAGTATTCTTCTGGTGCGATAACCAAGTTGATGAAGCAACGGGAAGAATTAGCAAGTTCGAAGAAATACCGGGGCAAGGCATATTCATCTTGTTAGACTCCGGTGCCAGGGTTCGCATAGACAGAATTATTACCCTGTTTGGCAAGATTGGCGCTGCTTATGACGAGTACGATGCGTTCGCCAATCAATGTCTTTCCTGTACGGCTGGCGTGCCTTTATAACCCTTAAACTTATTTGTATGTCTGAGTTTTGGGTTGCCGGCAATTATTGATACAGCATTAAATTCTATCTGCTTGATTATCTGAAATAAACAGATTGGTGATGCCGATAGGCTTACTGCCACGGAACCATTTTTCTTGGTAATTTTAAGGTTCTACTTTCTGCATTTTGAAGCACCCGCTTTCTATCCGCGATCTCGTAAACCTGCTGTACCAAAGCCGGGATGTCATCGAGCTGCTTTTTGGCAGTAAAGATTCGGTGAACAAAGCCGAAATTCTGGCTCGCGATGACATGTCGGACGAGAAGCTCGAGAAACTGGTGAGCTATGAAATCATTCATGAGAATAATCAAACCATCGGGCTGGACGACCGCATCGTTACGTTTATTGAAGAGTTTCTTGAGATAGGTGAAGTTACCACCAGCTTTATTAACGATAACATTCAATCGTTAAACGAAAATCTGAAGTACTACCGAATTGACAGTAACACCCGGTTTTTGCGCAACATCAAACGGTCGCTAAAAAGAATAAGCTCTACCACCTCACGTGAGGTGATGAAGCTTCACAAAAACATAGACGACACGTACAAAAATCAGGATAATTACCTGATCAAGCTTCAGGAACTGGATAAGTATAAAGCTAAGCGAGACGACATCATTAATCTGATTAAAGAATCAGAACAAATTATATCCGAGGCACAGGGATTTTTTAATACCGTTATTGATGCCGAATTAAATTCCATCGTAAGCGATTTGCGTTATGTGCTGGTGCGTAACCGAGATTACCTGAGCGAAATTCAATCGCAGATTATTGATTACATCAACCGCATTCAATATCAGGCTGCCATTTATAAAAAGATACAACGCCTGAAGGAATTAAAGGATTACGAAGAGCTTAAATACAAAACCAATTTTATTGATGTGGTAACCGGCACACGGGCATTGATGTTTCAGCGGAGAAATCCGTTGAAAGCAAGAGTGTCGTTGGATCTGTTGTATTCCGATCGTGGTTATACCATTATCCGTAAGCTGGCCGGTAAGTTAAACCTGTTGCGAAACAATCAGCAAAAACCTGCCGGACGCATGGAAGATGGTTTCGATGCGAACGTGCTGGAAGAGTCTACCAGCTTAAACGTTGATAGCCTGGTTGAAAAATTCATGGACAGTCGTAGCGACCTGTTTCAGTTTGTGATCAACTATCAGTTTCCCGATAAGGTGGGCACGTTGTCGTTGGAAAAACGAATCTCTTTGTATGTAGGTATCACTATTGATTACGACCATAAACTGTCCATCTCCGGCAAGCTTGGTAAGATGGATTATGTGAACGAGAAAAAACAAAAACTTAAACTGGGCTATGCCATTATCAAGCCGGCCCGCAAACAAGGTTCATGAACGCCATTCCTAAACAAGCACCTGAAATTTTCGGCATCCTCAGTCGCGGGCAGTTTATCAGCGCTAACGGCAGCCGCGGAAAATTGTATGATGTCATCAGCTTTGAAGATAACTTCAATCAGCTTCGCGAACTTTTTGCGCACACCGGTTATTCACTTGAGCACGGACATAACTATTATTACTTCAGCCAGCCCGATGAGCCTAATCTTTCCATCGAAAAGAAGATTGAGCAGTTTGCCTATTACATCGATGTGATGGATTTTTTTTCATCGATGGATCAGAAGCCCACTGCGGGCACGCGCTACCGTATTACGCAAATCGCAGAAGAGTGCTTTTCGAACGAACGATTAAAACAAAAACTCCTGGCGCTTTCGCGGAGAGAGAAGATGGTGGATAAAGTTGCCGAGATTGCTGGCGACCTCGCACTTTCTGGTTTTTTTGAACAGGAAGATGAAGATACCTATAAGGTAATGGATGCCATTCATTACCTGGAACAGGTGATTACCCTTATAACCATTGACGATGACGGAGAGCAAAAGAATTCTTAACCGGATTGTATTTATAAACATTGCCAACACCGACTACTCCAATGTGGAGATAGCCGGTAACACCTGCTTTGTAGGTACCAACAACATGGGTAAAACTACGTTGCAACGGGCCATTTTATTTTTCTACAGTGCCAACACGCGCCAACTGGGTATCTCTACTTCGCAAAAAACTTTTGAAGATTATTATTTTCAATATCCCAACTCGTACATCGTGTATGAACTGGCTACCGAAGAAGGATTTTTTCATGTGATGGTGTATCGCAACACCAAATTGTTTTATCGGTTTGTAGATGGCGCCTTCGATCCGGAACATTACATCAACGAGAAGGAAGCCTTGTTGCCCAAAGCTGTGCTGGCGCGGCTAAATGAGAACAAGATTGATTACAGTGATCAGATTGAAACCTTTGAACGGTATCGCAACATTGTTTACGGTGCCGACCCCGACAAGCGTTACAAGAAGTATGCGTTGATGAAAGGCAATGCCAACTACCACAACATTCCGCTGGCCATTACTTCTATCTTTCTCAGTTCCGAATCGGTAATCCGGGCGGAGTTTGTAAAAGAATGTATTGCCAATGCCATCGGCTCCAAGCATACCACCATCGAACTGAAAACCATCGAACGCCAGTTGCGTCAGTTTTCGGAACGGTATCAGGATATCGAAACGTTTTTCAGGAAAGAAAGCAATCAACGTAGCGATTTGATTCGTGATAATTTCTCTACGATTCAGCGGTTAAAAATACAGCAGCGTAAACTGGCTACTGATTTAGGTGCAGCACTGAAGTATGCCATTGTTCAAAAAGATGAGATCAACGGAAAAGTAGAAGCTAAACGTCAGCAACTGGAAGTTAATGAACAGGATTTTCGTGCGAAAGAAGAGCTTCATCGCGACAGCAACAAGGAAACCAACCAGGAGATTGGTGCACTGCGATCGAAACTGCGGGAAGCAGAAAAGAAACAAACAGAATATGAAGATCAGGGCATAGCCGATTTGCTTCGCGAAGCGGAGGATAAACCCCGGCTTCAGTTGGATGTGCAGGCACGCGAAAACGAATACGTTACACTCACGGCCGGCTTCAGCGATGTAGAGCAACAATTTAAAACATTGTTTGATGCATTGGAAAATGAGCGCAGGGAGTTTGAGTACGTACTGCAATCGCAAGGGCTGCAATTGGATAAGAATCATCAGGAAGAAAAGAACCAGTTGCGCGACCTGTTTCTGAAAGATAAAGACAAGCAACAAAGCGAGCACGCTGCGGGCACCGAGCAACTGCGCGAGCAAAGGCAAAAGCTGGAGTTTAGTTTAAAAGATGCCCAGCACAAAGAACAACAACTGCGGCAACACTACTACTTTGCCGGTGAGGTAAACGAACTGAAAGAAAAATTACTCGCCATCGACAAACGCAAACCAGAACTAACGGCTTCGCTAAAAGTAAAGAACACGGCTATTGATGGCCTGAAAAAAGAAAGTGAGCACATCACCGAGCGCAATAAAATTGAAACCGATCAGTATACCGAAAAGAATCAACTTGAAATTTCAACTTGCGAAGCGGAGATTAAGAAGATAGACGACAAGCTTTCGGTACATCAGCATGCGTTGTTTGGCTATTTGCAGGAACATTATCCTGCCTGGTACGAAACCATTGGCAAAGTATGTCACGAAGATTTGTTGTTTAACCAGGAACTTAATCCACAGGTGATCAAAAAAAACGTGGATGCGTTGTACGGCATCCGGCTTGACCTGAGCAATTTGCCGGTGCAGGCTAAGTCGCTGGAGCAATACGAACAAGGGCGAAGCGAACTGCGTGAGAAGATTTCTGAACTGCACACGTCCTTCCTTCAGTTTCGTGAAGAGCAGGTGCGTGGTGAGCAAACCAGACAGTCCGCGATCAGCAAGAAGATCGCCAGTCTGAAGAAGGAGATTACACAAGTACAGTACGATCTGGAGCAGGACGAAAAAAAGGCGCAACAATTTAATCTCGACCTGCATGAACTAAAACGAAAAGGAGAGCAGCAACGTGAGCAGGAAAGCATCGCACTTTACGAGCAACAGGAGAAACTGAAAAATGAGGTTACCTCGGTGCAGGAGAAGCTGAAGCAGCAGGAAGAAAAGCTGAAAAGCAACTTGCTTGCACTGGAAAAAAGTTACGAGGAAAAGTTAGTAAAGGGTAAGCGAACCTTTGAGCGGGAAACTTCCAAAATTAAAGACCAGCGCGAAGATAAACTGGCCGATATGGAGGATCGCAAAGGTAAGTTGCAAAAAGAGAAGACTACTGTTTTGAAAAAGAAAGGCATTGATGATACGCGCCTAAAAAAACTAAAGCAGGAGATTGAATCGCTGAAGCAAGCCCTTGCTGCCATTGAACAACAGGCTACACTCCTTAACGATTACCGGAAAGACAAGCGCGAGTTATTTGATCGGGTGGGTGAGTTTACCCAGCAAAAACAGAAGTTAGAAGATAGTTTAAAGTCGGCCGATGCCACCTTTCAGGCAGCACGGGAAGTCTATGCTAAAACACGTAAGCTTTATGATGATGAGCTGAAACAATTGCATAGCCAGTTGAAAGAATTTGCCGATGGATTGTACCATTTTGACAATCATTTTCGTGATCGGATTCTTTATGATCGTCTGCGGCACCTTATCGATCAGGAACCTCCGGGTCGCACTGAGCTTAGCATAACCGCCTTATGTTCGCAGCTTCAGGCTAATGATAACGAGTTTCATGCGCAGTTTGTTAAGTTTAGAGAGAACGTGAGTGAATTTGCGGGGCGGTTTCGTACCGATAACCATTTTAACTTTCGAATTAATACTGCTGGTGGCGAGGCGGAGTTCGAGCGTTTTGCTTCGTACCTCGAAGAGTTTTATGCTGAAGACAAAATCAAGATTTCAATTGCCGAAGTAGCCAAAAGCCACGGCATGTTGATTGATGCCATTGCCAGTAAGATGCGGGCGCTTACCGAGTTTAAAGGCCGTATTAGTCGTATGATCAGCAAAATGGAGGGCGACTTCAGTAAAGCGTCTTTTGAAGGCTCGCGCCTGATTGAATACATTAAACTGAAATCGGAAGACAGCGAGAACAAAGTGCTGCGCAAGCTGCAGCGCATTGCCGACTTCCGCGAACAAAATCCGTTTTTGTATGGCGAAGCTAACCTGTTTAACACCGGTATAAAAGGCAAAGGTGAAATCGACAGACGTTCGGTTGATTTGTTGGGGGATTTACAAAAGGCCATTGCCGAAGAGCGGTACGAAGAAATCAACGTGAAGGATTTGTTCGAACTGCGCTTCCGTATCAAGGAAGGGAAGAACGACACCGGCTGGATAGAGAAGATTGATAAGGTGGGTTCTACCGGTACCGATATGCTGGTGAAGGCGGTGATCTACATTACGTTGCTCAACGTGTTCATTAAAGAATCTACCGAAAAGACTTCGCGCAACTTTAAGGTGCATTGCATTATTGATGAAGTAGGGCAGATCTCCGCTCCGTACCTGAAGGAGCTGATTGCCTTTGCCGAAGAGCGCAACATCTGCCTGATCAACGGTTTGCCCAATGAGAGTAAACTCGAAACGCATTACAACTATACCTACAAGTTCAGAAAAGACAATCACGGGTACGTAAAGGTGATTCCATTGCTTACCATGAGTGTGGAACCATAAAGCATGAAGAGTAGAATTTCCTATTTGCTTGCCCGGTTGCTTCAACAGATGGTGTTGGGCGAGGAGTTGAATTACTCGCAGTTTAGTTCAGGAGCCAACAGAAAATTAGTTGATCAATTAATTGCGGATCATGCACTGGATTACCGATTGGTAGGCAGGCAACAGAAAAAAGTTTATTGTCAGCATGCGGATAACTTACGGTTGTACCTGCATCATAAATTTGAAATTCCTTCGCTGGAAAATTACGTGAACTTTTTAGAACAGGAAGAAACAACGCGTGCCGATGCTGTGATCGCAGCTTCCGATTCGAAGTTTAAAAAGACTAATGTCTTTTCCGGTTTTCTTGTTAACAGTTATGAACCGCTTGCGTGTACGCTTGATGGTATGTCTTACACTGTGCAGTCCATAGCCGGAGTGTTTCCGTTTATTGTTTCGTGGGCTACGTTTTCAATACCAGCCGATGTAACCGTAGTAGTGGTGGAAGGACACGAAAATTTTAGAGAGCTACAGCGGCAACAGTATTTGTTCAAAACCTTAAGGCCATTGTTTGTGTGGCGATACCAGAACAGTAATGCGATTGCCAGTTGGTTAAATACTATTCCCAACCCGTATGTTCATTTTGGTGATTTTGATCTGAAAGGAATTCACATTTACCTGTCGGAATTTAAAAACAAGATTAACGGTAACCGCGGACGCTATTTATTACCCGAAAACCTGGAGTACCTGCTTAACCAGTATGGTAAAGATGAGCTTTTTGAAAAGCAGAAACATTTGTTGGAGACTATTCGGCCTCAGTGTTTCGATGAGTTGGATGTGTTGCTTCAATGGATAATGAAATACAAGAAAGGATTGGAGCAGGAGGTGTTTATCGAGACAACGGAATAATAAAATATGTTCGGTCTATCTTGGTTAACTTTTATGGGCCAAAGGGCCTTATCGCTACTCTTTGCTATACGTATTAAATAGAAGCACAGGCAACAGGCAAAGATGGTTCTGAAATAAACTGTACTCGCTACAATATTTGTTCACTACCTTCCGTTCAGAGTTTCGTAAAGTAGCGGTGCTTGTTGGTAGATGTGGATGCGAAGCGTACTTGCCCTTACCAACCTGCACATGAAAATAGGTCTGTTAATTTTTTTTCTACTCGGAGCATGCTGTGCAGCGGCTCAAAAAAAATATGTGGGACCGCCTAACCAGATTGGTCGCGAATATGGCAATCCCAAAATGCCGTGGATGGTTTCGCACCTGAGCGGTGAAAACAAAGAGCGTCTTAAGCGGGTAAACAAAAACTCTAAACATTCTGTATTTGGCAAAGTGCTTTGCTTCCGCAGATTGTGCCGCATTCAGGCTGGGCATGATGCGCCCATGAAGCGCATCAGTTATGAAAAATTCAAAAAGAAGATTGCCCGCGATGCGAAACGCGGTGCTTATCAAAACATCCGGGTAGACACCAGCACGCGTAAGGCACCAGTTAAAAAAGTAATACCCATTGCTGTAGATACTACCGTTACACCGCCAATAGCAATGGAAATTCCAAAAGTAAAAGCCGACACGCTGATTGTATTAGGGGCTGAGCTTTTATTTGAAACTAACAAATCAACATTACGCAGCGAACATTTTCCTACACTCAATCCAATTGTTGACTACCTGCTTACGCATCCAGAACGTTCGGTTAAAATCTCAGGCCATACCGACAACACCGGAAGAGAAGCACATAACCTAACATTATCCAAACAGCGAGCCGATGTGGTAGCTGAATACCTGGTGGGCAACGGTGTTAACATCAAAAGTATTGAGACTTCCGGCCAGGGTAGTTCAAAACCGATTGCAGAGAATACAACTGAGGAAGGGCGTAAGAAGAACAGACGGGTGGAATTGTTGATCTCTGATGGAAGGTAAGTTCGATTGGTCAGGTGATGAGGGTCAATAGAGTACTGGATTCAAAAGCGAATCAATTTCTTGTCCAACTACGGCACCAGGGCACCATGTTTCCCAATCTTTTACTTGATTTTCGTTGTCGGGATTTTTTAGTTTCATTTGACGATCCATATAGATAACCGTCATCACTTTGCGCATGTGGTTAGTGGTGTTGGCACCAGCACGGTGAAACACCCAACCCGAATGAAAACTGATTTCACCCAGATCGAATGGTTCAATTACGTGTTTAAAATCAGTTACCCGCAAGCGTTGTTGCATCGTAATTTCACTTTCGTCACCAATGGCAAGTTCTCTTCCTTCCACAATGGTATGGCTACCGGCACTAAACTCTAATGGACCCATGGGCAAAGTAATGGCTTGCAAAGGTATCCAAGCCGTAATGGTTTTGTCAGTTTGCAAAGGCCAGTAGTACTGGTCGGCATGCCATGGAGTAATACCACCACCGGCTTCTTTAAACAAAGCCTGATCATGATACAGACGTACACCTTCGGTTTGCATCAGATCAGCAGCCAGTTTTGCCAACCTTTTACTGAAGACAAGCGCTTTGATGTGTTCGTCTTCGCGCCATAGGTTAAACAACTGTAAGAAAGCTTTGCCATAGGTGTTACGTTCTGCAACGGCCGTAGTAACGGTATTCATTTCAGTTACTTTTTTACTGATTACAGTGTTGAAGTATGCAGTGGTATCAGCATCTAATACTTGCTTAAGTTTGATAAATCGATTCTGATCATAAAACTGAATCTGCTCACGAGTAAGCGCGTAGGGTTGATTCAGAAATTGTTGGATAGATTCGGGTAGCATGGTGTAAGTGTTGGTTGTTAAAGATAGTGATTTGAGATTAACCTTGTTTAACAGCGAAAAATCAAACTTCAAATTTTTACAATGGTTATGGAAATGGAGCATTGAATCGAACACTTCCCAGATCAGGAGGCGGTCTAACCTCGCCATCCTCAAAAAATTAAATCTCCACATGCAACCCTTTCTCAAACCTTGCGTCTATCTTGGTAGGCAAAGGTGAAACAAATGAAAGGTACGTATCTGGGTGAATTTGAAGAACTGGTCCTTTTGTCGGTGGGCATTCTGTTTGACGATGCCTACGGACTTGCCATTGTAGATGAACTGGAAAAGCAGACGGGCAGAACCATTATGATCAGTTCAGCACACAAAGCATTGGTGCGACTGGAAGAGAAGGGCTACCTCAAATCGAAGCTGGGCGGCTCAACTGAAACCCGTGGTGGCCGCGACAAACGGTTATATCAACTTACACAGGCTGGAAAAAAAGTACTGGCCGAATCGCGCGAGCTACGCAACGAAATGTGGAAGCAAGTTCCAAAAATTGTTTGGGAGGGCGGCAAACTATGAAGCAGAATCAAATAGCCCCACCGCGTTGGGCGCTCCGGTTTTTCAAATGGTTTTGTAATCAACACCTAGCCGAGGCCGTGCTGGGCGATATGCTGGAACTCTATATACGCAGACGAAAGTCCATGCCCAAATGGAAAGCCGATGCCCTCTTTGTCGCCAATGTTATTCAGTTTGTTCAACCTTTTGCTATTCGAGGAAAATCAACTCCTACCTTAAACACGTTCGATATGTATAAAAATTATTTCATCATTGCCTGGCGCACATTTCTTAAAAGCAAAGGGTATTCATTCATCAACATTGTTGGCCTTGCCGTGGGCTTATCGGCTTGTTTGCTCATTGGCTTGTATGTAAAACATGAGTTGAGTTATGATCGCTTTCATGAAAAAGCCGATCGGGTGTATCGGGTAAATATGGAATTGAAGTTTGGCGACAACCACCTCAATCTGGCTGTTGCCAATCCACTATTTGGGGAAACAGCTAAAATTGAAATTCCACAAGTTGAACAAACTACGCGCCTGCAATGGTATGGAAGTCTTCTGGTAAAAAAGGGCGATGAAAATATTCGCGAACGCAATGTGGCCTGGGCCGATTCAACCTTGTTCGATGTGTTTACGCTGCCCATGCTTTGGGGCAATCCGGCTACTGCCTTGCGCGAACCTAATTCTATTGTTATTACAGAATCGGTTGCCCGAAAATATTTTGATAGAGCCGATGTGTTGGGCGAAACGCTAACGATTAATAATACCGAGTCAAGAAAAATTACCGGAGTAATTAAAGACCTTCCATCTAACATGCATTTTCAGTTTACCAGTTTTGTTCCGGTTGTGGAACGTGAAGATGCGTTGGAACCCACCTGGGCCGGAAGTCAGAACTGGAACACCTACTTGCTATTAAAGCCCGGTGCCATCGAAGCGGAAGCCACTTCCTTATTGAACAAAATGGTTGACAATCATCTTGGGCCCGAACTCAAATCCATTCTTGGAAAGACACTCAATGAATTCAATAGCGAAGGAAATTTTTTCAAAGTTTCATTAACTGCGTTACCCGATGTTTACCTACGGTCGAGCCGGATTGGTGAATTGTTTGCTTCTGGAAATATTCAATATGTGTACATCTTTTCCGCTATCGCGGCATGTATTCTCATCATCGCCATTATCAACTTTATGAATCTTGCCACAGCTCGCTCGGCCAAACGCGCGCGCGAAGTAGGTATGCGTAAAGTGATGGGATCGATGAAGAGCGCATTGGTAGGGCAGTTCATTACCGAGTCGGTATTAACGTGTGTGGTGGCTATGTTGCTTGCTGTAGGAATAGCCATTGGCATCATTCCCTTCTTTAACGAATTGATCGGAAAACCTATTGAGATCAGTTTATTGTTTACACCACAAGTAGGCGGTATTGTGCTCGTGCTTACTTTGCTGGTAGGTATATTGGCTGGTAGCTATCCGGCTTTTTACTTGTCCGCCTTTCAACCGGTATCGGTATTGAAAGGATCAAAGAGTAGTGGTGGCAAACGATCGGTGTTTCGCAATGTGCTGGTGGTATTTCAATTCGCAGCTTCGGTGTTATTGATTGCCGGTACACTGATTGTATTTCGGCAATTACAATTTATTCAACAGAAAGATGTGGGTTATAACCGCTCGCAGTTGCTAACGCTTTACAACATCGATAAACTGGGTAATCGCACTGAAAGTATGAAAACAAGTTTACTACAGATTACAGGTGTAGATAAAGTAACCGTTACCGGATATCTGCCCGTAAACTTTTATCGCAGCAATGAATCGTTTTTTACATCACCCTCGCTGGAGGTAAAAGATATGATCAGCATGCAGAAGTGGACAGTGGATGACGATTACGTGCAAACTATGGGCATGCAATTGCTGGAAGGACGAAATTTTTCCAGAGATATTGCGGCTGACACATCCGGAATTATTCTAAATGAGTCGGCAGCAAAATTTTTGGGTACCGATCAGATACTGGAGAAGAAACTTTATCGCTTAGTGAATGAGCAAACTAAAGCCTTGAAGGAATATCGGGTAATCGGTATTGTAAAAGATTTTAATTTCAGTTCGATGCGCGAGCAGGTTAAGCCACTCGCGTTTATAACCGGCTTAAACGATGGTGGCATGACGGTGCGATTGCATGCGGGCGACCTTACGCAATCAGTAGCAGCTATTGAAACCAAATGGAAGTCGATAGCGAGTGATTTGCCATTTGAATATAGTTTTCTGGATGCTGATTTCGATCAGCTATACAAAGGCGAGCGACAGTCTGGAAACCTGATTACTTATTTCGCTACGCTCTCGATTATTATTTCTTGCTTAGGTTTATTCGGGCTTGCCACCTTTATGGCCGAGCAACGCACTAAAGAGATTGGCATTCGCAAAGTAATGGGTGCTTCGGTATCGGGTATTACTACGCTGCTTTCGAAAGACTTTTTAAAATTGGTAGTAATTGCCGTGGTTATTGCTATTCCGGCAGCGTGGTACTTTACCAGTCAATGGCTGCAATCTTTTGCATACCACACCGAATTGGAGTGGTGGATTTTTGCTGTGGCCAGTGTGCTTGCGCTGATTATTGCGCTACTAACCGTAAGTGTGCAGGCTATCAAAGCTGCGGTGCAAAACCCGGTAAATAGTTTACGGGTTGAATAGTTTTTGCGTCAAATTGAGATGAGTTGAGCTGTATAGTGGTAGGCGTTTGCTTCAATCAAAGCACGTTTCTAACCTTTTTACACAACATTTACAATCATTTGCACTTGTAATGATGTAGGGAATCGGGCAAGCCGGTAATTTTGGTATCGAATCAAATGCAACGCTTATGTATTTCTTCCAACTGACTTTATTGTATAGCCTGCTCACCGTTTCGGCTGTTGATGCACCCGTAAAACCGATCGCAACGCCTGAGGCTCCGCGCGCAACCAATATCATCTACCAATCGAAAGATGGCGGGCAAACGTGGGAAGATGTAAGCTACAGTTTGCCTGAAAGCGTTCAGCCGGAAGGTTTTTTCTCAGGGGCATCCGAAATCTATGTTCGTACTAACGGTTTAATGTATCGCAGTAAGAGTAATCTTAAAACTCCGGTTTGGGAGAAAGTGAATGTTATTGATCAAAAAAGTACTATTACTTTCAACAAATCCGGAGTGCTGGCCTATAGTTATGATGGAAAAATTTATCAAAAAAAGAATTCCACTGATTCTGATAACTCCCGATGGCTATCGGGACAGGACTGGTTGCCGGCATATCCCAATCTCAAATCGAATTCGGTAGCCACTATTTTTGAAGCGGCCGATGGTTCTTTATTCTTGGGTACGGGTAAGAGTCTTTCTAAATCTACCGACAATGCACAAAGCTGGAAGGTAGTACAAAAAGTCTGGGTTGGAGATATCGTAGAGTCCAATGGTGTTCTGTTGGCAACTGGACAAAAAGGGATCATGCGTTCAACCGATGGTGGTGATAATTGGGAGTGGGTAATAAGCGAAGGCGGAGTTGGCATTGCCATTGAACAAATACAAGATGGGTTTGCAGCCATTGCTTACAATACAGAAACTAAATCCAGAAGAATTCATATCTCCAAAGACAACGGAAAAACCTGGCAGACTCTTGAGGGGCTTCCGCCTTCGGCAACTATTTCATCCATCAAGCAAGTAGGCCGCTATTTACTTTGTGGCCATCCCGATGGTATCTTCCGGTCATCCGATCTGGGGAAAAGCTGGACGCGGGTTCATAGTAGTGTGGATCAATATCAATTTCAATTTTTGAAAATAGGTAACACCGATCCGCTTAACGATCAACGAAAAGTATTTAAGATTCATGTTTCCGGTTCGGTAGTGTATGCAGTGGCTGTAAATTCGGGCTGTTGATCACTAAACCATTCCTGAGCAGGATGGGATAGCGTGTGGACGCGAAGGTTTCCATATCCTAAACCAAATCCTGAGCAGGGGTAAGGCCTGCGCGTGAGCGCGCGAAGGATCCCCCAATACAAAAGTCAATGCGTACTCAGATCAGGAGATTCTTCGTTCAGGCATTGGTTGTTTACTACTTCATCAAACCTTGATGGACTTTAGCGTCTTTAAAAAATCAGCAGTGCTTGCCACTCAGAATTATTCTCTCGCTCTAAATCAAATCCTGAGCAGAGTAGGCCTGCGTGTGGGCGCGAAGGATCCCCTCATGCAAAAGTCAATGCGTGTTCATATCAGGAGATTCTTCGTTCGTGCATTGGCTCTTTACTTTTCTTCATCAGGCCTTGTTAAATTTTACTTGTTTAACAAATCAGCAGTGCATGCCACTCAGAATTATTCTCTCTCTAATCACTAAACCAATCCTGAGCAGGTAGGCTAGCGCGTGGGCGCGAAGGATCCCCACATTCAATACAAAAAATTAGGTACATCATCCTCAAGAGCAACATCCAGAAACCCGAGATGAAAGCATTCATCTCACCCTCACACAAACTTCTCTCTAAACTGCAGATTGAACATTCCAAACAAAAGGCACAGCGCACTTAGTATGGTGAGATAGACCCTGTTTTTATAAGTAATGGTCAGCCAGATAAACTCACTCATGTCGCGCGGTTCTTCGAAGGGATTTAAGAAGATATTGTAAACGCTATACTCCAACGTCTCTGCAAAAATCAGAAATATGAATGAAACGATTACCAGTACTATCGCTGTTCCGTTTCCATTTTTAATCAAGGTAGAAAGCATGAAAGCAACCGAGGATAAAAATGTAATTGGAAAAAGTACCTGACCGATCATGGGAAGGATATTGAATCGGTATAGCGTTAGGTTTGCCAGATTGCCGAGGACAAATAAGATGACTGCAGCAATACCAATCGTTAACACAAAACGAACCAGCCATACTTTGTATCGGTAATTCGGAATTCCGAAAATGGTTTCCAACATTTTAGCATCATCATCATTCTGTATGCCGTAAGCCATCGGGTAGAAGATGAGCAACAAGCCTGGGAAAACGAGAAAACCATAAATCGCGGCTTCATTGAATTGCGGATCATCAAAGATTGTAATGGTGATTATGAAGGCAAAGAATAAAAATGCTGCCACCACAAAGTAAACAAACTTGTTTCCAAAAATTACTTTCACGTTATAGGTGATCAGCTTATACAGTAGCAGCAGAGAGCTTTTCATTTTTCTTTTTTGATTTACTTTTCATCAACCATAAATAAGCATCTTCCAGATTAGCACGTACCTGAACAGCATCCACACGTGGACGTTCGTCTGACAAGCACTTTACGCGGATGAGGTCACCTTCCCGCATGTGGTGTACAATCATGTAGTTTTCTTTCTCTAGTTCAAATTCATTGGGTGTCAGGTGAAATTCCCACACCTTTTCGTTAGCCAGTTCGGCCATGGTGGTAGGGCTTCCAATGTATTCTATGTTTCCGGAGATGAGCACGGCAAGTTTGTTACAGCTACTCGCAATGTCTTCGATGATGTGCGTAGAAAACACCACGATCCGCTCACGACTAAGTTCCACCAGCAAGTTTCGGAATCGAATCCGCTCCAATGGATCGAGACCAGCAGTTGGTTCATCGACTACTAATATTTTTGGAAGGTGAAGAAGAATCTGCGCAATCCCAATGCGTTGTTTCATCCCGCCAGAGAAGGAACCGATCTTCTTGTGTTGATGCTCATCCATGTGTACAGCCTTGAGCACATATTGCACTCTTTTTTCTCTTTCACCCTGATTGGAAATTTTTCGCAGAATAGCCTGATAGTCCAGAAACTCGTAAGGCGTCATGTTTTCATAAGTACCAAAAGCCTGAGGGAGATAACCAATAAGACCTTGCAGTTCTTCTCTTCTTAACGTGGTGTCATGGCCGTTGATCCAGATCTTACCATAACTCTGATCAAGAATACCACAAAGAATCCGCATCAAGGTAGTCTTACCGGCACCATTGGGGCCCAGTAATCCAAACATACCTTGTTCGATTATGAGGTTCGCGCCTTTGAGTGCTTTGAACTCGGCTTTCTTTGGTTTCACAAAAGGAATGGCGAGTAATAATTTATAATACAGTTTTCGAATCTTTTTAAATCGGCCTTCGCTCTCCATGGTATCAACAGGATTCTCCTTCAACTTTTTGGAAGCGCGTACCAGGAAGAGCCCGATAAACCACAAGATGATGAGTATTACTCCGAATGCTTTGATCTGCACATCGCTGTAAAGATAGATCGCGCTTAGCATCGGGAAGCCCCAGTAGAGTAGGGTATTGCTGATGCTGAACAGTTTTCGTTTATGAGCAAGCAATTGTCCGGCCCGGTTAAGCATGAATATCAACAATGCATGCAAAGAAATCATAAAGACCAGTTGCCAGAATGCTTTATCCAAATGGAAGTAAATGAAATAAATCAGGAAGCTAATCAAGGCGATCTGCCAGATAAGGTCTTGCAATACTGTGCGCCTGGTTACGGGTTCTTCACCTCTGGTGTTAAAGAGATTTTTATTTCCTTTCCACTCTCTTATCCATCGTTTATCGCGGCCGTAAACTTTAGTGAGGTTTTGAATTTTGATGTGCATTGCTTCACCGGGTGCCACCATTTCAGCATTGGCCTGGCGCAAGGATGACATGATGAAGTGTGTACCACCCGGAATTAAAATAATTGCCGCGATGTAGGTAATCATTTGCAAGATTAGTCCTTCTATCTGCAACGATATAAATGCTCCGGTAACAACCATCAAAACAATCTGAATGATCTTAATCAGGGGCTTTAAATTTCTGAACCAATCAAGTACACTTTCTAAGCCCGCACTCATGGTTGGAATATAGAACAACGTGAGTAGGGTAGCGAAGGCTAGTCCGCCCATAACTGTAACTGCGAAAGGCTGACCAATACTCAGCACATATTCCGCTTCGCCCAGTGCCAACGGCAACATGGCTATAATAGTGGTGATAGATGTAATCAGAATAGGTCGCAGTCGTGAGATACCACTCATGATCAGTGCGCGGTATTTTGTATAGCCTTCTCTTCTTAAAATTCGGGAATAGTCGATGAGGATGATGCCGTTGTTTACCACAACGCCCAACAAGATCAAGAATCCGATTAAGGTGTTTGCGCTTAGCATGGAGTTGCCCGTGAGTGTGAGGCCCATTAGTGCTCCGATGCCGGCAAGTGGAATAGAGAACATGATGACGATGGGCAAGTATAAGGATTCGAATACACCCGCGAGAATCATAAAAATGATTATGATGGCCGCAAAAATCAAAAAGAAGAAATCATTAAATAAACCTTCATCATGAACAACATCTACCACAATACCAGAGGGAATGTTTACACCAGCTACAATCTGATCAATTTCCAATCGGGAAGATTCTTGTAAGGCCTTTGACTTTGTAACTTCATCAATGAAGTTGTACGTAATTTGAATCCGTTTTTCCTGATTCATTCTGGTGATGGTACTTTCACCCGATGAATAAAGTGCCGTTCCGATGTCAGAAAATCCGTGGGTCGCACCAGTTGTGCTGCTTACTTTCATCTCACGTAAGTCGCGCATTTCTTTTGCTCTGGTAATAACCTGATTTTGGGTGCGGATGGTTATTTCATATTCTTCACCACCACTGATAAAATTAGATCCCGATGTAAAGGAGGGCTGAAAATCATTGAGTGCTACTGCTATATTTTGTAGTGTTACCTGATTCTCGCTCATTCTTTTTTGATCGAACACCAGATGCGCTTCGGGACGTTCCGGACTCAAATTCACCGAACTCTGCTGAACTGATTGTAAACCGCCTATCAATGTATTGATATCCTGTGCAATGGTCTGCATCAGTTCGAAGTCCTGGCCTTTAATTATAATACGCTCGGAGGCAGTTCCTATTCCCAACATGCGTTGAAAATCTTGTTCAGCAGAATTGCCAGCTCCACCATTTCCACTATTTTGACTGGGTGGTTTTTCCAGCGCAATAGTAACATCACTAAAATCTTTGGATAAGCCCGAAAGCTTGTTTCGAATATCGCCTACAGAAATGGTATCGAGATCATTAAATCCTTCTACAAGTTTAACAGTGATTACGCCTTCAACTTCCGAAACCTGACTGATCACTTTTTCCACCACCGGAATTTCCATTACTCTTTCTTCAATCTTTCTGATCTTAAGATCGGTCGATTCAAGTGTGCTGCCTTGTGGCATCGTAACGAACAGATTCATCTCAGGTGTTTCCACTTCCGTGGAACCGGCAATGCTTACAATAAGACTGATTCCAATGGTTACAAAAAATAAAACCAATCCACCTACAACCGTAAACATCGGTCTTCGGAAACAAGACTTCAGAAGCACCATATACATTTGAATGATACGCTGACGGATTGATGCATTCTTAATGAGCGGTGCTTCGTGCTGGTCTTCTTTTCGGATAGCTGAATCGGCAAGCATGGGTATCAACACCAAAGCCACCACAAGCGAAACCAGTAATGTTGAAATGATGGACACACCGATGTGTGTACCAATGAGTGTAACCAGAAAATTTGTAGAAAAGATAAACGGTAGAAAAACGGTTACCGTGGTGAGTGTGGCAGCAATCACTGAGCGCATTACTTCATTGGTTCCACGCACAATGGCTTCTTCGCGCGGAACTTTATTAACAACATGCCGGTAAATATTTTCTATCACCACTACACTATTATCCACCAGCATGCCGATGGCCAAAGCCATTCCGATAAGAGTTAGACTGTTGATGGAGATATCGTACGCATAAAAGAAATTGAATGCTGTGAAAACGGAAATGGGAATAGACAAGGCAATGCTAAGAATGAATTTCATCCTGCGCAGAAAAACCCAGAGTACAAATATCGCCAGCAGTCCACCCGTAATGGCCAGCTCTTTGATCTGATCAATATTCCTCGACATCGTCTCCGCCTGATTATTCTCCACGATGATCTGTACATCCATCGGCTCGAGGTCTTTATTGATGGCATTGATTGCTTCCAGCGTTCTGTCGGACAATGCAATCAAATTAGCTTGCGGATCTTTAGAAACGCGGATAGAAACTGCTTCTTTACCATTTACGCGGCTCAACGAGGTTTGCTCTTTCACACCAAAAAATACATCGGCCACATCGCTCAGCAGGAGTGGGCCTTTCTCTGAAACAACAAGGCTTTGGATATTCTTAATGTCTTTTAACTCCGCTGTTACATTCACAAAAACTTTCTGCCCTTCCATTTCCACTTGTCCGGCAAAGGCACTTTTGTTTGAGTTGCGGGAAAGTACATTGCTGATCGTATTGGGTGTAATTCCATTGGCTTCGCAGATCGCGGAATGCATGATAATCTCTACAGTCTTTTGTCGACCACCAAAAATTTCCACGCCACCCACGCCATCCACATCATTCAGTCTGTCTGTAATATATTGGTCTGCAATGTTTCGTACGCGGTCTACACCACCGCTACCCAGAACCTGAAGATCCATGAAGCCATTTAAAAAATCTTTAGAATCGATCTTGATGATGTTGACAAAAAATTCGGGTGTAAGACTCGTTTTGATTGCACCCACTTTCTGTTCAAGCTTCAGGTAAGCATATTTGATATTTACACCTTGCTGAAAGGAAATAAAAATCATTCCCTGCCTGCTATCTGCGTTTGCTGTAATTTCCGCAACTCCTTCCAGCGTGCTGATGGCACTCTCGAGTGGAACAATTGCTTGCCGTTCCAGATACTTCGGATCAACATCTGTTGCCGACTGCACATGAACGATCAGTATGGGCAGTTCAACGTTTGGAAAGAGTTCAACCGGAAGCTTTGTATAGGAAATATAACCCATCACCGTGAAGCCGATGAACAACATCGAGATGAGGACTTTCCTCCTGATGATTGTTTTTAACAGACTGCTGTTACCCATTGGAAACTTCAATTTTCACTTCCTTCTTCCGACTGATGCGACTTACAATATTTTCAATGCTTTCGTAATAGCATGGAATGATAATGAGTGTTAAGAGCGTTGAGGTTACCATTCCACCAATCACAGCGATCGCGATAGGTGCTCTTAAAGCAGCACCCTCTCCGAATCCCAAAGTCAATGGAAGCAATCCAAGAATGGTAGTGAGGGTCGTCATCATGATGGGGCGAAGTCTTCGCTCGGCTGCATCAAGAATGGCAGCGCGCAGAGGCATACCATTTTCTTTGTTCTGATTGATGCAGTCCACAATCATAATAGAATTGTTTACGGCAATACCACCCAGCAGAATGATGCCAATATAACCCATCATGTTCAAAGGCATGCCCAGTATGTAGAAGGCAAGGATGGCACCAACCACTGCAAAGGGAATGGTTAGTAAAATAGTGAAGGGATGTAGCAGTGATTCGAATTGTGAGGCAAGCACCATATAAACTAATACGATCGACAAGATTAGCGCAAAGGTTAAGTTCTCAACAGATTCCTGGCGCCTGATCTCCTGACCAGCAACTCTTATTTTATATTGCGGAGGTACGGAAAGTTTGGAAAGCGAAGTTTGAATGGACTTAACTACTTGATCATACGGTTCGTTTGGATTTACACGCGCACCAACAGAAACTGTTCTGGTTTGATTTCTTCGGTGGATGGAGTTGCTGGCATAGGCTACTTCAACACTGGCAATCTCACTTAATGGAAATTCGCGCTGACCACTTTTAATTTTTATGTTTTGAAGTCCAGCCAATGTTACATCTGGCACTTTTATTTTTATATCCTGCATTTCACCACCACGCTCGATCGTACCTGCATTTTTTCCTTCCAACTGATCTTTGATCTGAAGGATGATATCATCAATCGATAGATTAAAAATTCCCGCTCTGTATTTGTCAACGTCCACGTGAATTTGTGGTACGCCTTCTTCCAGATTGGAGACGGGATCGTAAACATGTTGATTCGATTCCATCACCAGCATAATCGAATCGGAGAGAGGCTTTAACTTTTCAAAGTCGGCTCCACTTACTTCTACTACCAGAGGCATTTCATCTTCGCCCATCACCGCATACAGTGCACTTTCATCATTGGAGAAAGTAGCTTCAATGCCGGGTAATGCTTCAAAATAAGCCGACAGTTTTGAGGTTACCGGAGCTATGTCAAGTTTAATGTCTTCACGGAAGATGAGCTTGATGGTAGCTTTGTTTTCATTGTAAACGTTTTCGTTTTTAATACCCGATTGACTTTGCTGCGGGCCGATGTGTGTATAGATTTTATCCAGCTGTCCCTCGAATAATTGTTGTAACTGGCTTTCAATCTGATTCACAGTTGCTGAAGTTCGAGCGAGGGGTGTTCCATTGGTCAGCGTTACATCAACTGAAATCGCTCGCGTATCGGACTGCGGCATGTATTCGCTACCGATTACGGGAAGAAGCAAGGCTGTACCCAGTATCATTACAAATGATGTTACAATCCAGGCCGTCTTATGATTTAATACTTTTTCCAAGACTGACCGATACTTCTTAAAGCTGGTGTGCTTTTCATCAGAGAAAACTTTTCTTTCCTTCGCGAACACTTTGTCTTTACGAAAAAATTGCGCGAAGAGCATGGGTATAACCAGAATCGCCACAAAGAGCGATGCGATTTGTGAAAAGGCTACTGTCCACGCCTGGTCTTTAAAAAGTTCTCCGGAAGGTCCTTGTAAATAAACGATTGGCAAGAACACCACGATACACGTAAGCGTTGAAGCTGTAATAGCTCCGCTTACTTCGGCCGTTCCTTCAATGGCGGCATCAAACACGCTTAGTCCTTCTTCGCGTTTGCGGAAAATATTTTCGACTACTACAATCGCAATGTCCACCAGCATTCCTGCACTCAGGGCTAATCCTCCTAATGTCATTACATTCAGCGTAAGACCATTGAAGTACATGAGGTTAAACGTAGCGATGATGGAAATGGGAATAACAATACTGATAATAAGTGTTGACCCAATTCTGCGCAGGAAAAGAAACAACACGATCACTGCGAAGAAAATACCGAAGAGCCCGGATTCTTTCACTTCGTCAATAGCACCTTGAATAAATCGGCCTTGGTTTTGAATAATGACAAATTCATAACCCGGAACTGTTTTCTTTAACTCCTCGAGTGAAGCCATCAATTCATTAACGGCATTAACGGTGTTATAATTAGTCTCTTTGTAGATGGACATGCCAATGCTGCGCTTCTGATTTACCCTCACAATACTACTCGCTTCTTTATTCAGAATTTGAATAGTGGCTACTTCGCGAAGCAACACCGGCACCTGATCAGATGAATTACTATTCATTGCTGCCGGTGTGGTTACAGTAGCTTCCGGATTTGCTACTGCATTCTTGCGACTGGTATAACCCACGACAAGGTCGCCAAGGTCTTCGGGCTTTTCAATAATGCCCAACCCTTTGATCACATACTTACGCCCAAGTTCCTCGATGAATCCACCGGAGACACTTCTATTATAATTTTGAATTTTTGTAACAAGATCATTTACCGTTAAACCTAAAGAGGCTAACAAATCCGGATCAGTTTCTACCACTACTTCCTTTTCCTGTTCACCCGAAAGCCGCACTTCAGCAATTCCGGGGAGCTTTACGAATTCATTTCTGAAATTATTCTCAGCAATATGACGCAGGGCTTCTGTATCATCACTTGCAGGGTTGTAAATCCCGAGAATCATGATAGGCGCTGCGTTTGGATCAAATTGCGAGATGACAAACTCGTCAATCTCATCATTCAGTGAAAAAGAGGAGAGTGATTTTTGAAGATCGAGAAAAGCCTCGTCCATATCTTTGGTCCAGTCGTATTGAACTGTAACACGCCCATAACCGGTCTGGCTAACGGAGCTAACTTCAACTGCACCATTTTGTCGTATCGAAATAGACTCAATCGATTCGATAAATTGTTTCTCAACTTCTGATGGAGGTTTGATGCCTACCTTTAATTCCACGAACAACGTTGGATTCTTTAATTCAGGGACTAACTCAATACCGAGTTTACCAAATGAAATAAATCCCAATAAGATTACAGCCAACACCATCATGAGGATTGAGACAGGGTAGTGTACGGCCAGCGAGACTATCTTTTTCACGAGCGGTTGTTTAAAAATATTATTGAATGATGCTCACTTTCGATTTGTTTCTCAGAGTTTCAAATCCTGAGATTACAAGCCTGTCGTTAACCTTTAAGCCGCTGACTACTTCTATCACATCTAAACTCTCAAGACCCGTTGTTATTTTTTTCTCAGTAGCGATACCATTCTCTACGGTGAATACAACTTTTCCATCCTGACGGGAGATAATTGTTTCTTTAGGGATTACAATAGTTTCCGCTCTTTTTTCCGACAAGATGAATGCTTTGATAAACATGCCCGGACGTAGCAAGCGTTTCTCGTTATCTATTTGAAGAACACTTTGAAATGTTCGCGTGTCCGCGTTGATGACGGGAGAGATCTGACTAATCTTTCCATAGATCGTATCCTTCGCCACATTGTAGTTAGCGATTTGTACCACTTGATTTATGGTAATCTCCGATAAATGTTTCTCAGGAAGTTTTACATCCATCAGCAATTTGTCGTATTGCATAATTTTTAAAAGTGGCTGCGCCTGATCAATCTTTACACCATCGGTATGGTAGGGCAATTCAACAATCACGCCATCGAATGGTGCGCGTACCGATATTTTCATCAGTTGCAGTTCAGCATTCTCGAACGCATACTTTGCATTGACGTAGGATATGGCAGCATTTTTCAATTCTGTTTGAGTAACACCACCTTTATCATATAAGGACTGTTGTTTTTTAAGATTGTTGTCAGCCAACTCAAGGTTTAATCGCTTGCCTTCTATTTGAAGTGTGTTCTGAAATTCTTTATCCTCAATCCGAATTAACTCCTGACCAGCTTTCACCTGATCGCCCAGAGAAAATGGTTTTCCAGTTTTCGGATTTCGCTGTAATGTATAAATACCACTCAGCTCAGATTTTAGTGAACCTTCTTTAAAAGAATAAACGGTTCCTGTGGTCTCGATGAAGCGTGAGATGCTCTGTGGTTTGATCGTTACTACAGACACGGGTATTTTGATTTCCGTTTTTATGTTTGAGTCTTCGGGATTGCAGGCGGAAATAACGAGCATTGCCAGCAAAGGAAGTAATACTTGGCAGCTTGCAGGAACGATGCCTATGATCAGCTTTTTCATGATGTGAATTTTTAGTTCGATGGATAGTTAGTTTTGTGGGGTGATTACCGGCTCTAGCGTTTCAAAATTGTAAAGTGAAAGAATTTTTAAGTTCAATAACTCAATCTTATAGTTTATTAAAGCATCTGCGAGGGTGCTCTTCTTTTCTGAAAGTTGGCTTTGAAACCGGTTGAGATCAATGCTGGTTAAATCACCGTTCTTGTATCGTTCGAGATTGAGATCATACGTCAAGGTGGCATTCTTTACATTTTGTTCAGCAATCGAAATTTGGTTTTCAAGATTCTGAAGGTTTCGGTAAACTTTTCGAATGTTGATGATGATGTCATTTTTTTCAATTTCAAGATCAATCTTCCTTATTTCTCGTGAGGTGTTTGCTGCATCCATTCGGGCTCTGTTTTCTCCCCAATCGAAAATGGGAATAGAAAATGAGATGGCGACTCTCGGATTTACGGAGGGAACATCGTAAATCTTTGGTGCGCGTTCATTATCACCAAACACACCCAGCGACAAAGCCACAGCGCCCTTAAATTCATTCAACGCTTTTGTGCGAATTAATTCAAACTGTGAGCGTTCAATATCAATTGCGCGCTGCCGTAGTTCCATTCGGTTCTCAAGAGCATAGGCTAATGCCTGATTGAGGTCTACTTTTCTGGTTACAAAGTTTATATCGATCTCTACGGCAATTTCCTGAGTGAGGTCCATTCCCAATAAAAGCTTAAGGTCATCAGCAGCATTAACCATCAGTACCTCGTTGTTTTCCATGGTCGACTTTGATGTAGCTAAGTTGAGTTCGGCCTGATATAGTTCTTCTTGTGCAAGCAAGTCCGCATCAACTTTTTTCTTTATAATTTCATAGCTGATCTTTTGATTTTCATATTCGTCTTTTGAAATCTGCAAGCTGTTCTGGCGCTGGTAAAAAGTATAAAATGACTGCGTTACATTTTGTTCGAGGGTTAACAATTGCAACGCGTTACTGATCGTAGCATTTTCAAGATTCAACTCCAACTCCTTTAATTGTATCTTCGTTCGGTTGTAGGTAAAGATTGGCTGGTCTAATTGTAAGTATAAGTTGTTGCTAAAAGTCTTGGTTCGGATGTCTTGAAATTCTGAATAGTTATCGCGGTAGCCAAGGCGATTGATTAACGAAATCCGACCATCCGTTGCGTAAATCGGTTGACTCACAGATAAGTTCGCGAATGAATTGTAATCTTCATTAGTGTTCCAGGTAGAGAACAAATCATTGAAGTTTCGATTTCGGTTGTAATCGAACGGAGTTACATCTAAAGCAAATTTAGATTTCAAAGACAAACGTTGAGCATCCAGACTGCGCTGGCTTCCATAAAGGTTTAATTGAGACTTTTTTATGTTGCGGCTACTTTGCTGTGCAATTTGAATGGCATCACTAAGTGTGAGTTTTTTCTGAGCGATGACTACTGAATTAGTAACACCGAGCGTGGTGAGCAGAAGCAGCATCAATGATTTTATAGTTTGGGCTTCAGGCTTCAAGCCACAAGCGCTAAGCGTGAAGCCTGAAGCTTGACGCTTGAAGCCAATGCCCTTAAACAATTTCATACTCACATACTTCTCTTTCAATGTTTTTACAAAACTCATGGAATTAAGTTTAAAAATTATCCTTAACATTTATCTATCAACCTGAAGCCAGCAGCTTATTGCTTGTAGCTCTTAATTTTCTCATTGCTTCACCCACTTCACAGCATCTGCATACACTCGCCAGAGTTCACATTTATCCGTTAGCGAAACACTGCCTCCGGTTTTATTGAAATAATAAGACCCTAAGTAATTCCAGCCTGGTTCAGCGTTGGTGATGTTGTACTTGATATTATCGGTGCCATCTCCGTTGTTAATGATATAGTGATAGTCGAACTGTTTGCTGGCACTCTCGTTACCAATAAATTCGTTTTGATTTTTGCCTTGCATGTAAACATAAATGTCATAGAAACCTTCTTCTCTGAATTCGGGTGTCCAGGTGGCAATCTTTTCACCGCCACCTGATCGGGTGAAATGAGCAGAGCGGATAATGCTGCCATAAAAATCAGAACCGGTTGTAGCAAACCAACTGGAATAAGAAGAATTCCACGAGCCATGATATTTTTTAGGAACCGTATCGCGACTGTCTAAGTATGCTTTCAACATCGTTGGTTTGATCGGACTAAAGTGTGTGAATTCTTTGTCTTCATTGTCTACAATTACTTCATATTGGACGGAATTCATTTCGCTAGTAACAACTTGCTCACCATCGAAAAGTATTCCGCCTTCGCGCTTTGACAACGTTCCCAACGACATATTAATCACCGAAGGAATATTTCTGGAAATGATTGTGTTGATGGAGATGGCATTTGGTTTTTCATCCAGTACATAGCCAAAAAGTTTGGTTTCTCCTTGCTTGATTACTGACAGTTTGCCCTGAACTTCATCGGCAACCTCTTCATTGATCTTAGCATAATAGTCTTCATCATTATTTTCTTTGTGGTTGAACTTTACTTCAAGTACACCATCACTATCGCCTGAGTTTTTTGCTTTCACGATTACCTGGTAGCGCTTACGATCACCGTCCATTACTTCATATTTCTGTACATCTAAAATTTCGAAAGCTGGTTGTGATGTTTCAGAAAATACCGTGCGAATAATCGAATCAATATCCACATTGAAACGCATCAGCATCGCTTCCCTGAAATCTTCGTAGCTGTTTAGCTGGTGCTGATGCGTGTTAACCCATTCATACAAAAAGGATTTGAAGTTACTTTCACCCAGCGTTTGGCCCAGGTAAGAGAAGAGGTATTGACTTTTCAGAGTAACTGATTTACTGATTTTACTAAATTCGGCTTCCGTTAGAATTTTTGCGAGGGGAGTAGTTTGCATGAGATTATTACATTCTTCTGTAAACGAAATTCCATTTACATCTCTGGAATAATCATTCTGCACCTGCTTGTCGTTTCTGAGGTAAGTAGCAATGCAACGATTCAGTAGTGCCCATTCGCTGCTTACAATTCCTGAATTGAAGTCATAATAATTTGCAAAGAGCGAATAGTCTGGATTGTCCATATTCTGGCCATCGTTCACCCATTTTGAACCAATTTGTTTCGTGAATACTTTTCTAACCAGGTCGTTAAAGATGTTCGCCTGCTTTTGCTTGTCAGTCAAAACCTGGTTTGTTTTTTTTGCCTGCGTGTTCATGTCTCTGAGTTGTCGACCAAAATCAAACTGTCTTATTTCGGCACCTTCTTCAGGCCAAAAAACTGTTTCGGGTTGTAGAAAGGCTTGATGGCTTTCGTATATTTTATTGTATGCCGCGAAATGAAGCGGTACTTCCACAAACTGCATTCGCTTGAAAGGGTAGGAGAGCTTTTGAGCATCTTCGTATTCGTTCACCACATCTGTAATCAGGTAGCTGAGTGTATCTGCAAGCTGATCGAGTTGCTTCAGAAAGTAATCGTTCTTTGGATAATGAAATACAGCATATGCCACACTATCTACAATAATCTCTTTTTTAACATAATCACCAATAACAAGTGAGATGTAGGGCAGTGGGTACTCGGGTTTAAATTTCTGAACATCCCCACTTACGGTTACTGCTCCTTGTGAAATGGCTGTCTTACCTTCCGGTACTTTTACAATTAATTCAAAATTAGTAAAGGCTTGTCTTTCTTTTGCAGCGGCCACCCGGTTATAACCAACTTCGGTATCCGGATACCAAAGCACATCATTGGTCAGTAACACATAATCGTTTTCGAGAAAGGCATACTTTTTTGTTAAAGCGAACATGATGAAATCATTTGATTCCTCATATCTTTTCTCATCCACCTCCAGGTGAGCAGCAGCCTGCAGAATGGCTCCATGATATTTTATTTGGACTTTTAATTCCTGACCTGGTGCAATACTAATGTCCTTGTTGACATATATGATTTGCACGTCTTGTTTAAATTGAACGGGGGCTTCGTTTACGAGTAACGTATCTACCGTTAAGCCCGGATTCAAAGAAAAGTAGATTGTATCAAGCAACTCGCGAGTATTATTTTTTAATACTAAATTTGAAGTGCTGATAATCTCGTTGCCGGCCCACTCCAAAGTAATAGCATGTGATGTGATGGAAAGATTAGGTTCGTTCGCCCACCGGCCATTTGCCGTTATCATCGCTTGCCGCAAGTCAATCGGGCTTTGCCGCATGGTCCAGATTTTCATCATCATGAAAGATGAAAGCAGCAGCAACACCGCGCCAACTACAGCCGTAGCACGATGTGTTGCTTTATGTCCTGATAAACGCTCGAGTAAAAAAGCAGTGAGAAACAAAAACGCAATGCCTGTGAGAAAGAAAAATGCGCGTTGCCAAAATGCAAATTCAATATCAACAAACCCAGACATCTCTGAGGCCAGCATGGAGATTCTAAAGCCCGTGAAATCCAGAATGTTGGAGAACTTATCGAAATAATAAATCAATTGTACACCCGTAACACCCACGAGTAATACGATGGAGATGGGTTGATTGCGAATGATGGTGACCAAGAGAAATGAAATCCCCATCGTAAAAACAATATTCGGAACACTAACAATCAGTGGATAGATGATGAAGGCCATTGGATTGACCGTAGCCAGCGGATTGGTCAACCCTACAATAAACGGAATTAGCAGTATGACAAAATTTAAAAGAATGAAAAGCTTAAACATGGCCAGCGCTTTTCCGAAGACATAATCCAGGTTACTGATGGCCCTTACAAAAAAGACCTCATTCGTATCCAGTTTTTTATCTTTCTTGATAAGTCCGGTTGCCAAGAAAATAACAGCCGCTGCTTGCGGAATGCTAATGAAAATGATGCTGGCATAAGGAAGAACAAAGCCGTTGAGCATTGCCCACCACGATGGGTCATCCAGCGAAGACATTTCCACCAGATTAAAAATCCCGATAAAAAAAATCCCCGCAAGGGCAACGATGCGGAAAAACCAATTCCGCCAAAGAACTTTTGATTCGTAGGTTGAGATCGTTACTATGTTTTTAATCGAGATCATACCAGCGACACACCAAATTCATTCTCCATAAAATATACATACGCGTGTTCCAGATTTGGATTGGCCACTTTAGCGGCCGGGTGCGGTTGGTCATTCGCAATAAGTTGAACTTCCCATTTCCCATCCACCGGAATGGTGGAAACTACCGGATACTTTGCTTTTAAAATATCAAACTCAGCATCGTCCAAAATAATCTGCCACACATGGCCGCGAACCTGATCGATCATGCCTTCCGGTGAGCCTTTGAAAGCCACTTCGCCTTTGTTCAGCATCGCCATGTTATGGCACGTGCTGCTGATGTCGCCCACAATATGCGTTGAGAGGATGATGGTAACATCGCGTTGACTTAAATCGGAAAGAATATTTCTGAAACGAATGCGCTCTTCAGGATCCAAACCCGTAGTGGGTTCATCAATAACCAACAACCTCGGTTCACCAATCAAAGCCTGTGCTATGCCAAGTCTTCGTTTCATTCCACCCGAAAGTTTGTTGGCCATACGTTCGCGCACATCCAGCAAGCCTACCTGATCCAGTAGCTTGTCAACTTTAGCCAGCCGTTCTTTCTTTTTAAGAGAAGTTGAAAGTTGAGCGGCATAATCTAAAAACTCCCACGTCTTTAGCTTCGAAAAAAATGTGAAATCCTGAGGCAAGTATCCAATGAGTTTTCTAATCTCATGGCGGTGTTCATTGATGTCAAGACCATCCATAAGAATTGTTCCGGAAGTTGCTTTTTGCACCGTTACCAGAATTCGCATAAAGCTGGACTTACCAGCTCCGTTTGGTCCAAGCAATCCAAACATGCCGCTGCCAATTTGCAGGTCAATGTTTTTTATGGCTGCGTGCCCGTTTGGATAAATTTTGGAAAGTCCGGTTATCTCAATATTCATATCCTGATACAGTGGGGTGGCCTTTCTGAGATAAGAAGGTTTTAGCGATGATTTGTTACAGCAGCTTGTAAAATTTATTGATACCGATACAGGTTCAGTCGGCTTTTTTCATCTTTCTTCAACTGAATTTCCTGAGCATCTTCAATCAGCAACAGCGATTGATTTTTCAGAGAGCCTTGCAAGAGTATCAGCGGAGAATGAATATTTACCGTTGATGCTTCAATCTCTACAGACATCGTCTCTACAGTTGCTTCAGAAATAATGAGATGGGCCGCATTAAGATTGAGTTCTATTTTAGCGATGTTACAGTCAGTCACTGAGATTTCGCCTGCGCTTTGATCAATATTTAAAAGCGATGTATTCAAGCCTTTGATAGTAGCCCGAGAATTGTTTGCGTGGATTGCTTTGAAATTTGTTGCAGGAACAAATACCGTGATCTTGAGATTCTTATGATCCTCGACATCAATGCCTGACAGCGTAAGTGTATCTCCGGACACAACATACTTTACTTTTTTCAATAAGTCACCGCTAATGCTACGTACCTCTAACGAAGATTGATCTGAGCCGACAACATTGATATTTTTATCCACGCCATTTAAAACGAGATGTGTTATGGCTGGCAAATCTGCCGTTTCTGCAATGCTATTCTGATCGTTGATAATATTGGGCGAACCCGTTAGTCTAATTTCCGTGAATGCGGCACTCAGGTACAGGAAGATGAATCCAAAAAATCCCACGAGTATTTTGTTGCTTAACTTCATATTGTTCCGTTCAAAGGGTGTCCAATTGTTTTTTTAATTCATCGGCATCAATGCCGAGTAAAGCAGCTTGCTTCAAAAATTCAGGTAATACTTTGTTGAAAAATTCCTGTCGCTTGTCTTTCAGGATAATTTTTTTTGCTTCAGGATTTACAAAGTATCCAATGCCTCTTTGGTTTTCGATAATGTTCATCGCCTGTAGTTCACTGTACGTGCGCATAACCGTATTGGGATTTACACCCATTGCTGCAGCGAGTTCTCGCACGGAAGGAATTTTTTCACCCGCGGGAAATTCACCACTCACCACTTTCTCGGTGATCGAATCTGCGATTTGCAGAAAAATGCTTTTGCCTTCTTGAAATTGCATATTACACCTCCCGCTCTTTTAACTTACAATACGCCACCAAAAGCATAACTACCGATGCAGCAAAGAATGCAATGGTAAAAAATGTGAGTGCTGTTTCCTCTTCGGTAGGAACCAGTAACATGGTGTCAGGCGGATTATACCTTCCAACACCAACATGCTCAACAATGATGTAGCTATAGCCACCAAAGAACATGACAATCATGGCCACTGCAAAAAGTGATTTAACCAAAGGTTGTTTAGTAAACATGGCTGCCCCTGTAAAGGCCAGGGAAAGCGCGAACAACACGCCACCGCTTGTAAGCCAATACACCAGGCCCGGCACATCATCATCAATCTTTACCAGATGCTGAAGACCCACAGATTTGAAAATCTGATCGGTAAATAGCGCAAAGAAGTATCCCTGTAAATGATAGGTGATCCAAAACAAAAGCGGAAGTGTTAATAGAATAATTCCAATCCGGCTTATAAATTCAAAAAGAAATTTTTCTAATGCCGAAGCAGGCAACATCAGGTAACTGATTGTACTTTCTTTTGATCGGAACGATGGAAAGGAGTGACCGACATACAGAATTCCAAACACTGTTACAAAACCGATCAGGAAAGCCTGAAAAATTTCTAATCGATGTGGCTCAAGACTGTTGCCTACTTGTACGAGCGACAATACAATGAAGATGACACCAACATAAGCACCACTCGATAACAAAAGAAATTGTGCGTTATGAATAAAGTGTTGCTTTACCAGCAATTGAAATCGCTTTCCGCTGAAGATATTAGTTGACATAAGCTTTCATTTTTTCGGTTCCATTAGAAATCGCATTGAATAACAATTCAATGTCCACAGAGGAACTTCCATCTGTTTGAGGCGTGATCACTTTATAGCCACCCGGTATCATTTCATGGTACAAAACATTTTCACCATGCGGTGATGACGTGGTGGCAAAATGAAGTTTTGATGCGATCTCATGAAGATTCTTTTGCATGATAAACTTTCCTTGCTCCAACATCAGCACTCTATCAATCAGGTTCTCAACATCCCTAACCTGGTGTGTAGAAATAATCACCAGTTGATCTTCATCCAACGAGCCTGCCATTACTCTTCTGAAAATTGCTTTGGAGGGTATATCAAGACCATTGGTAGGCTCATCAAAAACCAATAGCCTGCATTTTGTTGAGAGTGCGAATGCAATCAGAAATTTCTTTTTCTGACCGTACGAAAATTGATTCAGTTGTTTATTGTCTGGCAGTTCGAAATCGGTGAGTAAACGCTTAAGTAGGTCTTCATCAAACCTAGGATAGAATGCGGCATTTGCCTTCACATACTTTCTGATGGAGATTCCAGGCTGATGAAATTCTTCCGGCAGAAAGTAGATGTCTTGCAGGAGGGAGGGTTTGCGCTCGGATGGTTGGTGGTCGAGAATGCGCACCAACCCCTCGGTTGGTTGCAGTAAGCCTACCATCAATTTCAACAAACTTGTCTTACCAGCACCATTCTTACCCAGCAGCCCGACAATGCTGCCAGAGCTTAGCTCGCAACTAAGTTCCTCAAAAAGAGGACTTTGCTTTTTGGAATACCTGAATTTTAAGTTTTTGATTGTTACCATTTGCACCGTGATTTACTGTATTACTTAACTAATACAGTGCAATAGTGCAGGATAGTTTTGAGATTTCCAAATTGGGTGGAGAAGATTTGGGGAAAGTTTTCTGTTGGAAGCGGTCTATAGGTTTATGAGCCAATGCTGATTTGTAGGACCCGCCTTCGTGGAGCCGCTACCCAATGCAAAGCGTTTAGCGTAGTGAAGTTTCGGCAAATGCAGGCGCGGCCTTGAGCGGCTATTTACACATAACGTCAAATTATATAACTGTGCGGTTGGGCTTGTGCGGAACAATCCCGAACTTCAATACGAAGCCTAAAACCCCCAGACCAGCGTAGCAAAGGCATGTGCGCAATGGCACGCTGGGATGGGTCAGTCCCGATAGCTATCGGGATTAGCTCGGCAAGAGTTATATAATGTTTATGCGTTATGTTAAGTAGCTTTGGCATCCGGGCTTACCCAATCTTCATAGAAAGTTTTTTTAGCGTGGGCATTTTCAGAACTCAATCTTTCTTCTTCATATTGGACTGGGGCAGCGACACTCTTTGGGTAGGCTTTGGTCTTAGCGTTGGCATGTGTGGCCTGCACAATGTGTGTTGCTGCTGGGTCGGGCCTTTCATGAATTATTACCTCCCATTCTAATTAAAGTTTCAGTAGGTCGACATTCTCCACCCTGTGAATCATAGCATGGCAGTTTGAGCAAACTATCACAAGGTCAGTGAGCGTGGTCTTTCTTCCTTTTAAAGGTGCACCTTTTGAGAGGAAACTTGTGGTGAACTTCTGCGAATTCCTCTCCAATTGATCCATAAGTTTTGGCAAAGTCAAAGCCGCATCCAGGAACTTCACAAATCAGGCGTCCATTATTTTTTAGAAGAGCGTTCTCGATTTTTATTTGCCTAAGTCGTCTCTCTCGTTTTCTGCACCATACAAAACGTTTCTTCTTTTCACCTTCAAAGCCATTATAGATAGTATCATCAGACTCTAGATCTTCCTTTACTTCCTTCGGAATAATCGGAGTTAACCCTCTTTCAAGTATGCAATCACCTGTAAGGTCATTGTATGACTTTACAGCCCAAGCAACTTTATCAAGGCTCCTTTTTTTAACGCTAGAAGCCTTGACATCTGCATGTGACTCGGTTCGTAACCTACCGCTACAGATAATAGCTCTGAATGGAAGTCCCAAGTTATAAGCAGTTCGAATTGCGTGGTCTACCCTTGCTGCACGTTTCTTCCATACAAACTTTTTCTCTCTACGCTTTCTACCACGTAAGTTTAGTCGCTGAATAGCCTTTCCATCCTCAATAAGTAAATTCTCAAACCAAAGATTTAAAATAATGATGTCGTCTTCAATGAAAGACCATTCATAGCAAAATTTAGGATTGCTTGCAGCTTTGGATGGGCCACCTGCAAAGTCGCTCCACTCACTCACATCCATCCCCGTCTCCCTAACTAAATCAATAAGTAGCCCACGATCTTTCGGCTCAAGTTTTTTTAACAATCCATTCATATTTTGGAAATGGGGGAGATGGCAGCCTGATAATGTGTGTTGCTACAGCTATGCTCTTTACTTTCTTAATCTCTTGGAGATAAGTTTTCCTTTTATACTCTGAAGCTTCTCAATTTCGCTAGTTGACAATTGTAATGACGAACCTAAAATATCCTGATCAAACTTATGTAGGACATCATTAATTGATGATTTATTCTCAAAAAATGATGTGTATTTAGCAAAATCCTTCTTAGAAATTTTCGACAATGGTATTGGAATTCTTTTAAATTCTTTGGGAGTTAATTCAAGTACCCCACCACCATAATATCTTCCTTCCATTTCAGCGTAGCATAAGGATAAAGAATTGTAGAATGAAAAAATTAATTCCTCTATTAAGTGATCACCTTTCATTGTCACTTCATAAGCAGAGTCTGTAACTAAAACCTTTGCCGAATTTTTTAACAATTTGGGGTAGTGATGGCAACGTTTAAAGAAAAATCCTGCCGGTGGCTCACTTACATTTTGAATCGAAAACCAGAATTCTCTTTGAAGGCTTTTATATCTTTTATGTATTCCAACTTTGATTCCTTCCCTAAGGTATTCTTGTATTTTTTTGGAATAAGATCGCTGGCCCTTATTATCTAAACGCAAAACTTTTGTCGGTAAACCCCTTAAGCAAAGTTCATTAAAGTCCTTCTTGGCAAAAACTACACTACCATTAACATATAATCCCTTTTGTATTATTGGCTCAGCATAGGAACTAAGTTTATACTTTGCTTCAATTTCTGAATCAATGATAAAAAAGTCATTTGCCGCAGTTACAATTCCGGGCTTTGAACTACAATATGAAGAAATTGGATTAAGTTGGGTTTTAAGTTTGTTTAAGAATTCAATCTCATCGCTGGTCAAAACGTGGTGAGTCCATTTAACATCGGACTTAACTAGCGACTCGTTGGATTTTAAAGTGAAATGTCCTTTCTCCAGTTGTTCTTTACTTTCGATGCATGAGTAATAAATTCCTTTGGTTGTAGATTTTTTATATCCGATCAATACAATTGTATCTTGTCCAATTGAGTCAAAAAGCAATTCACTGAAAGTAAATGTTTCAACTCTTTCAAAGTTTGATTTTAAAAATTCTCGGAGAGGGACTGCGAATTTAGCCTGTAAAAGTTCAGCGGGTAAAACAAGTGCTAAAATTCCATCAGGCTTAAGCAATTGGGTACAACGAATCAGAAATGAAGACCAGATATTTTTGACTGCAGATTCTGGGACATTTGCTGAATTGTGAATTTGGCGGCAAGAGTTTACTTGAACCTCATTTAACAAGTCCTTCTTGATATATGGAGGATTTCCAATTATCAGTGAATATTGAATTCTTTTGGAATCTTGCCATTTGAGAAAGTCAGCACACTCGAATTTGAATTCAATACTTTTAAGTTTGTCTGACTTTGCTGTAAGTTTAGCTTTATCGATCTCAGGTTTAATCTTCTCTACACAAGTGAATGATACCTTCGAATTATCCTGCAGCTTAATAGTCTTTAGAGCTCTGATAAATTCACCATCACCAACGCTCGGCTCTAGAATAGATATTTCACGAACATTTATTTTTTTATAAATGTGATTAAAAACAAATGACGCCAAAAATGGCGGTGTATAATAGGAGCCGTTCTTCTTCCTCTTCGCTTTCACTTTCTTGACTTTCTAGTTTTTATCTTTTTAGATTTAGACAAAGGTCGCTTAGCTTTAGCAGGGCTCACTTTTGATTTCTTTGCCTTCTTCTTTTTGGTCTTACTAATTTTTGCTTTCCTATTCTTAAGTTTAAGCTCCTCTGGTTTTCTAATCTCCAGAAGAGTATATGGTCTTATATCCTCTCGCTTAGCAAGATGTTGCCTAATTTTATTAGCCAATGCATAGGCTCTTTTAAGGGATTCAACATCATCGGTTTTTTGAACTAAATCATTAATCTCAGAAGTCAGGGCAGCTTCCTTACTTTTTAAAATCGCTTCTCTTCTTTCGTATACAAGTTGGGGGCGATTTAGGTAGAGCCTTTCTACTAAATAAGTTGACGCAACATACTTACCAGATAACAAATATGATGTGTCATTCACTTCAAATATCGATGCGTAGTCAGTCTGCGATGGATTAGGGTAAGAAGCGATATCTAAACTTGTTGGTTCACCTGGCCAATCATCTTGTTTAAATCTATTACAGATGGGACAAGCATAGAACAGATTCATTATGTCATTTCTTAACGACTCAAATCTTGGAATTGACTTGGGTCTGTAATGATCAATATGATAGTGATCTATCCCGCCAAACTGCTCCTCATGTATTGAGCAATAAACACATTGATTAAAGCACTCATCGGCTATAATTTGCTTCCAGTCACTGTACTCGCCAGATGCTGGTTGCTTGCTTTTATCCTTTGGTATAAGTTTCCAGCGCATCAATTACTTTTTGAGTTTAGTCTCAATCAGTTTTTTAAGGCTTTCAAGCTCTAGTATGTGACTCTCATACTCTTTCAACCATCCTTCTCGATCAACTAAGTCCGCAGACAATGGAATATTTAGCTTTACCTGTAAGGCCTTGAGACGGCTAAGATTATCTGGTGTAGCATGCCCTGATGCTGCAAGTTTTGTCAACTCACCAAATTCTCTAAGTTCATTCTGATTCTCATCCAAATATCTCTGACTTGATCTTATAATAATGCTAACGTATTTTAATCCGTCATCTATGAAGTCTTGTCTCCCAATAATGTGGTCAAATTCCCCAAACTTAGCTTGAAGCTCTGGATCCTCCGTGTGAGAAGTGACCGTAAAGATTGGAATATCCTTAAACTGCTTACGAATCTCGGTTACCAATTGATTGCCTCTATACCCAACTGGACCCTTTCCATTATCTGACTGATCATGAAGTCGCTCATCAAAAATTAAAACGCTAATGTCGCTTTTTTCAATCCAAGGGAAATAGTCCTTGTATTCTTTGAGTGGAAACATGTCAATGACTTCCAAAGTGCTTCCTTGCTGCTTTAAGTAGACCTGTAAAGCTTTCTTTAATGTTTCTCTCTGCTCTCTGTTGTCATCAATGATTGCGATATTAGGCATGCATTATGTTGTTTATCCTACAAGTGGGAGCCAAATTTTAAATCGAGCTCCTTTTAATTTAGTATCATGATCAACTTTTATATCTCCCAATAAATCATCAACTATAGATTTTACAATTGTAAGTCCCAATCCTGTTCCAACGCTTTTGCTTTTATTTGCTCCAATTGTTTTAGTAGAAAATAATGGTTCGAAAATTCTATTTAAGAATTCCTTAGCAATGCCAGGTCCAGTGTCAGAAACAGTTAGGCTATATCCATTGACTGTATCTTTGAGTACTTTTTTGTCTTCTCGTTTTAAGGAAATAGAGATTATTCTTTTGCCGGGTTTTTGTATGCAGGCGGTGTATGAGTTAGTTAGTAAGTTTATCAAGATTGACTCAATATCCATTTGATAAGTCTTTGTATAAAAAACTTCGCCAGCTACAACTATGTCAATTGATGCTGCTTCAAAAGCAGGTTTGAGTTCTTTAACTACTATATCAATTGTTTTTTTTATTGATATACTCTTCTTACTTCTTTTTTCTCTTTGCACTCTCGTCAACGCATAGGCACCCCATGCAGCAACCTTCTTAGAGTGTTTCAAAGCTTTTTCTAATTCTTCTGATGCACTCTCCAAATCGGGTGGTGAAACATTCAAAAGTAATTTTGCCGTGGACACCGAGCCTTTGAATTGAGTTATTGAACCTTCTGTTTCATGTCCAAACACAGCTGAAGAAATTCCCATAGTAGCTAATCCGCTCAATACTCTCTGCCAATTAAGAAGATCATTGAATGTTGAGTCAATTTCATCTGAAACAATTTCTACTTTATCAATGCTCTTGATAATTGGCTTTATTAATGATTGCGCTCTAAGTGACTCACCCTTACTTTCAATCTCATCTTTTATTGAAGTCAAATCTTCTTTTACTGAATTCAGTCTTTGTCTTATCCTTTCAGCTTCATCATGAGTCGTTTGTGGTTTCTTTGATTCTCTGCTTTTTTGAATTAAAGGATAAATGCTTGCCCTGTGAGATTCCAACATTGTGATAGATGCTAAAACAAGGTTACGCAGGTCATAAAATGCTACCGACTCAACTAGTCCCTCTCGCGCTGCACTATCTGATAAATCTGTATTATTATCTCTTGAAATGAAGGTAGCTCCAATAAGTTGATTTGGAGTTACTTTGTAACTATCAGCCCTTCCAATACCAGCGGGGTCTTGAGCTTTACGATCCGCAAGTCCTAACCAATCATATCCAAACTGAGAGCTTGGAAATCCATAGGGTTTAACTGCAATGTTATCACGATAAATCTTTATACCAGCATTATTATCAAGATACTCCCGAAGGTCTCCTAATGAAAAATTGAATCCATCTACTGATGAGCCTACTCTAAGAAAGAATAAAAGCCTTATTGTTACAGGACCACATCTTAGGTGGTCAGAAACATCATCGGTGGCATTGTCAGAGGAATGTATCCTACTCATCAATTGCTTCCACTCAACTCTATCCGTTACTTCCTTTTCGCTATACTTATCTTTGATAGTATATAAAATTTGGCTGTCCTTATCGTCATAAACTGCGGTAAGTTCGATTTCCGCAGCCTTTAGAAAGTCAGGATTTACTCTTCGAGAGAAAGTCGGGGAGACATCATTTTTTAGTTCAACTGAAAAGTTCTTAACCTCATTAAATGGTGGAGTTAAGGATGATAGCTCATAATAAAGATTTTCAATGTTAGAAGGAGTCCAAGGCTGGCGAAGCTTTGTGACCTTTATTTCTGTACCCGTATCACTTGGTTTTCCATCCTTCAAAGGAATACTAATTGCCTTGGGATGGAATATCTCTACATCAATATCAAAAACGTCTTTCCCTTCCGCATCAAACAAATCCCAATCTACTTTTAATCCAATTATTCCATCTTTTTTAGTCTTAGTAATTAGCTCAAGTTTTGCCCCGAGTCTGTCTGTCGAAATTCGCCCAATTCCTTTCTCACCTGTTTTCCGTCTTCCTGAATCACTATTCTTTGATTTTCGTTTATTAGAGAAACCGATTCTAAGCCAATTGTTGATAAGCTCATCACGAGTCATTCCGAATCCATTATCAGAAACACGAATGGAATCATTTCCATTTTTGCAGTAGACCTCAACATCTACATTCAACGAATCAGCATCATAACTATTTTTGACAAGCTCCAGTAGGGCAGTAGTGTGATCTTTTATACTGTCTCTGCCTAGGTGTATAAGCGTTTTGGCATCAACGAAAAAACGCTGATACTTTGCATCTTGTTTAGAGAGTTCACTTGAAAGCTTAAAAATTGCCCTGTAATCTGGGGAATCCGATTGTAGAAGTTCCCTTAATTTCTCTTTTATGGACTCAGTCTTTTCAACAGGCATTATAAAAAAATATGTGTCAATTTAGTTAAAAAACGAATACAAATGCTTCACTAAGTTTTCAAATGTCCCGATCCTAAAAAAAGAGCCCCCTAAAAAGGGAGCTCTGAAACTGCGACCTCAAGCCACAAGAACCTGAGGAAAACCTCTTTGATGCCAGAGGGACGAAATGCAAACAGGAATGGCCGAACGCCAAACCGAAAACCGAACGACAGCCACCAGCCACCGATGCGGACACGAATGATATATTTAAACATAGCGCGATCACACGGGATCGGATAGAAAGGTGCAAGGGCTGCCGTAAAAAAATACTACCCGAGGCATGTGGGTTGGCAGGAGGGGAGGGTGGAGATTTTTTTACGAGCAGGCGTAGCAAACCCTTGCAGCTTTCTATTCCGCAAGCCCGTAACTTTGTGTTATGTTTAAGTATCTCCTAGCAACACTTCGAAGAATCATGGGAAAAATAAATAACGATGTCATTGGTATTTTGGCTTATGGGTCTCTGATTGAAGATCCGGGTGAGCCAATTATTCAACTCCTTGTTAAGCGTATTGATACCGTTACACCATTTTCAGTTGAGTATGCTAGGACGAGTAAGACAAGAGGAAATGCTCCAACTCTAATTCCTTTTGATTCTGGCGCTCAGGTCAAAGCCCAGATTTTAGTTTTACGAGCTGAAACATCGGTTCAAATTGCTTCCAATATTTTATATCAAAGAGAAACAAGACAAACAGCAAGGAACTACGAGAGACCAAATGAAACTGATATTACTAACAATACAGTACTGATTGAGATATTGACGAATTTCGAAAATATACAGACAGTCCTTTACACAAGACTTGGCAGTAATGTTCCTGATCTGACAGCAACCAATTTAGCTACAAATGCCATCGCAAGTGCCGAAGGCAAGGCCGGTGAAACCAGAAAAGATGGAATAAGTTATTTGATCAATGCCAACAGAAACGGAATTAAGACGAGTTTGTCGAGCAATTACGAAGAGGAAATTTTGAGATTAACATCAGCGACAAGTTTAGAAGACGCATATAAACGCTGCAGGAAAAATAATAGTTAGTTGTATCGTATGTGTGATCAACTTTGGGCAATGCTGCATTCTAATGATACTAATGATTGTAATTTTGCAATGGGAATCATCCGCCAGAGGTTCCTTGATCCTACAGGTGCGAATCTAGAACTGCTCCTCTGTATACAGAATCATATTCAACATAATATGCATTTGGGCAATGCTTCAAGGGAATTAATTGAATTAGAATTGGAGATCTACGAACTTCTCAATTGAACCCAAAATTATGTTAAGTAACCATGCGCGGTGGCCCGAGCCAAATGCGGGGTGGCGCGATGGCATGTGCGTGGAAGCATATTTGGCTCTTGATTTTTTTCGTTCTTTTTGCATCAAGGCAAAAAGGACAAAAGAAAAATAAGGTGCGAACACCTTTGAAGTTCTGGTGAGCTATGGCGAACCTAAT
>Ga0075163_10000307_pt1 | contig 61483 bp, 39 predicted proteins | sample JI1023141ADNA_FD_71478 | JGI IMG/M metagenome (GOLD analysis project Ga0075163, IMG submission 71478) | Wastewater effluent complex algal communities from Wisconsin, to seasonally profile nutrient transformation and Carbon sequestration -... | ecosystem: Engineered > WWTP > Effluent > Algae... | reverse complement strand
TGCTTTCGAGCTCGGCAGCACGCATTCCATCTTTATCGCTAAAATCTGCCTTAGCATAAATAGCATCTTTTTCAACAATTATATCGTACAATTTGCGGTTCCCCATGATTACAGTTTTTTGAACCTGTATATCATCAAACGCATGCTGATTTTGATTCAAGAAGGAGAGACGTGCACCCGGAGTCATAATTACACTTCCTTGTTGTGCCTCAATTTCACCGGATAGAATTTTAAGAAAAGTTGATTTTCCAGCCCCGTTTGCACCAATTAAACCATAACAATTTCCGGGAGTAAAATTGATACTCACTTTTTCGAACAATACTTTTTTGCCGTATTGAAGGGTGATTCCGCTTGTACTAATCATTTTTCGTTAAAAATTTGAGGGCGCAAAAGTAAGCTTTTTAAACGAGCAAAAAGTGGTGAATTGTAAATAGTTTAAGGATTATAATCCTTTGCGAATAGGAAAAACCTTATTTAGTAAGCTATTGCGGTTATACATATTACTGTAGCGAATCTGATTGGCTTCTTTTACATCTTCAACCGAATAAAATGCATTTGGATTATAGAGGTCGATAAGGTTAATGATGTTGTCGACTTCTTTTCTTTTCAACACAATAAAAATCAATTTAACCGGACCTCTGGCACCTTGGCCATCTAGAACAGTTAATCCAAAATTTGCTTGCTTAATATGTTCAATCAATTTTTCGCAATCTTGATTTGTGATAATGCGCATTACCTGATTGCCTATCGCTAACTTTTCTTCGATGGCCAAACCTAAATATATTCCGGTTGCATAACCACCAGCCCAAGCAATGTAGCTGGCAAGGTTATGAAGATTTTTCAATATAGAGCTGATTGCGAAAAGCCAAATAAGCACTTCAAAAAATCCTATAAAAGGCACAATTTGTTTTTTACCTTTTGAAGCCAACACACTGCGCAAGGTTCCCAATGTAACATCGGTCATGCGTGCCGCAAATATCAACAAAGGAAAAAGCACCCAATCGTAAAATGTTCCACTTAGCAAATCAAAAAGTAGCATATTAAAATATAAAATCAAGGATGAAAAATACTGCAAAAACAACGCTAGCAACACCATTGGTAGTAAAAAAAGCGAGGTTGATTTTACTTAAATCATTGGCTTTAACAAGGCTGTGTTGATACACTAATAAGGCGATGAAAAGAGCAAGACCAATTTTGTAATAAAGTCCGAATAATGGGTTAAATGCAGGAATAAGTAATAGAGTTGCACACACTAAATGGAAGACTGAAGCTAAGGTAAGTGCATTTTTTTTGCCAATTATTACAGGTATTGATTGCAGGTTATGTTGCTTGTCAAACTCTTCATCCTGCAATGCATAAATAATATCAAACCCACTCACCCAAAACAGGACAGCGAATGAAAAATACAAGGGAATGCTGTTAAAGGAACCTGTAACTGCCAAATATGCTCCAATTGGTGCAAGTGCTAAACCTGTTCCTAAAACTAAGTGACAAAGCGCAGTAAAGCGTTTGGTATAACTATAACCCAGTACAACCAATAAGGCTATTGGAGATAGATAGAAGCACAGTGGATTAATGAAGTAAGTACAGCTAATAAATAATACACAGTTAGCAATAACAAAATACAAAGCAGATGAAGGCTGAATTACACCGGAAGGAATTTCGCGTACAAAAGTGCGAGGATTTATTTTGTCGATATGGCGATCAATATAGCGATTAAAGGCCATTGCAGCGCTTCTTGCGAAAACCATACAAGCAATTACGAGTATCAATAAGTTATAATTAACTACTCCAAGTTTGTTTTGTGTTCCAAGTAAAAAGCCAATGATAGCAAAGGGTAGCGCAAAAACAGTATGGCTAAATTTGATGAGTGATAAGTAATTTTGAACAGTAACTTTTGGCATTTAACATGTAAAATTGAGGTGCAAAATTAACAAAATAAGTCCTTCCTATTTTTAAAGCTTATCTTCGCAAGAAACATTTTATTAACGTGGCAGAACACATCACTAGTCTTCAAAATGCGAAGATTAAAAATATTGTAAAGTTGCAAAAGGCTTCAGAACGAAAGGAGCAAGGTAAATTTATTATTGAGGGTTTGCGCGAAATTGGTATAGCTCTCGCAGCCGGTATTAAGTTGCATTCCTTTTTTTTATGCAATGAAATGGGACACGATTTTCCGACCATGCAAGCTGAAGTAGATAAATATACTGTTAGCAAAGAGGTTTTTGAAAAAATGGCCTATCGTGAAAACTCAGATGGTTGCTTGGCTGTAGCTGAAATTAAGAACTGTGAGCTGAGTGAGATAAAGTTGAGTAATAATCCTTTTATTATTGTTTTAGAAGGAATTGAGAAACCGGGAAACTTAGGAGCAATATTGCGAACAGCAGATGCGGCACAAGTTGATGCTGTAATAATATGCGATCCTAAAACCGACATTTATAATCCCAATGTCATACGTTCCAGTGTTGGTTGCGTTTTTACGAATCAAGTGGTGGCTTGTACTTCAGAAGAGGCTTTACTTTTTTTATCTGAAAATTCTATATATAGCTATGCTGCAGCATTAACAGCGACCGACTATTATCAGAAAACAGACATGGCAAAATCTTGTGCTATTGTGATGGGAACCGAAGCCGATGGCTTAAGTAGATTTTGGTTAGAGAAGGCCGACAAGCAAATAAAAATTGCCATGCGCGGTAAGATTGATTCACTCAATGTTTCAACAAGTTGTGCTGTGTTAGTTTTTGAAGCTATGAGGCAAAGAGGATATTAATACCGGCTTTTACGTAGAAGAAAAAATTGATAATGATTTAAATTACGGCAATGAGCTAGTATTTGTTTATTGGCAACGTAGTAAACAACAATTCCATAACCGTCTCTGGCGGTAAAATGCATTTAACCTACGATTGGAGTCGTTTTCCTAAGGGAATTTATTTTGTGAAATTTAATTCGGATGTTGAATCGATCGTTCAAAAAACACTTTTGGAATAAACTGTTACATCGTTTTTAATTCAGCAACCAAGCTGGTGAGTGCCTTTTTAGCATCGCCAAAAAACATGCTGCATTTTGGATCATAAAACAACAAATTATCAATTCCTGCATATCCTGCATTCATTGAACGTTTGTTTACAACCACGCTTTTCGCTTTATCTACTTCTAAAATAGGCATTCCGTAAATAGGAGAGGAAGGATCGCTTTTAGCTGCAGGATTTACTACATCGTTTGCTCCAATGATTAATACCACATCGGTTTGTTCAAACTCGGGGTTGATATCGTCCATCTCAACCAATTTATCGTAGGATACATTAGCTTCTGCAAGCAACACGTTCATGTGTCCAGGCATACGACCGGCAACCGGGTGAATAGCATATTTCACTTCAACACCACGTTCTTCAAGCAGCATTTCGAGTTCGTGAATGGTGTGTTGTGCCTGCGCTACCGCTAATCCGTAACCCGGAACTATTACCACCTTGCGGGCATAATTCATTTGTACAGCAAGGTCACTCACTTGTATATCTTTAATTGAACCTTTTACTTCGGCTCCTTCGCCTGCAGTAGATGCTCCTCCTCCAAATGCGCCGAATATAACATTGCTTAATGGGCGATTCATAGCTTTGCACATAATGAGGGTTAAGAGAGTACCGGCTGATCCTACTAAAATTCCACCTGTTAACATTACTTTATTATCGTATAAAAATCCTCCGAAAGCAGCAGCCAATCCGGTAAAAGAGTTAAGCAAAGAAATTACAACCGGCATATCGGCACCTCCAATAGGAATGGTAAACAATATTCCATAAACAGCTGCGGCTAAAAACAGTAAATAAGCCAATGTCATGTTACCGCCATCGTATACAAAATAAGCACCGAAGCCAAGCACAGCAATCATTACAACAGTATTCAAAATATTGTAACTTGGTAAACGCACCGGTTTGTTCATGGTGCCGTTTAATTTGAGATAAGCAATAATACTTCCCGAAAAGGAAACAGTTCCAATAATTAATCCTGCAACAATGGCTATCATGGTACCATAGGAGCTTGATTCGGCAGACACCGCATGATAATGATGGTTGAGTTCAATTAATGAAATTAATGCAGCACAGGCGCCTCCCATTCCATTAAACATAGAAACTAGTTCAGGCATTTTTGTCATTTGAACTTTTTTGGCGGTAGTCCATCCTATCACAGTTCCTAGTGCAATACCTCCAAAAATGAGGGCATAAATAAGGCCGCTTACTTGTCCTTCAAAAAGCAGAATAGTACCTAAAATAGCGATGGTCATACCAATGGCGCCAATCAGATTTCCATTTTTAGCTGTTTTTGCATTCCCCATCATTTTGAGCCCAAGAATAAAAGTAACTGAGCCTATGAGGTAACAAATTTCAAGAAGATTATGATTCATAATATTTACCGGGTTAAAATGTTTGTTTATGAAAGTGTGGATTGTAAAAGGCCTACATTCTTTCGTTTTAAGAGTTCGTTCCTTTTAATTCAGGCTGCTTAATTAATTATTTTTTCTTAAACATGTCGAGCATTCGGTCGGTAACAACAAAACCTCCAACTACATTTAATGTACCGAGCACTACTGCTAAAAATCCAAGAGCTAAGGCAAGGTAATCGGTAGGATCGACACTTAACATTACGTAAATTGCACCCACCACCACAACACCGTGAATAGCATTAGCTCCCGACATGAGCGGAGTATGTAAAACAGTTGGCACGCCACCAATAACTTCCACACCAACAAAAATGGAAAGCACAATAAAATAAATCATCTCTCTGTTGGTTCCAAAAAAATCTAAAAGTTCGTTCATGTTATTTTTAAATTAGTTTATGTAGCAAATTGAATTATGCATTAACCGGTTTGGCAACGCTTGGATGTACTGCTTTTCCTTGATGGGTAATCAGACTTCCTTTAGTAATGTCCTCTTCCATTTCCCATTTAAATTTATCTTTATCGGCAAGGTGTAATAAAAGAGTTTGAATGTTTTTTGCATATAAATCGCTTGCATTCATGGGAAGCATTGAAGGAAGATTGCTTTCGCCAATTATGGTTACACCATGTTTTACAACGGTTTTATTGAGTTCGCTTCCAATTACATTTCCTCCTTGCTCAACAGCCATATCTAAAATTACAGAACCAAAGCGCATGCTTTGCACCATTTCGTCGGTTACTAATAAGGGTGCTTTTTTACCTGGAATTAAGGCGGTAGTAATTACAATATCCGCATCCTTTACGTGTTTGGCAACGGTTTCTTTTTGTTTTTTCAAAAATTCTTCCGAAACACTTCGTACATAACCGCCTTCAACCATAATGGTATTATCAGAAGGCACTTCAATAAATTTCCCACCCAATGATTCAACTTGTTCTTTGGTATCGGTACGTACGTCGCTTACTTCCACAACTGCACCCAATCGTTTTGCAGTAGCAATAGCTTGCAATCCCGCAACACCTGCTCCAAATATTACCACCTTTGAAGGACGTATAGTACCGGCGGCAGTTGTCATCATTGGTAGTATTTTGCCTAAAGTATCGGCAGCCAGCAACACACTTTTATACCCTGCAAGGTTGGCTTGAGAGGAAAGAGCATCCATTTTTTGCGCTCTCGAAATACGAGGTACAGCGTCCATTGAAAAAGCTGAAATCCCTGCTTTTACACAAGCTTCAACCAGATCCGGATTGGTAGCTGCAAACATAAATGAAAGTAGGACAGCATCTTTTTTCATCCAGGAAATTTCAGCAGGATGAGGTGCATTCACCTTCAATACAACATCTGCATCAGCATATACCTTATTAATTGAATCAACAATTGTAGCACCTGCTTCTACATATGCAGCATCCGGAAAATAGGAGCGAGCGCCTGCATCTTGTTGAATGCGGCATGCAAAACCGGCTTTTACCAATGCTTTCACTACATCGGGAGTAAGTGCAACTCTGTTTTCTTTTTCCTTGGTTTCTTTTGGAACGGCTAGTATCAATTGGATATGGGTTAATTAATGAATATTCGTTTTTAAAAAATCGCTCGCAAAAGTAGCAATTTTATTGAATTTTGTACTATAGGCTATGAGTTTAAACCTACTGTAGTTCAGAATGTTAAATAGGGTTGTGAAAGGCCTTGCTACTATTGGTGAAGAATCACCAGTTTTTTAGAAAAGCTACTTGTGTTTGTTACCAAAGTAAGACTATAAACTCCCGGATTAAATTTAGAAGTATTGAGCCTAAATTTTTGGAGGTTTTTAGATTCATTGGAAATAGGTTCCTGATACACTATTTTTCCTGACTGATCAGCTATTTTGAGAGTGGCAGTAGTTGCGTTTAAGTGGGCGAAATTAAGCTCTACAAAATCATTGGCCGGATTTGGTGAAATACTCAAAGTGGTAGTATTAGCCGTTGTTTCATTCACGCCAATTAATACCGGATCAACGATTGGAAATATTGCAAAATCCAGGTCTAAAGGCCATCCTTGTAACATGGTTTGCCACTGGCCATTGCTGCGCTTTTCCCAAGACATATCTTTTTTAACCGAGTTTGAATCCTTCGTAGTAAGCAAAGCTACTTTATCGCTAGAGTCGAGGTGTGATAAGTCGATTCCCACAGCAAAATTAAGTACGCTACTGTCGGTCGGAGCCCAATCGAACTGTACACGAGTAAAATGTCCTGCAATAGTATCGATGCTGTCTAGTAGTAATTTACGGCTATGCAAAATTCTGCCAGGGGCAGTGGTATTGGTGTTTCCGCTGCTAATTCCGCTTCCGTCCATGGCATAAATAGCAACGGTTAAATACGAAATTGAATCGTGCGCTTGTTTTACTTTGGCTGCGAAATAAAAAAGTACTTCTCGTATATTGCTTTGTTGAGTGATTTCAAAGCTTTGAGCTTTTACTAAATCGTTAAAGGAGTTAGATCCTGCTGCATATCCACCATTTTGATCGAGGTACACGGCTTTGGGGGCAGCATTAAAAGCAGCTAAGCCAAGGGTATCAATGGCCATGCTTTTTGAATAAGTGTGGTTACTTGCAGGTGTTTGTGTTTCACTAAAATTTCGTTGGGCAACTGCTGTTGTAAAACACAAGATTACTGCAAAGAAGGAAAAAAGTTTATTCATTAAAAGCTGTTTTTAAAGTGTGGATTTTACACTGTGCAATTTTTTTTGCGCTGCAAACTTACTATTAATACTATCAATAAAAAAGGGATGGAAAGTTTGTGAAACAAATTGGAGTAAGCGATATACTGCTTGCGTTTATTTCGATTGAAAGAGGCAAGGTTGATTGTATGATAAGGAGAAAATATTTGATAGATAAAATCATTTTGATGAAAATGAAATAATAGTATCTTTGCGCGCTCAAAAAAAACAGAGCGACATGGCGGGGTAGCTCAGATGGTTAGAGCGCAGGATTCATAACCCTGAGGTCACGGGTTCAACTCCCGTCTCCGCTACGAAGGTCAGAAAGAGAAGCAAAGCGAAAGCGATGACTTTTTTTCTGGCCTTTTTTTATTTAGCAAATTGGTAAGTCTTTTTATTTGCTATATCATTATTTTGTTGAAAAATAGCTGTCCGTAATTCTTCCTTGTCTGCATCAAGAATGTTTTGAACTTTGCGTTTACAACGCAATAAACAAGCTACTTGTTAAGATGTACATTGCAAGAATTTATACAAAGTATAGAAAGTGCAATTTGCGATTTACCCCAATGTTTTCAAATCCTTTAGTATCCACCTTCTTCATCTTTTTATTTGTAAAAGAATTCTAGCTCTCCTCACAAAAATAGTTTTACGAGCAACTAAACAAATGGGTTAAAAGGTTCATTTTTAGTTATTCAATTTAGTACTTTCCTTCAAAATAGATGAGGTACTTTAATGATTGAAACAAACAAGTCAGGAAGACTTATGCAAGAGGGTGAGAGGGTATAGGAAGATATTGATTAGATTGTGTGTTTTCAAATAGTTCACTAGTAAGTTGGACATCGGAAAACAGTTTTCCAATTAATAATGTTAACAAAATTAATACTGGACTATTGTTTATTTAAATAAAATTATATATTTGACATACCCTAAGTGTTAATTATGAAGGAAAACTTGACAGTAGTTTGCTTTCTTTTTTTGCTTACTATGTCAGTGAATTCTTTTGCTGTGGGTGCTTTACGATTGTATTGTTTTGAATTAATTTCAGACAGTTCATTAGTGAAACCTTCTACTCCAAGCACAAAGCGACATCATTTTTTTTCAAAATCTGATCGTAAATCAAAAGTTAACAGCTCTTATTCTACCGATACTTCTGTTGCAGTTGTTAAATCAGACACATCAGAAAACAAAGTTATACTGCATCACACTAATATATCTAAATCGTCAATTACAAAAGAGAATACAGAATTAGATTCAACAATTAGGTTAAGCTTTGATAGTATAAAGGAGAATAACAAGGTGAATACAACTAAGTTGTCGAAAGATTCGCTTCGTAAAGAAGTGATGAATGCAGACACCCTGCTAAAAAGTAATTTAAATACCATTAAAGTAGAGAATAAAAAAAGGTTAAATAATACTAGTGACTCTTTAAAAAATAGAATTAGTAATCTTGATACTACATTAATTAATGCAAAGGATGATTTCGCAAGAGAAGTATTTTCAATCGATAGTACTAAAAAGGATAAACTTATAGCACAAAAAAAGGAGCTGCTGCTTAAAAAAAAGGAAAAACTAATTTCTGCTAAGTTGAAGCCAGATAAAAACTACTTTGAGAGAACAACGGGAAATATAAATCTTGGTTATGATTATGGTGTAGTTCCATTTATTGTAGGAGGAAAAACTCCTTCCGGATTTGTTAGAACAGAAGGAAATGTGGGATTGGAGCTAGTGAAGATTCCTGTAATTTTCAATTACTACTATGCTTCTGTTAAGAACATTGCAGGTTTGAATAATTTTTTCAGACTTTCATTAGACGTTCCAAAGTATAAAGCGAATGTAATGAATAAGTTGAATGAAGAAGAAAAGGAGTTAAAATCACAATTAAGTGAACTTTATTCTTCAAGACAGCTTCTGGAGCAAAAAATGCTGTATTTACAATCGTTTCAAAAGCAGCCTAAATTTAATTCCTCGGATTTTCAAAGTTACTCTAAAAAAAATATAACTACTTCGAACTATAAAAATGAAATAAAGGATTCATTGCCCAACATGAATCTTGACTACAATAGCAATCTGCCTTCAAAATCTTATTCTGATTCACTTCAAACTGACTCTCTTGATAAAATTAGGAACCAAACTATTAAAACCGAAGAGTTAGAAAAAACGAAGCAAAAGGCTGATAGCGTAAATCAGGTGATTCAAAAATACCAGTCTCAGAAAGAAAAAATTCAACATCAGATTGATGAGGTGAATAAAAAGATTAAGATGATACATTACCCCGATTCTTTTGCCAATCAGGTGAGTTCGAAATATAAAAAGCTGAATTTCTTAGACAACATAAAAAAATTGGAAATAGGCTTGTGCTATCCAGATTATTCTACTTTTTTAATTAGTGGTTCCGGAGTTAAGGGAGTGAACTTAGAGATGGAGAAATCACACTTGTTTTTAGCATTTACACATGGTAAAACTATTAATAACCTATTGTTTACGAATAATGTGATTCAGAATAATTTGCAGAATGTACGAAACCTTTTTAATTTTTTTGATTTTAATGAGGTAAGAAACAGTAGAAGAATAACCGCAATTAAAATAGGATTAGGAGCAAAAGACAAATCGCACATACATGCAGGTTTCCTTTATGGAATAGGGCAGAATTCTTACCAAGTCTTTTCAGAATCGACACCCACTAATTCAATTGAAAAGGAGAAAAATTATGTTGTTGAGCTTGATGGAAAATATCAATTTAATAAAAAATTTACCCTCGATGTTGTTTATGGAAAATCTTTTCTTCAACAAAATTCAAGTTCTGATACCACTAAAGGTTTGAGTGCCCTTTTAAAATCTAATCAGCATACCAATGCTGCCTTAGCCAGGTTTACAGCTGCTTTAGGTAGTACCAAAATTCAATTAAGTTCAAGGTATGTTGATCCATTTTTTAGAAGTTTTGGAGTAGGTTTTATGCGCTCCGATAACTTTCGCTATGAATTAAAAATTGACCAGACACTTTCCAATAAACTAAAAGTTGGAGCAGCTTATAGAAAGGAACAAGACAATTTACTTCAACTAAATTTTATCACCACCCATCTTCAAACGCTTTCTACTTATGTGTCGTATAGGCCTGTTCGCCAATTAACGCTGCGTTTTTCATTTAGTCCGGTGTTGCAAAGAGTTAATTCAGAAGATAAGTCTATTCGAATGGAAAATGAAAATTACATCTGCAACGCGATTGTATCCTACTCTCCAAAGTTGAAGCATAACAGTACCACTTTTACTGCACTTTACAATTATTTTAAATTGTATGATGGTTCGCAGAATTCAATCTATCAGAATTATTCTTTTGTGCATACACTTTCTGTTGGAGAATTTAAGAATGAACTTGCTATAAGCTATTTTAATTCGAATATTCCGGATTCACTTGTTACCAATTCGCTTTTATATTCTGATGATTTGTCGTTAAGGGTAAAAAAGAAATATGTTTTTTCAGTAGGAGTAAAACTTTCTCAAAACAAGGCAGGAGCAATTCAACCAGGCTACCGTGCAAAAGCGAATATTCCATTAACAAAATATATGGCAATTGAATTATCCGGAGAAAAAGTTGTGCTGGGTGATTTTTACAACAATTACCTATTGGAGCAAATCGATAAGTTCCCTTATTACTTTTTTGGTAAACTAATTTTTAACTGGTAAAAACATTTATTATGAAACTAAAAAATCTTTTGCTACTAGCCTTACTGGTATTCATCGTGAGAATGGCTAATGCCCAAATTTCAATTTTGAGTTCAAGCATCAATGCTTTCAACATTACTCCGCAATCAATCATGCAAGTTAATGTGATGAATAATGATCAAGAAACTATGGTTTACTTAGAATGCAAGATTTTTAATAGTGGTAATGAACAACTACTTAATGTAAAAACACAACCTTTTATATTGCGAAAGGGAATGAATGCGCTTTCTGGTTTTAACATGCAATTTGGCTCTGTTGAATATTCAAATTCGAATCAATCAACCTATGTAAAAAGTATGCATACTTTACCTTCCGGTAAGTTTAATGCCTGTTATGTTTTAAGCCTTTTATCAAATGAACCGGGCGATGAATATTGCTTGGATTTGGAGTCTGACATAAGCTCTTTTTTAACTTTGATAAGTCCTATGGATAAAGATACCATCGACACTCCCAATCCAATGCTGGTGTGGACGCATAGTGAACCTTTTAACATATTAGCTCCTGGTGAATATTTTAGAATAATAGTGAGTGAATTGTTGAAGGATCAAAATACAGAATCAGGAGTTACTAGTAACACCCCAATATATATGAAGAATTACGTTACAACACATCAGTTGTTATATCCTTACGATGCAAAGGAACTGGAGCCAGGAAAACACTATGGCTGGCAGGTTCAGAAACTTTCGAATGGAGTTATTGTGAATAAGTCGGAGGCATGGGAGTTTGTTTTTAAAGTGGATAAAAAGGGCGTTCAAAATAAATATGTGTTGTTAAAGTCAAAACTAGATGCAGGGTACTATACTCCTACTGATGGTAAAATATATTTTGTTTTTGATGAGGAATATACTTCGAAAAATATTGTTTGTTCCATTTTTAATTCAAAGCGTGAACAACTAATTCCGAAACTTATAAATGAAGCATATAAGGAAAATGAAAATGCAGCACTTGCTAAAAAAATAGGATTGAATAAATATGAAATTGATTTAAATAGTATGAATATATCATCGGGTATGCACACACTTGAAGTGAAAAATGAGAAAGGCGAAGTTTTTTATTTAAAATTCTATTTTTTCTAATATGAAAAGGAGCATCGTATTTTTTGTTTTAACCACAGTTATTCTTGCAATTACAATATCCTTTTATTGGGATAAGATATTGCCCAAAACTGGATATATTTTAATTCAAGAAGTGTACAACAATTTTGAGTATAAAGTAGAATTAGAAAAAAAATTTATAGATATAAAAGGTAAACGACAAAAAATATTAGATAGTTTGGAAACACGAGTTAATATTTTGGGAAATAAAATACGACTCCAAGTTGTTGAAGACAGGAATAATAATGATATAGCTGAATTTACGACTATACGTGAGGAGTTCTTGAATAAAAAACGCAAGATTGAAGAAGAAAATAATGCGTTATCAAAGCAGTTTGATGCAAAAATTCTGAGCCAACTGAACCAGTATATAAAAGAGTTTGGTAAAGAATTTAACTATACCTACATTTTTGGTAACGATGGAAATGGATCACTATTGTATGCAGATGATAGAAGAAATATTTCTAAAGAAGTTTCCGATTATTTAAATACTAAGTTCAAAACAGAAAAGTTAAAATGAAGCTATTTAAGATAATTGGTTTTGCAACACTTTTGATTTTGGGCTTTACCAGTATGGGTATTGTTGACATTAGCACTTTTCGAAAAAAGGGTGAAAATCAAAAAATGAAAATTTTAAATTATTCTTCATTTTCATTAAAACCATCAGCATATGTAGGTTGGGTGCAATCATTTGAAAATGGGTTGAAACAAATTAAAACAATTGGTGAAATAGATTTTTTGTTACAATTCAAACCTCACGATTATATGGTATGTCAAGAAATTAAATCTGATTTAATTTCAAAAAAACTGCACAATATGAAATTAAAGGAGTATGAAGGCTATGAGTATTACGAATTAAAAATGAAACTAAATAATGAAAGTGGTGATTTACTTAAACATAAATTAATACCACCTGACACCTACAAAAATAGGGTTGAATACTATTCCTTTAAGATGGCAAATGATATCTCCTTGGTCGATAATAATGATACACTTCCTTGCAGTTTATTTCATTTTGAAAGAAGTTTTGAATCATCGCCATATTCTACCTTTTTAATTGGATTTGTTAATAAAAAGAACAGAAAAAAGCTAAAGGAGAGAACAATACTATTTAATGAGAAAATTTTTGGTAAAGGTGTTATTGTATTTTCTATTAGTCAAGAAAAATTATTGAATATTCCCAAACTTAAAACATTATGAACAAAAGAAGGCAAATTTTAAAGGCAAAAATATTGCGTTTAATCTCAACTTATACAGCGATTGCAATTTTAATTGAGATAGTGTCACCAACAGTAGCGTTCGCTCTCACAAGCGGTCCAAGTCAGCCAGAAGTTCAAAGCTTTGAGCCTGTTGGAACTTCTGAAATGGTAGATTTGTTTACCGGTGATTTTAAATATAATATACCATTGCTGGAAGTAGATGGTTACCCAATAAACATAGCTTACCATTCTGGAATAACAATGGATCAAGAAGCAAGTTGGGTTGGTCTTGGCTGGAACATTAATCCAGGCGCAATAAATAGAGCAATGCGTGGTATTCCGGATGATTTTAATGGTGATTTAATCGAGAAGAAGCTAAATTTTAAGCCAAATATTACCTATGGATTAAGTGCAGGAGCAGGAGCTGAATTTTGGGGCTTTGGTGGTTTGGGATATTCAATTGGAATGAATTACAACAATTATACTGGAGTCGGAATAGAGCAATCGATTAATTTATCTATTGGGGGATCAGTTTCTGGGGGAAAAGGAGGAGCATCTGTTTGCGCAGGCTTAGGTATGAATTCGAGCAGCGAGGATGGACTATCACTTCAACCCTCACTTGGAATTAGTGCTTCATTAAAAGAGGCCGAAGGAGAAGGAACAGTTGCAGGACTTGGATCGTCGGTAAGTTTGTCTTACAATTCAAGAGCGGGATTGAAATCCTTAACTATTGGAGGTAGTTTTTCATCGGATAGAAAGCTTGCAGGAGTATTACCTCTTGGCATAGGCGCTTCTACAACGTATAATTTGATGGCTCCAACTTATACCCCAACAGCTCCCTTTCCTATGGAAAATGAAATGATAACTGGAAATTTTACTATTGGTGGTTTAGTATTCGGCCTTCATCCTCACGGGGCTGTTGGAGGATACCGAACTGAACAAAAGCTAGCTACTAAGTATAGGAAAAATCCGGCATTTGGTTATATGTGTACTGAAAATGGACAGTATAATGGGAACGCTATATTCGACTTTAATAGGGAAAAGGAAGGTACATTTTTTAGAAATACACCTAATTTACCTGTAACAAATTATACCTACGATATTTTTTCAGTTAGTGGCCAAGGAACCGGTGGTAGTTATCGTGCATTTAGAAGTGAAATGGGTACTGTCGCTGATCCCAGTAATTATACAACTAGCAGTGGATATTCAATTGGAGCTGAAGTTGGATTAGGCAATATTGCCCATGTTGGTGGTGATTTTATTGAAAATTCTTCTTTTTCGAGTTCTGGTCAATGGACGGAAGGAAACCTTGCAATTCCGTTTTTAAGGAACAAAAGTGCAGGAGATGACCCTTTGTATGAACCTTATTATTTTAAAGAAGCGAATGAATTAAGTGTTGATTCAGACCCTGGATTTTTTGACATGCAGGGCGGAGTTGCGGCTTACAGTGTTGAAATTAACCAGATGGCGCCATTTTTTACTATCGCCAAACCCAATCTTACTGGTGCTAATAATGTAAGTCTAATTAATAAAAATCAAAGATCCAATAGAGTCGCAAGAAATCAATCAATAACTGTGTTAAATAGAAATCAAATTAATAGCGGAATTGGGTTACAAAATTATTCTGTTTCAGCTGATTTGTATCAAAGTACAACATATGGCATTGGACATCATATTGCAGAAGTAACCTCTTTAAATAAGGATGGTTCGCGCTATGTTTATGGTATTGCTGCATACAATATTAATCAACAAGAAGTGAGTTTCGCAACAGGGGCAACATCACAAGATGCAACTGATCAAATAAACGCTGATCTTAAAAAAGGTTTGATACCATATACTGCAGGAGTTGATAACGATGTTGATAATAACAAGCATGGTTTGGATAATTTTTATTCGAATACCATTTTACCTCCGTATGCGCATTCCTATTTACTTACAGCTATATTATCACCGGATTATGTTGATTCTGAAAATGGTACACCACAACTTATTGGACCTAGTGACGGAGATATAGGAAATTACACAAAATTTGAATACGAACGCATTCAAAATTATAATTGGAGAGTTCCATTTGAAAAAGATAAAGCTAATTTTAATGAAGGATTAAGATCCTTAAAATACGATGACAAGGGAAGTTATATATATGGCATTAAGGACTTGTATTTCCTTAAGAAAATTGAAACAAAAAATTATGTAGCAATTTTTACCACCGAAGCTAGAGATGATGGATACGGAGTGATTAATGAAAATGGTGGACTAGATCAAAATAGCAATAAATCATCTCGGTTACTGCGTAAAATAAGTTTATACACTAAAAAGGAGTATAACAAAATTGGAGGGAATCCAATGCCAATTAAAGAGGTGCATTTTGAATATGATTATTCATTATGTAAAAATGTACCCAACAATAAGAATACTTCTGGAAATAATGGAAAACTTACTTTAAAGCAAATTTATTTTACATACCAAAATTCTAAAAAAGCAAGGTTTAGTCCTTATAAGTTTAGCTACAATGAACAAAACCCAGATTACGACATAAAAGGTTATGACCGTTGGGGTAATTACAAACCAAATCCAATGGCAAATTTTGTTGGAGCAATCGCATCACATGCAGCACAATCTCAAACTACTAACCCATTATCAAATGCAGAATATCCATATGCAGAGCAGGATCCAACAAAAGCCAATGATTATGCACAAGCATGGACATTAAATCAAATAGAATTGCCATCAGGTGGAGTTATTAAGGTGGAGTATGAAGCAGATGATTATGCATATGTACAAAATAAAAAGGCAATGCAAATGTTTCAATTTGTTGGGATTGATAATGATGGAGCTGGTTTGACAGGTAATATGCAAACAGGGTTTACATCAGTTGACTTGAATGCTGGTAGAGCGAATGATTGGGAAGATATCAAGTTGATTGTGAAGTTAGATCAAGCAGTGAATGAAGCAACATTCAAAAAAAATTATATTGATGGAATTGGACCTATGTATTATCGATTTTTAATGAAAATGAGAAATGACAAATATGAATATGTTTCAGGATACATTCCCCCTGATGGAATAGAGAGTTATGGAATTTATGGAGGTACTAGTGAATACGCTTGGATTAATATCGAATCTAGACATATTAATGATACTGATGGAGAAGAGGTTGCACCGATGACAAAAGCAGCTACGCAATTCGGGAGATTAAATTTATCTAAAATAGTTTGGGATGCAAGCGACGTTGATGGACAGATTCAGGAGAATTCAACTCTTGGTGAAAATGTTCTGCAAGCATTGGTTAACTCTAATTTTTTCAAGAACATACCAGATGCTCGTAAAGGTGCAAATTATGCGCTCTATGCGCATCATGATGTTGGTCACGAAGCAATAACCAATAAATCATGGGTTCGTTTATTTAATGGGAATGGATTTAAAAAAGGAGGTGGATTAAGAGTAAAACGAGTTATACTGGAAGATTCTTGGCAAAAAATGGCAAAGAATCTGGATGGTACTGAATCTGAAGCTGCAAGTACCTATGGCCAGGAATATTCTTATGAATCGGAAGGTATATCAACTGGAGTTGCCGCCTATGAACCCTTAATTGGAGGAGAAGAAAATCCCTGGAAAATACCAGTTGATTATTCCTATGAAAAAAAATGGGCACCGGATGATTTATTGTATCTAGAAGAACCATTCGGTGAATCTTTTTTTCCATCTCCTACAGTTGGATATAGTTTGGTTACAGTAAAAAGCATACACAATGAACCCAATGATCATCCAACTGGTGAGGTTATGCATGAATTTTATACAGCTAAAGATTTTCCAACAGTACCTAGACGAACTGAAATTAGTACCCAGCCTGAAGTAGATAAGCCAACTAGTTTAAGTAAATTACTTAAAATTAATGTCAAAGAATATTTGACAGCTTCTCAGGGTTATTTAGTAGAGTTGAATGACATGCATGGAAAACCCAAAAAGCAAACATCTTTTTCGGCAAATAATGAAATTGTTTCCTCCATACAATATGTTTATAAAACCTTACCTGAAAATTCTTCTAACCTTAACAATTCGGTTGTTGCAATTGATAGTAAAGGATATTCCAGGAACGCGACGATTGGAGTTTTTTCTGATTTCATTTCCGATTTTGGTGAGCAAAAAACGTTTTCTGAATCAGGGGGAGTTGAAACCAATTTAGATATTGTTTTGTATGGAATTTATCCAATTCCACAACCAATGGTAAAACCAAACTATGCTTCTGAAGGAACACAGTTTCATTCGGCTGTTATTACAAAGGTAATTCAAAGAAGTGGCCTATTGACGGAAACCATCGTTAATGAGAATGGTTCAATAACAAGTACAAAAAATTTAGCATATGATGCAGAGACTGGAAACGTATTATTAACTAAAACAATAACCAATTTCGATGATTCTATTTATTCCTTAAAATTTCCTGCCTATTGGAAGTATGATGGGATGGGTCCGGCATACAGGAATGTTGGATTAACAAGGATATTAGATTTTGACCCTTCTAACAATGGTGTTGCCAATGTAAATTTAGCGCCATTTTTATACTCAGAAGGAGATGAAATTTCATTAAGTGCTAGTGCTACAAAAGCTTGGATTACCGAAGTAAATCCAACTAGCATCAAAGCCGTAACATGGAGCGGGGTGCCAGTAAATTCAACCCAGAGTGGATTAACCAAAGTAATTCGTTCTGGTAGGAGAAATCAACAAGATCTAACTATGGCTTCAATAACTACAATGGAAAATCCACTAAATGGAATTGGAACTAACGTTTATTCTAATGTACTGCAAGCCGCCGCTATAGAATATTCTAATTCATGGAGAACGTTTTGTGATTGTTTTACTCAAAAAGATAACAACTCTCAAAGCAATAGTCTAAATCCATTTATACTTGGAACCAAAGGTACCTGGAAAGTAAAAAGGTCGTTCACACATTTAACTGGTCGAAAGCAATCAAATTATAATTCAAATACAAATATTCGAAAAGATGGAGTATTTACATCTTTTTCACCTTTTTATAGATTTAATGGAAATAAATGGGAGGTTGATGGACATGATTGGACTTTTGCATCAGAAGTAACGGAGTTTAGTCCTTTTGGAAATGAAATTGAAAATAGAGATGCAATAGGAAATTACTCTTCCTCAATTTATGGTTATAATCAATCACTTCCTCTCGCAGTTGCCTCAAATGCTAAATCAAATGAAATAGCCTTTGATAATTTTGAAGATTACGATTTTAGTTTGTGTGCAGACAATCATTTTAAATTTAAAAATCCTATTAATAATCTGATTTATGATCCTGGGTTAATTGCAAAGGAAGGTCATACCGGAAGACATGCTGCTTTGGTTCATGCCGATTCTCAGGTTAGCATTACAAAGGAAATTCAACCATGTCCAATAGTAGTATGTGATATGGAATTAGAGGTAAGCGAATCACAGGATGATGATTTAACAACAATAAAAAGTGTTCATATTATTAAAGGCAAGAATCCATTTACTATTGATTATACCGTGATTTCGGGCAGTCCTTTTATCAATATTACAAATGACAGAACTATAACAGTCAAAGGCAATGATCCTTACGAAATTGAAATAAAAGTAGTTGATTCAAATGGGTGTTTATTATTAACAAATGTAAAATTATAGCACAATGAAATTCAATTTGATATTTTTCATAGACCGGATTAAAAGGATAGTGTTTTTATTTCTTTTTTTTATTTCAAACAGCCTGTTTGCAACACATTTTTTAGTTACGGATATCTCTGACCCGGTTGTTACTAATCCGCTTCCAAATACATTAAGATGGGCTATAGAACAAGCAAATATTTCTAATGGTTTAGATTATATTGATTTTAATGTTACGGGTGTTCCTGTACCTGTTGAAATTATGCTTCATTCACAATTGATAATTTCATCTCCTGTAATTATTGATGGTTATACTCAACCACTTTATGGTTTTACCACCTTTGAACCAAAAGTAACCCTAAGCTATCCATTTCAAAGTTCGGCTTCAGATGCTGTCATAAAAGTTGATATAAATGGTAGTGGCACAACAATAAATGAAATTTCATTTTTTAGAACAGGTCTTTCTAGCTTGTCATTATCCCCTCTTAATTTTTTAATTCAATTAGATGACGCATCAAATAATACAATTAAAAATTGTGTGTTTGGAGGTATTGCGCAAGTAGCAATTGAAATAAAAAGAAACTCCGATTATAATCTAATTACTGGGAATTATTTTTTTATAAATCGAGGTTCATCTTTTGGTAATACAAATACTACGTTTCCTCTTCCTGCACAATACGCTTTAGCAATATCCTGCATCGCATATTCAACTAGTAATTTACCTGACCATAATACTGTTGGAGGCATTACAACTAATGAAAAAAATTATTTTGGAAACAGAGCAATTGTGTCTATCCAATCAGGTGTATGTAACAATATAATTAACTTTTCATTTACAACAACACAAGGCATTTTTTTAGATGTCAGTCACTATGCTAATAATAATAAGCAAGTTCCAACAATTTATCCGATTAATGTGAGCACAAATGGAATTATAGATGAAGTTAAAGGGCTCGCTCAACCAGGTGATTTAGTCGAATTATATTTTCGTGATTTAATTAATGGTCAGGAATTTTATACTTTGGTAGGTCGAACTACTGCAAATAATGGAAACTGGGAGTTCCTTTCCTTAAATATAGCAACAACACAAGCATCATTTGTGGCTTATGCTACAAGTTCATCATCGGGAACTTCTAATGCCAATGTATCTAATGCGCAAATTGACCCTAATTGCCCGATTTGTCAAGTAATTGATTTTGATGTGCCATCATTGATTTGTAAGGGGTCGCAAGTCACTTTCATCAATAAATCATTCAATTGCAAAACTAACCCATTGGTTAATTTTACTTATCCTAATGGTATTTCAACACCTTATTATTGGAAATTTGAGAATGATCCGATACAAGAATTAGGCGTTCATACATTTTTAAATTCAGGTGTATTTCCGGTTCAGCTTACCTATATAAATTACCCCTTAGGTAATGATCATCCAATTTTAACTTGCGAAGAAAACACACTAGTGAAATATATTACTGTTATTGACGATTGTTCTCACGACCCCTGTTTCGAATGTATTGGATCTTTCGCTCCTGAGAAGGGTGATTATATTTTATCGGCATGGGTCAAACAAACAAATGCAGTACCTACTACTACCACTTATGATCAGGCAAGTATATTGGTTGATTTTTTTGTTAGTAATGGCACTGCTGCTCCCCCAACCTTGAGTTGTACAGCTAGCGGAAACATAATTGATGGTTGGCAAAAAATAGAGAAAGAAATTACAGTGCCGGATAATGCAACACATATTAAAATTTCATTAAACGCATTGCCTTATAGTGATTGTCTGTTTGACGATATAAGATTTCAACCTAAAAAGAGCAGTATGAAATCGTATGTGTATGATCCTGTTACATTAAGGCTATCGGCCGAATTAGATGAACGAAATTATGCAACTTTTTATGAATATGACGAAGATGGTAAGATGATTCGTGTTAAGAAAGAAACAGAAAGAGGTATAATGACAATACAAGAAAATAAGAACAACACTGTAAAAACGAAACATGATTAACTGGTTGAATAAATTTTTTAGGCTTTTTTTGTTAGTAATAGTAAGTCAATCTGCTCATGCTCAAAATATTAGTTGGCATTTGAGTAACAAGGAAGAAATTAAAAAACAGTTTGAAATCACACGTCAGTGGTATCAAACGAATCCTTGTTTTTCTGTTGATATTGCACATCTTTCATTCGAAGACTATAAGATTTTAATTCCTTCCGAAGAGGTTCATGGTTTTTTTCATAAATGTGGAAAGAACTATCAAAGTAAAATACTTGGTATTCAAACTATTCAAAATGAGAAATTCAGGTTTTTTATTGATACTAGTCAAAATGTGATTTTAATTGGTAATCCTACAAATGAGAATAAGTATCCAACTGAATTATACACCGAAAACCTATTGAACGATTGTAAAACAGTACAATTTAATGAGGACAAATTAGGTAAAAAATTTCGCTTAGAATTTTCCGAAAACGCCTACATAAATTTTTGTGAAATTGGAATAAACAAGGATGGAAGTTACAACGAAATTATACTCTATTTTGGAAATATTGTCGATAAATCAAATCCTAAATCTCAAGAACAACAAAAAAGGCCACGAATAAAAATACAATTTTCCAATTATAATAAAAATCCAGTTTTTGATTATAACGCTGAATTTTCTGAGGCAAATTATTTTGTATTCGGAAGTGAAAATAAACTATTCCCTACTGAGAAGTATAAATACTTTAAAATTAATGATCAACGCATTAATAAAAATTAGCTATGAATGTAAAATTTAAATTTTCTGATATACTTGGCATAAGTAACAGAACACTAATTGGATTTGTTTTACTGATGTTATTAAATCAATTTAGCGTGTATTCAGCAAACCTGAATACACAATTTGATTATATTCGAGCGGATGCAAATAGCCCTCAAACACCAGTCACAATAGGCACTCCAGAGGCCGAAATGGAAATTCAAATTTTGCCTTCAACAGGATCCTATTTTAAAGACTCAAAAGTTGAAAACATTGTTTTATTAGGAGTAGATCAAAATTATTTATTCAACTCATTAACGAATAACAAGCCTACGGGTGTTCAACTAACTATTGACAGGTGGGATGCCAATGGTAACCCAATGGCTCAATTTCAAGATTGGTTGTATGTAAATTATTCTCCTACAGGATCTACGCCTACCATACCTTTTATTGATAAATCATCTTTTATTTTGTCGGATGCTTATAGATTGAAGGTTCAAATTTCACAAATAACCATTGATGGTAATCAAGTTAACGATCTCCCAATAAATTTATTTATAAAGTCTGAGATAAATGTTGAAAGATATTATGATTTTATGTCAATTTCATCTACTTCATTAACGTTTAATAGTCCAACTTTAATAAATACAGATTGCGACCCAAATAATGTAAATGATGAACTAAGTTTAAGTTGGGGATATAGCACTACAACACTTATTGAACCTGAAGAATATCAATTAGAGTGGACATTTGTGAATGATTATTTAGGCTATGATAATGCAGGAAATATTACCTATGAGACCAATCTTTCGAAATTAAATTTCGACTTTAAAAACAATAGCACAAGAATAACAACTTCTCAAAATAATTATAAAATAAGTTTACTTTTTGATCATGGATACCTTTTATACCGTGTAAGAGGAATTGGAAGGGACATGAATGATCCTTCAAAAATTATTGTTGGGAATTGGAGCTATTTCCCAATGTCTCCACTTTCTCAAGATTATGGTACAGTAAACCAGTTCCCAAACTACATTTTAATTGATGGACATGAATCATCTAAAAATTGGCAACTTTCAACAACATTTGCTGAAGAGGGTAAGAAGAAAGAAAGCATAAATTATTTTGATGGTGGATTAAAATCAAGACAATCACTTGTTAAGGTAAATTCAGATAAAAATGTAATTGTGGGTCAAACAATATATGACAAACAAGGAAGGCCTGCAATAAATGTTTTACCAAGCCCGGTCTTATACCCAGCTTGTGGTGGACCAGAAATAGCTCCTTCATTAAATTATTACTATAAATTTAATAGAAATAGTGATGGGACGGATGAATATTCTTTAAAAGTAATTGAAGGCCAATCATCAAATACTTGTGCGAGTTCAGCCAATACAATGAGTCCTAGTTATGGTGCGTCCAATTATTATTCTCCCGAAAATCCAAATCAAAGCCAATTTCAATCCTATGTTCCGGATGCCGAAGGTTATCCATTTTCGCAAACTGAATTTATGCCAGACAATACTGGTAGAATAAAAAGACAAGGTGGTGTTGGACCCCAGTACCAATTGGATGGTAATACACATCCTATTGAATATTATTACGATGAACCTGATCAAATTCAATTAGACAGAATGTTTGGCTCAGAGGTGGGCAATGCTAGCCATTATAAAAAAACTACAGTGATTGATGCTAATGGACAACCTAGTGTCAGTTATCTTGATATGGAAAACAGAACCATTGCTACTGCACTTGCAGGTGATCCACCTAGTAATTTATTAGCATTAGATAATGTGACCATAGCTGATGCTCCACTAACTGTAGATTTATTAGCAAAAGAAAAGTCAGGTAGTAGTTTGAGAAACGTAAAGAATTTTATGGATGGAACTATTGAATTTTCAACATCCAAAACGGTTCTTTCATCCACAAATATTTCATTAGACTACAGTTTAACAATTGATAAATATTCAGACTATTGCAGTACCAATGAAGCTTTAAAAGATATATGTTTAAATTGCATCTACGACTTAGAAATAACTGTCACAGATGAATGTGGAGAGTTAATCTATCCCAAAAATCCATATACTTTTCCACCTAAAGTAATTGGAAAATTAATTCAAACTTCAAATGTTGATGCCGGTGTTCCACACAAAGAAATTATAAAGGATTATTCTGCGGTTTTCCAATGTTTGTCGCCTTCAATTTATACTACACAAATTTCACAAACCAATATTAATTTACCTAAAAGGGGGACTTACACTATTGTTAAAAAACTTAAGGTTAACAAAGAAGCTAAGGATTTTTATTTAGGGGAATATTTTAATCCTGAAAAAAATAATTGTATAAAATCGTTGCAAGATTTTATAGATGAGGAATTGGCGAACCTTGACACAACCGTTTGTTATCCTGTATCCTGCGAAGAATGCGCTGATTTAATTGGAACAAAATCAGATTGGTTATTAAATAACAAAGGAACTGCCATTGAATTCGATATATTATTGGAAGCATGCTACGAACCTTGTAAACCGAAATCCTGGTGTGAAACGAATTATGAGACCATGTTAATGGATGTTTCTTTAAAAGGACAATATGGACAGTTTGATAATAATACAGGAGGTGTGCCTAATACAAATTTTTCGGCCTCTAATTATGCATTGTCAGTTTTTAATATAAATAATGTTTTGCCGAAGCGTCCTCTTGCTAACTGGAAAAACCCGCAAATTGTAGTAAATAATATTACTTACAATCAGTATTTAATGAAAAATGGTACTAGAAAGAAAGTCCCTTTAACGTTGGTTGGAACAACTTATACACCAGAAGTTGATAACAGTCAAAGTAACCCAATAAGTGGAGTAGGTGTTTATTACGATACGAACACTGGTCAATATTACACTTATCCTGAGAATTTAAAACATTTAAATGATTTTGTTTCTGTTTGGGACGATAATTTCGCTAAGTCATTGGTATATTATCATCCTGAATATTGTTATTATGAAGCCTGTCATAAATACAGCCTTGTTGATGTTAATGAAAGTTTATCAAGCGATGAATTTGATGATAAACTGGCTAAGATAAATACTTTTGATGATGCTAAAGCTAATGGAAGTTTTATTGTTAATTCCCCAATACTAAGTAATACACCCTATAGCTCTATATTGACTTTTTTAAATACCGGTACAAAAGACCCTTTTTTGAATTTTACGATGCCCAATGGAAATGCAGCATCGACTTTACTTTTACCCCAATTGACAAATTATTTAGGCTCAAATTTATCAATCACCCAATATGCCGCTTATATGGTACGTTGTGGCACAATGTATACATCAAATCCGCCATCTTTATCAAGTGGGGATCCTTGTTTTGATTTTGGTTCAGTACTTTCAGTTTCAAACGGTCCATATCCTAATGGATATCAAGACACGGTTTTAGATAGAGAATGGAGAGCTATAAAGAATCTTTATTTATCGGCTAAAAGAAAAGTGCAAGATGAAATTGCCCATATGTATATTGCTACTAATATTCAATTTAATAGTGGATGTAAAAGTTTTAATTATTGCATAGGTGAAAAAAATTATTCGCCCTATGATTATTCTCATTTTAGTTCACCCTATAGAAATATGATTTACCATTATAGCCATTGGACTTTTGGTGGTGGTATGTATGGCAATTTTGGACCCTATTATGATCTGTTACAGCCCTGCAGTTATTTTACACAAGTTGATTATGCGGTTAAATCTAAAGTGTTTTCTAACGAAAACAAACTCTGGACAAATCCTGCTGATGCAGTGAATGCCTTGCAGATTGAATTGTTTAATAAAACAGGTCAATCGCCATTGGCGTTTGATTTGCAGAATTTCTTAAATGCATTGGCAAAAAGCGATTTATTAACAAGCCCTGCAACTGGTGTGCAATTGAAGTATATACCTGAATTCAGTCCTGCACTCTATATGGCGGTTAATGGTAATACAGGAACTATGCCTGTTACATACAATAATCCAGTTTGGAAGATGACAAATATGGTTGGGATAAATACTGCTAGTTTTACAATTAATCCTTCTTCTCCTTCAGCTATTTTCGTAATTCAAGCTGCTCCGTCAGTTGATATAAGTAAAATTAGAGGCATTGGTAATTTGATTTTTACAACAATGAATGCCGGCCTTTATGAATTCAAGGCTAAGGCATACACTATAGTCGGAACTGTAATTACCAAAATTGATATAACTGGTCAAACAACTTTAAATATAAAACCGGTTAAATATGAATTTGAATGCGATGCAAATGACATTGCGCTTGATATAAGTAATCTTTGGAATTATGTAGCAAATTCTTCCTCCAATTTTAGTAGTTGTGATATTACTTCGTTGCCTAATTCATCTATTTACCTTACCAACAATATTCATAACTTACTTGCTAATTCTACAGCAAATTTTTTATGGTCTTATAGTTCTACAGCGCTATCCGCAATTTGTAGAATTACGTTAAATCCTTCTTCAGGTAGACAACTTGTGATTGAATTTACGGGTGGAAATTTTGGGAATGGTTTTTCATTCAACGATTTAGTATACTTTAAAGATATTAAAGGAAATTCACTGAACCAATTTACCGTAATTGGCCTTAATGCAAGTATGGTTGAAATTGGCACACTAACCGGTCAAGTTTACATTGAAGATGCTGGGGGATTAAAAACAGGTGTTGAAATGGGAAAATGTGGATTACCTAAATCAATAGCTTGTCAAGGTGATCCATTTGAATTAAGGGAAGATCTTGATGACTTACTACGCGAATCACTTATTAAACCTGCTAATGTCAGTTCAATTAATCTAAAAAGTAAACTGCACTATTCTAATTTATTAACACATTACTTTCCTACTGTAATAGCAACTAAATCATCAGAGAGCCAAAATGTAACAGCAAATTATAAGGAAGCATTACTTCAGTTTTACGATGTAGCTACACTCCAAGATTTTTGCAGCTTAAAGTTATGGTGTAGAAATCCAACTACTCAATTTTATTTTAATCAAATTACCACATTAGGACCTTTAACTCCTTGTGGAACTGCTGATAACAAAGGCAATTATCATAAATTTTATATGTTGGCCGATTTTGATTTATCGGGTGTTGGTACAAACATAATTAGTGATACCATTTTTGGACAAAGCTGCTTGCCCTTAAGATATTGTGACCCTTGTCAAGCTCAACCAAAACCAAGCTGTACCGATTGTGCCGATGAAATACAATTTCAAAATTTTCCATCTCAACTTTGTAAGGACGCAACTTTGGTAGTGAGTTATTCAGCAATAAAGGACGGTATTGTTACTGCTTGTTTACAAAACGAAAACATTATACCTTATATTGATTACGGCGATGGTGTTGATTATGGTGACGGTGTTTTTACAACAAGTAATTTGAATCATAATTATACCTCAACTGGGACGTATCACATTAAAATTAGCTTTAAGCCAGCGGATGAATCCAATTGGCCTATCTGTGTTCCAGATGAGTATAATTTTACAATTGAAGTAACTGAAATTGGATGCGAAAATCAAAGATTGTCTAGTAAAAAGAATACTCTAAATGTAAACGCTGATAGCATAGCATACAGGGACAGTATGTCGAATAAAATTCATCATCAAGCAAATTTTGATTTGCAAAAGGAATACAAACGCTATGTAGAAGCTATTCAAGGTTATAATATGAGACTAGGTGATGCTGCAAGCGGTAAACCTATGAGTATTATGTCTGATAGTATGTTTAACAGCAGGCATTTTTCTCGAAAAATGGATGATTATATTAAGTACTTAAGTAAATTTCCTAGTAAGGATAAAACTCCTATAGCACTTGAGCGAACTATGTCTGGTATCGCGCAAAGTTATACTCGAGTTCCATGTGCGGGTGGCGGTGTATTAGTAGATGAAAATGAAATAGTTGAAATTTTAGATGATTGTTATGAATTGTTTGAATCCTATCAATTAGCCTATGAAATTTATCAAGTCAACTACAACAGTACTACTTGTAATGAAACGATTCCATATTATGACAATGTTGATATTTTCAGAGAACTTGGCTTTTGCTCTGGTCCATGCAGCAGAAGAGTTTTTTTACAATACATCGATGATATAACTAATGCAACTGAATGTGATGTTCCATTACCAAGTATTTCTGACTGTAAATGTGAAGACAATTTTGCAACTACTTTTAGAAAAAAAATATACGATTATAATTGCTATGTTGCCGAAAATGGTTTATATACTTTATTCAGTAACCGCTTTTTGGATGTAGATATTTATGCAGACTATGCATCATTTTTAGCTGCTGGAAGATGTGCTTGCTTAGATTCATATTTAGCCTATTTAGACAGTTATATGAATCCTGGTAATAACTTTTTGTTACCAGCTAAAACTATTGATGAATTTGGGGTTAATTGTTCGGTAATTTCAGCATCAACGGGTAATGCTTCTTGCCATGATATTTACATTAATTTAAGAAACTCGTATAATGCAATTTATACATCAAATGTTACGACGCATGATTATATTGGCATACCACTGTTACCCTATCTAACGCCAAGCGATTTTGCTCAAAATAATTATTGTGATTGCTTTTTAGATTTTAAAGCATTTTTACAAACCTTCATCGATGGAACTGCTGATCATTCTATTGATTGGTCAACAACTCCCTATATAAATTTGTTTTCTATTCAAACTACCTGTAACTCACATTACGGAACTCCGTGTGATCCTGTTGAGTCTGATTTATTTATACCAACTAATACTCCAGGACCTGGTAGAAATCCATGTGTTTTAAAACTATTAAGCTTAGCTGGTGTTAATGCTGCTTATAATTACAATCAATACATTAATAATCTTAAAAGCGATGTTGAAAAGAAATACATTGCCCATTGCCTTGGTGCTGTTGAGGACTTTACAATGGATTACTTGTTAAAAGAATACAGTTATACACTGTATTATTACGATCAGGCAGGTAATTTAGTAAAAACTGTACCTCCTGAAGGTGTAAATCTTTTAAATATTACCAGCTCAACAGATGATGAAGAAGTTTTGGCACAATGGGATAGGGCAAACGGAACACACTTCTTAAATACTAGCCATACTCTTTACACAACATACGAGTACAATAGTTTGAATCAATTAGTGAAACAAAATTTACCGGATCACGACCCCATGGAAATTTGGGAGTATACTTTGCCCAATGGACTTGATAATCGATTAATTGTTACCTCAACACAGTTTTTGGCATCCGGAAAAGGTTATTTAACCGGATATATTAAACTCACTAACGGTATCGATAGGGGTTTGCTCTATAGTTCGGAGGATGCAGGACAAAGCTGGAAAAGAGTAAACGACCTAATGGCTGTTGATTTGAAAAAAGTGAGCATGGTAACAGCCAGTACAGGCTATGCAGTTGGTGCTCAGGGCACAGTACTTTTAACTACAAACAGTGGCTCCGATTGGGATTTATTAACATCCACCATTGATCTCAATTTAAAGGATGATTTATATGATTTGTATTTTACAGGTGCTAGCACCGGATTAATAGTAGGAGATCATGGAACAGTAATTTACACAAATAATGGTGGAACTAGTTTTACGAGACAAGAAACGGTTGCTTCTAGCTCAGTTGCTTGGGCTACTTTGAAAATTACTTCGGTTACTAAATCAGGATCCAATTATTATATAGTTGCGAACGACATTAACAATAAAGGACACGTGTATAAGAGCGCAATTACAACGCCATTATCATGGACTGAAGAAACAAGCTTTCTAGCTAACGATCTTGAGGCCGCATGCGCAGTTTCAGCAACTGATCAATGGTTTGGAGGAAAAGATGGGATGTTGATTCATAAAACAAATACCACACTTGAAATTATCCCAAGTGGTCATAATTTTAATTTTAAAGCACTTCATTTTAGAAATTCTAATTTGGGAGTGGCAATACTTGCTAGTGGCCCTTTAAATGCAGCTGGTACCGAACAATTAGGTGAAATTTATAAGACTTCCGATGGTGGTTATCATTGGGTAAAAATCAGCAATCCTGGAGAGTATTGCAATGCATTTAGTTTTTATACAACTAACACTTATGCCTCTTTGGGATATGTTGTTGGAAACAAAGGCTTATTGCAGTCAATTGGCATATACTCAAGCGGTACGAGTTTTAATTTTGTGTTGGCAAAGGTTTATATTAATCAGATACCTGAAGACTTAACTGCAGTATATGTAAATGAAGAAAACTATTTAGGCGTTACCAAGCCGCGAATTTGGGTGGCAGGTGCTGCAAATAAGCTTTATTTTACTGATCAATTGAATAAAGTTTTTCCTAATTGGTTAATAGTTAGTACAACAACCGGAGGTAATACAACAATCGGTATAAATGCTACAACTCCTCCATTGGCGCCAGTTTTTAAAAAATTGTTTATTAGCCCCGATGGAGACGGTGTATTGCTCACTGCCGGAAATGATTTGTATCATATGGATGGAGCAGCCTCTACGTCAGGATTTACCGTTTCTTTTAATCAATTAAATGCAAGTGATAATTTTATTGATTTGATATACGATGGTACTTCATCGCTTTATTCATTAGATATAAGTAATGGTCCTTCGAATCAAATAAAATCGTTGTCTACTGTGAATCTAGTACCCAGCTCATCTTCCTTCACTAACTTCGGATCTACTTTTAGCAATGGTAATATGAAAGCTCTTTGTTACTCTTCAGCTAATTCAATTTTAAGTATTGGTGATGAAGGAGCAATTTATACTACTTCAAGCACTACTTCTGTTGATTTATCAACTTCTAATTTTGTGAACCCTTCTTTTAATGATATTGAAACATGCGGCTCTAATTCTAAAATTTATATTGTGGGTGAAGGTGGGAAACAACTGGAGGTAATAAATGGTGATTGGAAATATCAAACCACCGGAGTATCCGAAAATTTAAACGCTATTAAATTCAATAGTTCAAACATAGCTCTAATTGGAGGTACCAACGCCGGATTATGGAAAAAGGACCTTACTTCAATAAATAGTGCTTATACACAGATTCCAATTTCATCGCTAAATCACATAAACGATGTTTATTTGGATGGTAATAAAGCCTATGCTACAGGAAATAATGGTCTATTAATTTATATTGACAATATCACTAATGCACCAGCAACACCAGCCCAATATGCTGCCTTGCTAACTCCCGATAATTTTTATGGTTTATCTGCAAAAGCCGGCGGATATGGTGTTTATGCCGTAGGTAAACATGCTTCTGTTTTTAATTTTACGGGAACTACCGGAGGCAAAATAAAATCGGTAAATCCACCTCGACTTAATGATGTGAGTTTTGAAAATTCGTTTTGGGGTTATGTGGTGGGTGCTCATGGAACAGTATTGTATACCTCAACAGGAGCACAGAATTGGAATAAAATTAATACGGCAAATAGATACAACAACTCGCTTGGCCAATGGGAAGCACCTACTTTAAACAGCGTTTGTGTTTTGCCGGTTAATATAGATGTTGCTAGCGGTTCAAACTATTATCGTGCGCTTGCAGTTGGAAAAGAAGGTTACAGTGCCTTGTTTAAATCAGTGGATCAAACTGAAAATAATCAGGTATGGGCTGGATTAATTACTTTTAATTTAAACAAAATTAGAAGAAATGTTCAAGGTTTTAATTATGTAATTGGAGATGAAGCTTTAGCTTATACAGTTGACGATGATGGTGTACAACAGTCTATTTTAGCCATAAATGATTTACCAAGTTTTGGCAATAAGCCAAATTTAAAAGGGATTCACTTTTTTGCGAATGGTAATTCCATTTTAGTTGGAAACTCAGTAAATACCAACAGCGGTACGCCTGTCTATGAAGGCTTCGTGGGGTATTGCGATGTGTCCAATTCTTATACCTGTAATACATTAAATGACCAAAATGGCAACAAGTTGATAAGTAATTTTAGTATAAATGATGTATTCTTTCATGATGACAGAAAGGGATATATAGCAGGAAAAGATTACAATACCGGTAAGGCTTTCCTTTGGTCTTGTTTGCTAACCGAAAACATTTCTCCGCTAACAACAGATATTAAATGGGATGTTAACCATATTCAACCCAGTTGGTTTAGTGGCTCAGAAATAACCAATATTGCATTTCCAAGCAGAACCAGTGGTTTTATTGCCTGCAATGAAAGTGCTAGTTTAACTCCTAACCGCTGCCATTTATTAATGGATGAAACCGGATTGTACTCCACTAAATTTTGGTATGATAGGGTAGGTAGATTAATTCTCTCTCAAAATTCAAAACAATACAGTAACGAACCTAAAACCTACAGCTACACACTCTATGATGACTTAGGCCGCATTTATGAGGTAGGAGAAAAGTCAGAGAATACCGGTTCTAATGCTAAATTATTCAGTTCTATTTTTGGAGAAACAGTGAATGGCCATTATAATCCGCTTGTTATAGGTAAGGATAAATTTAACGATTGGATTGAACAAAATTATGCCAGTACTAAAAAGCAACTTACAAATACCTATTACGATGAACAAAGTATTTTGGATGCACTTGTGCTTACTCAGCAGAATTTAAGAAACAGAGTAGCATCGGTTACTTACAAAGAAGTTTACAGCAGCACCTTTTACAACAGCGCATCGCATTACAGTTACGATATACATGGAAATGTAAATACCCTCATTCAAGAAAATAATAGTGCTCAAAATTTAAGCAGTCAACGTTACAAGCGCATCGATTATGAATACGACTTAATTAACGGCAATGTAATTAATGTGCACTATCAAAAGGGTGATGCCGATGCCATGCACCACCATTATGAGTACGATGCGGATAATAGAATTTTATCAACGTATACCAGTCGATACCCTAATCCAAGTTTTAACAATACCCAAGCGCATAGCTTATGGGATAAAGATGCAAAGTATTTGTACTATGCACATGGCCCCTTGGCGAGAGTTGAAATAGGCGAAAATCAAGTTCAAGGCATCGATTATGCCTATACCTTACAAGGTTGGCTAAAAGGAGTTAACAGCAATCGACTACAAGTGAATGATGGTTCTATTTTAAATTGGTATGCAAACGATATTGGTAAAGATGGAGTAAATTCATCATTCTACAACACAACCCCAAGTAATGGAAATGCGCCCAATGCAGGTTTTGCAGGCGATGTGTTTGGATTTGCTTTAGATTATAATAAGGAAGATTATAAACCGATTAATCAAACGGATTACTGGAACGATGAAAAAACTCGATTTGAAGCAACAAAAAGCTTTGCTACAAATTTTAATAGTGAAACAGTAGAATTGTTTAATGGAAATATTAGTTCAATGATTACTAGCATTACTACTCCCGCAGAACGAAGGGTGCTTGGTTTAGCAATGAATTATACTTACGATCAATTAAATAGATTGAGAAATGCAAATGGAAATGCAAATTTAAAAATCGACGAAAATGCCTTTTACGATGAGGCTTTTTCGCTCTATAAAAATCAATTTCATTACGATAAAAATGGCAATATTTTAAGCCAAACCCGTGCAAATAAAAATGGTGATTCATTTGATGTTTTAACCTATCAGTATAAAGTAAATACAAGTGGTAAGCGTGTAAATAACCGCTTGTACCATGTAAACGATGCGGCAAATTCAGCACTGATGAAAGATGATTTAGAAGACCAAGGTAATTTAGTGTTGAATTTATCTGGAGAAATAGATGAGTTATTGTACAATTATACCTATGATAAAATTGGAAATTTGAAAAGTGATAAAAAAGAGTTGATTGAAGAAATTGAATGGACTGTGAGTGGTAAAATAAAATCAATACACTACACAAGTAGCAGTGCAAAACCAACTATTAACTTTGAATACGACCCCAATGGTAATAGAATTGCAAAGCACCTTATTACCGCATCGCAAACATATCTGCAAAGTACTTACTATGTGCGCGATGCACAAGGCAATGTAATGAGTACTTATGTAAGAAAGGACGACCCGCTTGCCAGTACTACCAGCTTCAAACTTAGCGAGCAACCAATTTATGGCAGTGGCCGCATTGGAAATAGTTTGCCTGCAACCGAAATGGTAGGAGCAACAAGCCCTACCGGCGATACCTACCAACATATTGCCGGCGCTAAAAACTATGAGTGCAGCAATCATTTGGGCAATGTGTTGGCAGTAATTAGCGATAAAAAAACAGGGGTTGATATAGATGGAGATGGTGCAGCCGACATTTTTAATGCCGATATTATTAGTTGTAACGATTATAGCCCATTTGGTGCTCCGCTTGATGGGCGCACAATGACAAAATTTACATTTAAATTAAATCGTTTGCCTCAATCAAACGAAGTATTTGAATTCCAAAATTTAGAAACTGCAACTAATTACAGCTTGTATTATCCTTACTCAACAATGGATGAATGCGTTTTTGAAACATACAAAAAACTAAGCATAACCCATGGTTTTACCGGCAGTTACGATTATGCAACCCAAACCATTAGCCTCGATAATTGGGATCCTGAAAAATATAGCTTGTATAGCGATGCTAGTGATTTATTTACTATTTTTGATAATGAGGAGTATATGTATGGCTTTAATGGTAAAGAGAAGGATAATGAGGTTAAAGGAAAGGGAAATAGTTATGATTTTGGTGCAAGAGTATATGATTCAAGATTAGGGAGATGGTCTGGTATTGATCCTTCTGTCGAGAAATATACTTCATATAGCCCATATCATGCAATGTATTGTAGCCCTATTTCTGTTAGAGATGGTAATGGAAGGGAGAATATTGTTGTTATTGGTAATCAAGGTAGCTCACCTAATAGTGATAAAAACCCGTTCTACTTATTAGGAGGTTATAGATACGGTGATAACAAGAAGCATTTTTTACAAGCTGGTTTAGTAGAGGCTATTAGATTAAAGAAATACAATACTCAAGAAAATGAGGAAACGTCCATGATCGTTTATGAAGGAGATTATACAAGTGAAGAGTTGAATTGGTATAAGAATTTAGCAAAGAGGGAAGGCATCAATTTTATTCAGTATTCAAGTGCTGCAGAGATAAAGGCATATGTAAATAAATCTGGAGGTTTTGTTCATAATAAGCCCAGCCCAAAGGGTAGGGGGGAAGATTTAATAACAGATTTTACCTATATAGGACATGGTTTATGGAATAGTTTTTTGATTGGGCATGGCTATAATGATAATGCAAATTTAATGGGTAAAGATTTAAGCCCAAAGGCTTTTTCGAAGGATTGTAATGCAAATTTGTATGGATGTGGAAATGGTTTAGACATGGCTGATTATTTTAGAAAAAACTTGGTTGGAGGTGATGTATTTGGTTATAGGACTACAGCGGTGTGGGGTCAAAATGGATTAGGATCCGTTGCTCCCTATACTCAAGAATATACTGTACCTGGTTATCGAAGATTTCTACCACGAAAAAATCTTAATGAAAAGGATAGAACCAGTAGGGGTAAAGGTAGCTCGGGAAGCGATGGAAATGTGAATGGGGATAAAAGAGAGAGTAGAGAAGTACATAAAAACGTAAGATTTTTATAAGATTTTTAATGGTTTTATTTAAAAGGATATTAGCTAATAAAGGTGCTATTGTTGTATTTCTTATTAGCATTCTTGTTTTAAGATGCAATATAAACGAGCCTAAGTATATTTCTGTGCATAAAATAGTGCATATTTCAAAATATAAATTAGGAGAGGTGAACTGTTGTAAAGCTGTATTATTAGATTCTCTGGGGTTGAATTATTATCTATGCTATTATAGTGATAAGCCAGAAGACACCCTAAAAAAAATCCATATTGAAGATCAAGGTTTGTTTAATTATCTAATGCAAATTGATACTTTAACTTTAAAGATGTATAAAACTTGTAGTGATACCTCAAATGGCTATTCAACTGGATACGGTTATACTATTACTTTAATAGTTGATGATGAAAATCATAATTACTTTTTGGGAGAGGTTTTACACACTAAATGCAAAGGAAATCTGTCAGATTCTTTAAATTTTTATTTTAATAGAATGGAAAGTAAGGTGCCATTTTGGAAGAAATAGATGATTTATCCCCTCTCACCACTCTCCCCCGTACCCACGAAGCTCTGCTTCGTGGGTTTTTAATTTATAGAGCTTTGCTCGGCATTATAGCAGCTCTGTTTTGATTGGACTATCATGATTTGCACTACTAAGTCTCCACTCATGGGCTTCACTCACAAAACCGGCTTCTACAGGATTATTATAGATATCATCTATTTTCTGATCAATCATTGGATTACTATATCAATAAAAGGGATGGTTTTCATGTTTCCAAAATTGTCGTTCCCATTCTTACTTTTTGCCCGAAATAATTAAATAGATGTAAAAATAACTCTCTTCTACTCTCTTGCAAATTCTCACTTATTTCTTTCATAATCGCTTTTGCAGTAAATGATTTGAATGATCTTAAAATACTTGTCAGGCTTCCATTTTCAGAAAAGGTTATAAAATGAACATGGCTAGGCATTATGCAATAGCAATGTAATTTTTAATTCTTATTCAGTTGGCAAAACTGAAAACTGTCAACAAGTATATCCTTGTATTTTCTTCGGGTAAAAACAACTAACCAGCCAACAACACTAAAACTAACAATTATACTCCATCCTCATGAATCTTATAGCTTTCGGACATTTTGATTTTTTAAAACCAAAACTAAATTGATAAGGTAATCTGTACAATAATTATATTAGATGATATTCAATTGAAATTTGTGCTCAGTTACTCAAGCAAAGCTTTTCTGATTAGTTCCGCACGAAGCGCAGCTTCGAGGGTACGAGGGTTGAATGCGCGAGAAGATTGAATGATTGAAACACACAAGTCAGTAAGAATGCGCGAGAGGTGTAATCATTTGCAAAATCTAGTTCACCGCAATTTTAACATAAGCATCAATTCTAAAATTTATTAGGCTCTTAAAGTGCGCACCAGTGATAATAGAATTTTTTCTGGTCAGAAACATTTATTCAATCACCACCTTCTTTGTAATTAAACTAGTATTAGAAATTACTTGTAAAACGTAAATACCTTTAGGGTATTGGCTTACATCAAGAGTTTTTGTGTAATTACTTTGCATAGGATCTTCAAAAAGTAATTGGCCATTTAAGTTGAGTAGCCTTAATTGCGTTCCTTTGGTGGTGTTTGAGTTGCAACTAATGTTTAAAATTTGATTGGTTGGGTTGGGATAAATGTAGATGTCTTCATCATTCAACTCCTTATTTTCAGCTTCGGTTCCTAATAAAACATTTACCATGTAATCCTCGGTTTCACCTTCGGGATAAAAGTTGCACGGTAAAAATGGTTGCCAATTGTAATAAGGATGTGCTATTAATCTTAATCGTGTTAATCCTAATTTAGTGTAATAGGGCAATTTTAAACTTTTGGTAATATTATTTGAGTAAGAACTATTAAAATAATAAAATTCTTCAGTTGCCTTACTAAACTGCCCATCTTGATCGCAATCAACGTAAATGTCGAGAAAATAGCTAAAATAATCAATTCCTGCAGTTGTATCGGAAATTATTTTTACAGTAAAGGGAACATTAATTCCTTTTCCTAAATCGATTGGGGGGAGCGAGGTAAAATCAGTGTAATTATTTACTGCACTAATGTTATTATAAGCAGATGTATCAGAAAAGTTTACAAGGTTTGACATAGAAAAATAACCAATATCCGTATTTCTTCGAGTCGATGGTTGTGTCTCTGCAGATGCAGAAGAACAATAGCAATTTTCAATTGGGGTTTTGTAAACGTAAACTGAACTACTATAAACCGTATTACCACTGCATTCTAAGGCACATCTAAAATAACTTGATGCAGGAAGTACGGCAAAAGAAGTTTTCAAAAAATTCTCTCCTGGTAAATTAGTCCAAGAAATATTATCGGGTGAAGATTGCCATTGATATGTTTGATTATAACCATCAGAGTTTCCATTTAATGAAAGAACTAATGTGTCTGAAGGGCAAATACTATCTTTAGAAGCAATAGCACTACCGGCAATTGGCCCGCTACAGGCCACATTATCTCGAATGTAAATCATAAAGTCAAGCGATTCACCGGTTATATAATTGGTACATGCATCTTGGGCATTCATTAAAATTGTAGAAAAAACTTTGGTTCGAAGTCGCAGGCGTGCGAAACCTGTTGTAGCGCTTGTAGGAATAGTTATATTAACAGAATTAACAACATAATCTATAGCATTTGTAGTAACCATAGTATATTCATTAGAACTAAAAATGGTATCTTCATTGTAATCAATCCAAAAAGCAATTTTATAAGGAGCAACGAATTCTCCACCAGTAATATTAAAGGAATAGGTACTGCCTTTTTGTAAAATAGCAGAATGCTTTCCAATTGGCGGAACATAACTATAAAGGTTGGACTTTATGCAAGCGGTATCGTTATATGAAAACGGGGTATTAGCTATTTGAATTAATTTGAAATTATGTGTGTTAAGACAAGTATTGCTTTGCAAAGATGTGCAATACTGTGCCTGTGAATGTGCCTGGGTAAAACTAAAAACACAAAAAATAAATACAAGTAATTGGCAATTGATTTTTTGTGATATGGGGGTAAAATTGAGTTTCATTGAGTTGTTTTCTTAAGAATTAGTATAAGTTGTTTTTTTGTGAGCACTGTTTTTTTATAAACTCTTGAGTAAGTCTTCCATACTTGTAAGTTTCATTAATTGTTTCATTACATTCTACCTATAACCACATTCACAAATTTCCCAGAGCTATAATACTCTTCATGTTTAGGAGAGTAAGTCAAGTTATATAAAATTAATAATTTAATCAATAAAACTATCAAATATGGGAATTATAGTAACCCTACATTTAGGATAGCCTTAGATCAAATTTAAGTTATTTTTTGATGGTATCATTTTTCTTTTTCTGCTAATTTTTCTTTGAACCTATCTTTTCATATGTTCATAAATGGTTATTCTGCTTGGATTTATGCCAATGCAGCTGTGTTGTAGTTTAATGATTGATGCAACCTCCCCAGCACGCGCAAGTCATCTAGACTCGTTTGTTTCAATATTTGTGTTTCCCTCTCGCGCATTCTTCCTAACTTTTGGGGTTTAATAATTTCTACATTACATTCTACCAAGAACCACATTTAAAAATTTCCCAATACTTTCACTAATCAAGTAGTTCAATATCAATATTGCAATTAACTCCGGCATAATCTTTGGCATTACTGTATTTGTATTCTTCAGCCGTCTTAACAAAATCTGTTTTTACGGGTTTTTCATTTAAGTACTTGAGACGTTGTTCTATCATTTTATTGTTAATTAATTCAATAGGGTGATTGCCTTGTTGCCCAAATTAATACTTGGTATTGTTCATGTTTTTTCGGCCTTTTCTTCAAACATTTTAAGCATCCATTCTTTTCAGCTTTCGCTTGGATGTTGCTTAATAGCACCCACTATTTTAAAAGAAGTAAATTTCTTTAAATCTCGTAAGATGTCTACAAGTGCAATTGTGCCTTTTCGCGAACTAATCATGTGTACATGACTTGTCATAATAACCTACCCATGTATAAGTAAACCCATATTAATTTGACAATGAACAATTCTATCATTGAGGATTTCTCTGTAAGTATTTCTTACGAACACATCTATCCAATCAACAACCGAAAAAGAGATAAAATAAATTCCTTCTCGCTCTCTAAATTTACATCTGTTACTTATTAATGGTTATGAAAATGAATGTTGTTTCAATTTATAAAAGTAGCTCAATGAGCTAAAGAACGAATAATCAAAAAGGATGATTTTTATTATTTTATTTTGATTACCGCATTCAATTTAGACGAGGTGCTTTAATGACTGAAACACAAAAGTCAGGAAGAATTCGCGAGAATGTACGAGGTGCTTTAATGACTGAAACACGCAGTCAGGAAGACTTAAGCGCGAGTACGTTAATCATAGCATCTTTATAAAATAGTAGGAAGTATATTATGGATGATATACTTTCCCAATTAAAATAATCACTGCAACAAATATTGTCCAACTACTCTATTCCTTTATCACTTTCAAAGTACGGACACCAACATCTGATTTAACATGTAAAAAGTATAGACCTGAAGGTCCATCAATGTCAATTTGAAGTTTAGAGGTATTGAAGTATTGCTTTTTACTAAGTACTTCACCAAGGGTATTTACGATACAAATTTCAACCAATGAACTTTGTTGGTTTAAATTTAGTGTTACATTGCCTTTGGTGGGGTTTGGGTTAATTGAATAACGGTCACTACTTTTTGGGTTATCAATAATTCCAACCCCATTAATGCTGTATTTTACAATAAAAACATCAGCCCACCACTCGTGACTTAGGTAATTAGCAGATGGGGGATTAAAGTCTAACGTATCGCTAAAATCACCAGATACAATTATTGCCTTGGTGGAAGCATCGTGCAAAATAGAAACACCTTGATTTGCTCCTGAAACAATACCAAAAGTTTTTAACCATAAAAAATTGCTAGCAGAATCTAATTGTTGAATAAAAATATCTCTTAATCCAATTGCAACTTTTATTTGGTTAGTGCTTGTAAGATCAAAATTTGTAGTATCACAAAAATATCCGGTTGAAAATATATTTCCCGACGCATCAATATCAATAGAATTAACCCAAGAGGCCCCACTAGAAGATAAGTGATTAGCCCAAATTAAATTTCCGAGTGAGTTAAATTTTATAATAAATCCATTTTGAAAAGTAGGAGGGGCAGTCATTAAAAAAGTAGCTGCATTAGGGTCGAAATCAGCCGTTCCGTAAAAATCACCTCCAACGATAAGATTATTTGAATTATCAAGTTTCATTGAAGCCGGGAAAGTTGCTGAAGTTCCACCAATACGCTTTGCCCAAACATAATTGCCCATGGTGTCTAACTTTAAAATAAACATATCTCCTCCAAAATTTGAAATATTTGACGCAGTTAAATAATTAATTGCAGGACTAGGATTAAAATCAACAGTTAGTCTAAACTCACCGGCAAAATACATAGTCCCATTCTCACCCTTACATACACTATTGCCATAGTCGGTACCTATATTTCCAAGTTGTTTTGCCCAAACAAAGTTTCCGCTTGAGTTTAATTTCAAAATATAAATATCAGAACTTCCATTTGAAACAAGATTGTAAATCCCAATGCCTGGATCAACATCAATTGTATCACTAAATGCACTGCATAGGTACATATTGTTTGCATCATCAAGCGCCAATGAAATATAGTGGTCTGACATTTTGCTTCCAAATTTTTTGGCCCAAACAAAGTCACCGTTTGAGTTGAGCTTGCAAATAAAATTATCCCTATAGCTATTTGTGGAAAGTGAATAAATTCCATTTCCGGGATCGAAATCTGTTGTACCTAGAAATAATCCACAAATTAAAATATTACCGAAATCATCGAGCAAAATAGTTTTCACAGGATAAGTATAATTGTTGCCTTTAAAGTTTTTAGCCCAAATAAAATTGCCTGATGCATCAAATTTTGCAATAAAAATGTTGCCATAAAAACCTCCATTCATAGTAAAAACTCCAGGTCCTGGATCAAAGTCAACTGAATTGGCAAACTGTCCAACAATGTAGATATTTCCTGAAGAATCTAAACAGGAAGTATATACATTTTCATTTGTAAATACAGGTGAGCCTATACTCTTTGCCCATTGAAAATTTTGAGCTTGTAAGGAAATGCTCCAGAGGACAAAAAAATTTGAAAAGAAAGCTACATATTTAATGTTTGTCTTTAGAAGTGTAATTTTTTTTTGTAAAATATTTTCCATTTCATTAAAGGTATAAAGTATAGTTTTAAAAGTGCATATAAAACCAGTTATTGCAATTTAAAGTAGCGCTAAAGTAATCTTGTGTACTGCTAATAGCATAAAAAAAAATGCTTATTAATTACTGTAATTAGTTGATTAAAGTTGATTTTATTAGCAATTAATAAAGTGTTGTTTTTTTTGTAAGCACCGTTTTATCGGTATACAGTTGAAGTATATAAATTCCACGAGCATAATCTTTCACAGCAATTTTTTTGTTCAATGTCTCTGTAAATTTAGAAAAATTTCTGTATAAACCTGAATGCCATTAATTGAAAATAGTTTAAGTACTAAATTCTCTTTATTGAAATAATGAGCAAAAAGATTAATGCTTTCGCTTGCAGGATTGGGGTATACCCCGCACCCGCGAAGCTCTGCTTCGTGTGGTTTTAATTTATAGAGCTTTGCTCGGAATTACAGCAGCTCTGTTTTGATTGGACTACCCTGATTTGCTCTACTAAGTCTCCATTCATGGGCTTCACTCACAACCGGCTTCTACAGGATTATTATGGATATAATCTATGTTTCTGATCGATCATTGGATTACTATATAAATAAAAGGGATGGTTGTCATGTTTCCAAAATTGTCGTTCCCCATTCTTACTTTTCTTTCCGAAATAATTAAACTGATGTAAAAATAATTCTCTTCTGCTCTCTTGCAAATTCTCACTTATTTCTTTCCTAATCGCTTTTGCAGTAAATGATTTGAATGATCTTAAAATACTTGTCAGGTTTCCATTTTCAGAGGAGGCTATAAAATGTACATGACTAGGCATTATGCAATAGCAATATAATTTTAAACTCTTATTCAGTTGGCAAAACTGAAAACTGTCAACGAGTATATCCAGGTATTTTCTTCGGGTAAAAACATCTAACCAGCCAACAACACTGAAACTAACAAAGTATACTCCATCCGTATGAATCTTATAGCTTTCGGACATTTTGATTTTTTAAAACCAAAACTAAATTGATAAGGTAACTTGTACAATAATTAAAATTAGGTGATATTCTATTGAAATTTGTACTCAGTTACTCAAGCAAAGCTTTTCTGATTAGTTCCGCACGAAGCGCAGCTTCGAGGGTACAGGGGATCCTCCTAAGTTAGTAATGCAATATTGACCAAAAGATTTAGTGCTCATTAGTAGGATTAGAGCAATTAAGCTAAAGTAAAATGGTTGCGAATGTCAACGTGAATTCATAGGTATAAATCTTGCATAGTTATAGATTAGTCAACAATAATTTTATTGGTTTCTATGCCTTCACTATGTTTTATTTGAAGAAAATATATACCCTTTGCAAGCTTACTAACATCAATGGTTTTAGAAACAGTAGCACTCAAATTTTTGTAAACTTGGTCAACTACTATCTTACCTGAACTATTCAATAATTCAATAACTACATCACTCGGATGAAGCAAAATAAAGGTAAGTTTAAGAAGTTCATTTGCAGGATTGGGGCTTATTTGGAGCTCTAATGATTTTGAAGTTTCAATAATTTGATTTGCTACATCAAGTGTAATATAATATTCCTCAGTTTCACCGTATAGGAAGTGTGAACAAGCATCTGTACTGAGATTAGATCCGGAGGCATCATTACTACGTATGCGAAGACCTGTTAATCCCAATAAGGCTGTGTTAGGAACTGTAAATGAGGCAGTGTTAGGCAAATAAGCTGTAGAGTTGTTACTTATTGGAATATGTTCAAGTAAACTAAAATTTCCGTTTCGATTATAATCTAACCAAGCAGAAATTTTCCGATTTGATTGATTGCAAGTAACACTAAGTATATAAGTATTTCCTCGATGTAGAGTAGCTGTAGTAAAAGGTAATGGGTCGAATATGCTAATATTACTTCCGGTTGAATTAATGTTACACAACGTATCACCATTATCGAGATTAGTTCCAAGTATTTTTACGTTGTTTATAAAATCATTGGAAACACAGTCTGCACCGTTTAAATTGGAAGCACAATAACAAAGGTAACTGGCTTTACCAAAAACACCTACTCCCTGCGATATGCGCGACACACCGTTACAAGTAACTATGCAATGGTAGTAAACGGTATCAGCAAGACGGCTTGTAATAAAAATTGGATTCGTTTCATTGATATTCCCCCAATTAAGGCTATCATATGATATTTGCCATTGATATGTTACACCAACACCCCCCGCACTACCTATGAGTGAAATCACAGGATAATCATTAAAACATATATTGTTTTTAGTAGAAACAGCAATACCTGGATAAGGAGGACTTGAGCAAGGTAATTGAGAACCAATAAAGAAAATAAAATCATTATCATAACCAGATCCACACCCTGAATTAGGTCCAATTTGATTTAACGATTGATATGAATACTTAAAACGCACTTGTGCATATCCTGTATATGCTGAACTTGGAATAATGAATGAAACGTTTTGTACGATAAAAGGATACACGGTATCGGCTATTGGAAAATACTCAGAAGCTTCAAAAATGCTGTTGTGGTTATAATCAATCCACATTGAAAGATAGTAAGCTTTTCTTTGAGGAGTAAAATCTAAATAATAAGGAATACTCGGGAACAAATTTGCTGTATAGGAATCAACAGGATCGTAGGTGGTAAAATATGATCCTAAATTTCCCAGATTGCAACCGCCTGATTGGTCAGGCAAATGAAAAGTAGTTCCTAAAATTTTTAAATCGTAAAATACTTTAGAATTTTCTAAAATACAATTCCCCCCATTTCCAATGCAAGTGGAACAAAGGTAAGTGTCTTTTACTATTACTTTTACAAAAGCGGAAGTGTCTGCTGAGCCTGAATCACAACTAACTATACATCTAAAATAACTAGTTGCATTTAATTTAGTTACTAAATATCTGGCAGTTTTACCAACTATTGGCGACCAATTAATCGTATCGGTCGAAGATTCCCATTGATAAGAAATATCAACACCATTGTCATTTCCGATTAAGGTTATTGAATCAATATCAGTTGGACAAACATAGTGAAGTGAAGTAACAGCAACACCAGCATTAGGCGTACCTATGCATTGATTAACAGGCGTAAATTTATAGGTTAGACCACTTGGTGGTCGATTAATATTATTTATAGACATTGTTGTGTATGCAGAATCAACAGTGTAGGCACTTTCCCATGTAGAATCTGTTTTACACATTAATATATTCGTTTTTAATAATCCTTTAATTCCTATTTCAATTTTACCTGTAGCATTTGTATTTAATTGTAATGGGTTGAAAGTACCATATATAAATTCTATTTGATTGTTTGCTTGATAAAGTTTTATTTGAAAATTTGCCGAATATGTATTTGACCCGCCTAGTTGATAAGGCTTACAATAAAATTTATTCCATTGTATTGTCAACACTTTATTCGGAGCTACACCTGAAACTAGATAACGGATTACGGGAAAAGTTCCATCTACAATTTCAGTTCCTAGCGCAGAAATAATATTATCATGACTGCAATTACTATATTGATTTGTAGCTATATTTATGGGGGATGTAATTGATCCATAGTAACACATAATAATTGAATCTGCGGAACGACCTAATTTAATCCAGCCATTTGAACAAAGTGCAAATCGATCATAGACCGTACCATCTAAATTAAAATCAAACCCAATAGGATATCCTGGAAAAAACCCTCCATTAGTTGAACCTGCAAGATTTCCGGGAGTTCCGAATACTAAATTTGAATACAAATAATTTCCTAATACAGTACCAGTTGTTATTGGAGTATAGGTTCCAATTGATGCTGAAAAAGTATATTGAGAGACTTGAGCCTTACTAATTGAGTAAAGCAAAAATAAACTGATAAATAAGGAGTACCAACTTTTTTTTAACATCTGGAATCTATTTTATATAGCCTTTTTTACAAATATAAAAAAAGTAGACTTAAAAAGGTAAGTAATTTACTGTCAAATAGTTTATAGTTTATATGAACTAATATATGAACTAAATTTGTTTTCTCACAAACTCAGCTGCTTATGGGTTCCGATAATTTCTTCACAAGCTTCTACCAACTACACGATTTATATTTGTCAATTCATTCAAGAACGAATACAATACCTATATAGCATTAACAACAGTATTATTTTTAATCCTCTTGAATTTATACATATCTCACTTTCGTACCAATCTTTAATTAATAGGATTGTTTAATAATCAAATGCATCGTTTTAGCAATTTATTGTTTATTAATGGAGTGTAAAAGTATTTTCGCTCAATTCACAAAAGTAGCTGAAGGGGTCAATGAATTAATACTCAAAAAGGATGATTTTAATTAGTTCATTTTGACTCTCACTTTTAAATTAGATGAGAAGTTTTAATGATTGAAACTCACAAGTCAGGAAGAATGCGAGAGTGTGTTACTTGAAGATTTGCGTGAGATCTAAGAATGAGTTTGAAGAAGTAGATGCTGAAAAATAATTATTTATGAATACTTATTTTTTGTGTAGATAAAGTACCATCTATATCAAGTGTTACAAAGTAAATTCCTGATTCTAGTTTTTGTGTGTCAATTACCGTTTTTTGAATACCCGGACTATGTTGAAGAGTTTCAATTTTAATTAATTGCCCACCAAGTAAATTAGTTACTACTATCGCAACATTTGCTGCTTTCTCAAGGTTGTATTTTAGATTAAAATAATCTTTTGTAGGATTTGGATAAAGATAAAAAGTTTCATTTTGTGTTTTAGTAATTACTATTCCAGTAACGTCTATAATTTTTACTTCAAAAGTTTTATAACAAGCAAAGCTACCATACGCTTGGCAGCGGACTTTCCATGTACCTGGTACTGGATTTTGAATAAACAAAGTGTCATTTGTTGCGCCTGGAACAGGATTATTTGAGGGATCAAACCATTGATGAGTCATGTATCCAAGAGGTGCTGTTAATTTGGCTAAGGTATCACCTGTAAGAATTGGTACAACTGAATCCCAAGTGTCGCAACCGGCGTCAATGTAAGCATATCCCCAATGGCCTGTTAATGCACAATCACCGGTGGTAAACTCTAAATAAACATCATTACCTATATTAGCTGAAAAATCAATAGCTACTGCCGACCATTTTTTATATAATATTTCGCTAGTACTTATATTATAAATATTAGAACTATTCAGGCTAACGAAATCGGGATCATTGGCATTAGCGAACAAACAAAAAGCTCCACAACCGGAAACAAAATTGCCAAGAGAATCAATAACATTTACCATGAAAAATGGTTGTTCATCTAAAGCGTGTGCAATTGGGTTTTCATATATAATAGCATATCGAAAAACAAGATGATTATTTGCAGGAGTTACATGCATTTTATAAGTAAGCCTTTCTGTTTCACCTCCTGATTTCGCATTTCCCAATCGAACAGAAGTCCCACTGCCATTAGGCGCTAAATATGGAATTTCGTAAGCTCCAGTTATTGGATTTCGAGCAATTGTATCATGGCAATTAGCACAATTAAGCAGCACCTGTCTCTCTCCAGTTGGTCCGCTAGCAGAGAGTGAACCTATAAGAATATTCGAATTTAAATTTATCGCTCCTGACATAAATCCTGGAGCATATAAAGTATCATCTAAGGGATCGGGACAAAAATCCCAATTAGTGCCTGAAATTGTACCTAAGCCACCATTCCAATTTGTGAAATTTAAATAACTAAAGTTAAGATTATCGCAATCGGACAAGGTTTTATTAAATACTGCTGGGCTAACAGGTGTTGAAACAGTAAGTTGATTTTCTATAAATTTTACTTTTTTCCCGTTTAATATTTCAGAAATTACTTCTTTTCTATATCCTTTTTGTTCGATTTCTTGAAGGACTTTTTCTTCTTCAAATCCAATTAACAAATTACTGTTTTTTTCAATAAACAATTCAGCGCTAGTTTTATTTTTCAAAGAAGAATTGTGACTGGAAGAAATATTTAAAGCTTTTTGATCTTGTGCATGTAAGTCGAATAGTTGTATGCAAATAAGAATAAAAAGCGAAATAATTTTTGTCGTCATAGGATTTGATTTAATAGGCTTATTCGCGAGGCTATCATCAAATGTAGTAATTATACAAAACAATTTGTTTTTTACAGAATCATTATTCATTTTGCTTAATTCATAAGTGAAAAACTAAATTGCTTTTAGCACACATACCAAGCCTACATACTTTTATGTAATTGCTAACTAAAAGTAAAAGCTCGAATGGAAGAATAATTCTATCTTTATACACCTATCATCAATACTATGTATCGGCAACTTTTTTTAATAATTTCATTTATTTTTAGTTTGCAATTTGCAAATGGACAAAGTTTACCATTGCCTTTAAAACAAGGTATTCAAATAGATCGTATTTTAACCATACGAAATGGAGCTGTGCGTTTAACAAAAAATCCACTCAACGGCAATTTTTATTACAACGATGCTTCCGGAAATATTTTTGAAATAACTATTCCTTCTTCGGGATTTCCCTTTGATAGCCTGCTCTATACTTCTGCCGATCATGGTGTTCAATATCCACAATGCATTGCTTTTTTCGATAGTGTGCTGTATGTGTCAGGCAATAATGATCACACTACAAAATATACCACAGGTATAATTCGTAAAGGCAGCTTACAAGCCAACGGTACTAGGGTTTGGTCTACTTTAATGCTCACCGAACCTTATGCTACTGCCGATTATTTTGATCATCTTTTTAGCGGAATGGTGTTGAGTACAACTGGCGATAGCATTACCATTTGTAGCGGCGCGCGTGGCGATCATGGTGAAGTACAGTCGAGGTATAATTTTTTTCCGGGTTTAAGAAATGTTCCACTCACCTCTATATTGCTTCGTATTCCAACCGATACATTCACTTTTTTAAACAACGATTCGGCCTGGTTAGCTAGTAGCAGCTTAGTATTCGCACGTGGAATTCGGAATACTTTTAGTATGGCTTATGATGGAAATGGAAATTTGTTTGGCGTTGAAAATTCCTGTGGTCGCGATCATCATGAAGAAATGAATTGGTTGCGAAGAGGCAAGCATTATGGATTTCCTTATATCATGGGCGATACCTACAATCCTCAACAATATGCAAATTACATTCCGGCTAACGATTTTATGATAAGCCATTACAGCCCATCCTGGAGCATTCATACCTGGACTAACGATCCCGGATTTCCTGCTGCACCTGCGGTTTCATTTGAAGCAGCTATTCAAAATTATGGTCCCGATTGCGATAAGTTTCGTGATACACTTACTGGTGGAATTAAGGATGCAAGCGACCTCGGGATATCAATGGGAACCTTTACAGCACATCGTTCACCTTTAGGTTTGGTGTTCGATACCGATAGTTTAACTGATGCACCTTATACTGGAGACGGCTTTATGCTGAGCTGGACACCGGGGCTCGATTCCTGCGGATGCACAGCGATACCCGATAGTTCAACCGGACCTTTTGTTGACCCAAGCGAAGATCTGGTGCATTTGCATTTAATGTACGATTCATTGTATGACAATTATACGCTCACAGCGGAGCGAATTGTTAGTTCGTTTCATAATCCGGTTGATGCAGTAATTGATTCAAATTTTATTTATGTTATCGAAAACGGCTATGGTGCGACCTCAGGTTTTTTTAAAATCACATTACCGCCACTTCAAACTAAGATGCAACAAGTGATTTCAGAAATTAATAGTAAGATTTATCCTAATCCTGCGAGCGATGTTATTTCAATTGTGCTTAACTCTGATAAAGCATCAGTAGTGATTTACAATGATCTGGGTGAGCAAATACAGACTTCTGTAACAAGTGAATTTAATAGGGCTTACATTGATTGTTCAAAGTTTCGTAACGGGATATATTTGATAAAAATTAGTGATGGAAATAAAGAGCTAGTTAAAAAAGTATCAGTTGTTCACTAATTATTATTTTCTTAAAAGCGATTGAGTAAGTGCAAATTTTTCTTCAATTATACCCCTCTAGAAATTTGTAATTAGAACATTAATATTCCAAAATATTTTTTATTAAACTTCTCAAAATGGTGTAAAAAAATAACTACAAAAAAAGGTACTCGAGTTAAATTAATTTACTAAACCTTTAATTTTTAGAGTACTTACAATACCGAAGGATGAAATAGTTAGATTTTTTAACTACTATTTTATGTAAAAATAATTTACGTTTTTTACAAAAATTATTTGAGAAATTACTATCAAGAAAATTAAAATTTGAAGTATGAAAAAATCGTTACTTAGTTTGTTTACAGGAGCATTAATTATGTTGAGTGTTGTTTCAAAAGCACAATGGACAAGTGCAACCATGATCGCAGGTCGTTCCCGTTTATCGGCAGCTTCGGCCGGAAATAAGGCTGGATTTTTTGGTGGAATTGGGATGATGAGCAATCCCTTTAACTCAGTTGATTTATATAATTCTTCCACTTTGGGATGGACGAATGCAACTATCTCACTTTCTCGAACGAATTCAACTGCTGCTTCTATAGGTAGTAAAATATTTGTAGCAGGAGGATCTAACGATTGGATTTTATCAGTTTATGACCGTGTTGATATTTACAATACAGCAAACAATAGTTGGATTACCGCCAATTTAAGTGCTCCTCGTGCTTATATTGCTGCTGCTAGTTCAGGAAATAGAATTTTATTTGCAGGAGGTGCGCATCAAATGATGGGTGTTGATTATTCAACCGTTGATATTTATGATACTGTAACAGCTGCCTGGACTAGCTCTAATTTATCAGTATCGCGTTATGCTATAGCCGCAGCAGGTGCAGCATCGAAGATAGTGTTTGCTGGGGGAAAAAATACAGCCGCATCGGTTTTTAATACTGTAGATATTTACGATGTAAGCAGCGGTACTTGGACAACAGCAATTTTATCGCAAGCACGTAGTAACGCAGCAGCAGTAGCTGCAGGTACTAAAATATACATAGCCGGTGGTTATACAGCAGCAGGAACTTCTAGTAAGGTAGTAGATATTTATGATGTTAGTACCAATACGTGGACCATTGATTCATTAAGTGTTGCTAGAGGAAACATATGTGCTGCAACAGTTGGTACACAAGCATTTTTTGCAGCAGGAAGTGATTTGTCAGGAAATACTGTATATGGAGATGTAGATGTTTTTAATTCAACCAATGGAGCTAAGCAAACATTAACCTTAACCACACCTAGATCATTGAGTGCAGCTACTTCATTGGGCAATAAATTTATGATTGGTGGTGGTGTAAGTGCATCCGGCACTCCGGTTAGCAGCATCGAAATTTACACAGTTTTGGGTGTTGGAGTTGATGAAAATAGTGCTGTAAACAAATTTTCATTTTATCCCAATCCAATCAATCAACAAAGTAAATTAACCGTTTTTAATACAATCGGTGAAGGAAGTCTTGAAATTATAAATAGCCTTGGTGCTACCGTATTTTCCGAAAGCCTAGCTGCATCCGGTAATACCCTTACTATTGATTGTGCTGATTTCGCAAAAGGAATGTACTTTGTGAAAGTAAGCAGCCATACTAGAAGTAGCTTGCAAAAATTAATCATTCAGTAACTAATTAAATTGAACATTCTGAGTTTTTAGACTATTTTTTTAAGTAGTTAAACAAAAGAGCATCGGTTTACTGATGCTCTTTTTATTCAATATATTTGAGCTTCAAAAGATAAATACAACTTAACTCGGTTTACACAAGTTAACCATGTGCTACAATTACGAAACACTTGTAAAAAGAGGCATTGAGCGCAGTAAACGCGAGCTTGGAGAAGATGCAGTTATGCAAAATCTTTCAGAGCACGAACAACTGTTTTTGAATTTACCTTACGAGTTTGATCCCGATTCATTACAAGGTAATACTTCCATAGTTTATTCGTCTGCTTCGGTGTTTCCCGGAGCCGAGGCAATCGTTTTGCCCATTAATTCAAAGTATTTAACTTACTACAATTTTGGATTTATGCCTGATTGGGCAAGCGGAATGGATGACAAACGTAAAAATTTTAATGCGCGCAGCGATTCATTGCGCAGTTTGAATTATTGGAAAAAGGCTTGGTACAATCAACAACGCTGCATTATCCCGGCTAAGGGATTTTATGAAACTGACCGAGTAAGTAAAAAGCGCTATTTATTCTCTTCCAAAAGCAAGGAACCTGTGTATTTTGCCGGAATTTTTAATCATTGGAAAGATCCTATTTCACAAAACATACATAAAACATTTGCCATCATTACAACCGAGCCCAATGAACTAGTAGCACCCATACACAATCGTATGCCGGTAATGTTGAGTTTAAAAGATCATGAAATTTGGTTGTCGGAACAAAGTGGAGAGGCTAAAGCTTTTGAATTATTACGCCCATTTGACGCTAACTTGATGCACCAACAAGAAATTGAATTACCTCCACGAAAAACTAAATTTAAGCCTCAATTGGGATTTGATTTTGACGGGCTAAATTGAGTTAATCACGCAAAGTTTCATCTTCGCTGAGCAATTTAGTGTAGTGCTTTAAGCTACGTAAAAGTAAGGCCACACCTGCTGTTGCTAGCAATACACACTGATACTTCATACCTAAAATAAATTGCCCACTGTTGAAATAATTTCTAACTACTTCAACAAAAATAAATCCTACCACAGTTGCCAAAACACCGGAATATTCACGGCGTAAAACAGTTTTTAGTGAAAAGGCAGTGGAACCTTTGATAAATTTACCAAAGGCTGGAATAAATGCGGGTGCTTTTAAAGACCAATCAAGGTAAGCTTGTCCGAATTTTTTTTCAAGATAACGTTCTTCAGCGAACATGATTCTTTCGTAATACAACCAAAACAGTAAGCTGGCAATTATGAAAAAGGAAAAATTTCCTACAAAAAGTACAATTCCAATCCACATAAAATAATTGCCCAAATACAGAGGGTGGCGCACAATGCTGTATACACCGGTACTATTAAGTACATTGGCTACTTGCTCTTTAGTGTTTCTGCCAGAAGTTCCCTTTGGAGTTGTTCCGATTGCATAGGCACGAAAAATAAAACCGGCAACACTTAAGAGTATTGCACTAGCTTTAACAATTTTTAGTGTTTCAGGAGCAATGTTTTGGTAAGGCGTAAAATATATAGCAGGAACGGCCATTATAAAGAGAAAAACCGGCAATTGACCACGGTATTTAAACAAAAAATTACCGGAGGATTCAAAGGAATGGAGTAAGGCCATTTTTTTATGAGATAAATAATTTTGTATATTAAAAAATTTGTATATTTTGCGCTGAATAAAAACAAAACACAGGGCGAAAGTAAACATTTCTACCTGACTAATAAAATCAATACTGATGGCAAAAACTAAAGCAAAAGCTAAGGTTAAAACCGTAGTTAAAAATAAAGCCAAGGCAACTTCTTCTAAAATAGCTGCAAAAAAAACAGCACCTGCCCAAAAATCACCGGCAAAGAAAAGTGCAACACCAGCTAAAAGCGCAAAAAAAGCTGCACCTGCTAAGAAAGCAGCTCCAATAAAAAAGGCTATCCCTGCTCAGGCAAAAAAGCAAGTACCGGCTAAAAAAGCTGCAAAGCCTTTAAAGTCAGTGGTGAAACCAATTGCAAAGAAAAAGGAAGTACCTAGTAAAATCGGTACTAAAAAAACTGAGCCTGTAAAAAAGGTTTTGGTTACTGCTTCTAAACCAAAAGATAAACTTGTTAAAAAAGAAACAGTAGCTGATAAGTTGCAATCGAAAAAGGCAGTGAAACAAGATAAAGGAGAAGAGGTAAAAAAAGCGAAGTTTGATTTTCCTAAAAAGCGCGCAGGACGTAAACCTAAAAATAAAAATGGCGACGAGGATGATGGATTTGAATTGTTGGAAGTTCCTAAACTTGACCCTATCGCTAAAAAGGCTCCCAAGAAAAAATTTATCATTCCCGTTAATCCCGTTGTGTATGTAAATCCGCTTGCCAAGCAGGTTGCAACGCCTAAAAACATGGGCACTTACCGGAAATTTGAAATTGAATTTCCAATACACGCATCGCCTTACATCATTTATAGTTTTATTAGCTCTCCCGCAGGATTATCTGAGTGGTTTGCTGAAAATGTGAATGTGCGCAATGATGAATATACCTTTTTGTGGGACGGAAGTCAGCAAACTGCCACTTTGTTATCTAAAAAGGAAAACACTTTTATTAAGTTCCGTTGGAATGATGAGCCTGATTTTACTTTTTTTGAATTCCGCATTGTGGTTGACGAAATTACTCAAGATGTTGCATTTTGGGTAACTGATTTTGCCGAGGATGAAAAATCTCAAGAGGCTTCTGAAATGCTTTGGCACAGCCAAATTGATGCACTAATTCATGCAATGGGAGCCTAAGTATTGCTTTCATTTTTTTCTTTTGAACTCATGTTAGTTTCATAAGCTTCGCTTTGAAAAGTCTTCACAAGTACATTCTTACATCCTATTTAGGACCATTTGTAGCTACATTTTTTGTTGTGCTCTTTATGCTGCTCATGCAATTTGTGTGGAAATACATTGACGATTTAGTAGGTAAAGGTCTCGAATGGTATGTGATTGCTCAATTGATGTTTTATGCAGCCGCCACCTTTATTCCATTGGCTTTGCCACTAGCGATATTAATTTCGAGCATAATGACCTTTGGTAATTTGGCCGAACATTATGAATTGGCAGCACTTAAATCGGCCGGTATCTCCTTACAAAAAATTATGCAACCGTTAGTATTTGCTACTATTGGCATCAGTATAACAGCTTTTGTATTTTCAAATTACATGCTTCCCATTGTGAACCTAAAAATGGGATCCTTGCTATACGACATCCGCCAAAGTAAGCCTGCTCTTGATTTAAAACCGGGTATTTTTTATAAAGACATTGATAATTATGTAATCCGAATTCAAGATAAAAGTAAAGATGGAAAATACTTGTACAATATGATGATTTATGATCATAGCTCCCATCGTGGCGCAAGTAAAGTAATTATAGCTCAAAAGGGACAAATGCAGGTATCAAACGATAAAAAAAACTTATTGTTGACGCTCTACAACGGAAAAACCTACGAAGAAATTTTTGACGATAAATCGAACAGTGTTCGAAAGTCATTTTTGAGAAGTGTTTTTGAAAAGCAAGTGATTCGATTTGATTTATCTTCTTTTGGATTTGAACGCACCAATGAAGAATTATTCAGAGATAATTATCAAATGATGAATGTGAAGCAACTATCTCAACAAGTAGATACTATGCGCATTATTGGCAATCAACGTGACAAAGCATTTGTAGAAAATTTTTCAGCGTTTGTGCTTCATCCTAATTCTAAAATTGGTCATTCAAAATTTCATCCAAACAGTAGTGGAAATTATTTAAAGGGACTGAGTAAAGCCGAGAAGGAGCGCGTGTTGGAAGCAGCACTTGGGAATGCTCGAAATTATAAATCGCAATTAACTTCTGTGTTGGACGATTTAGAACATCGACGAGATAAAACAAATCGATATTTAATTGAATGGCATAAAAAGTTTACCCTTTCCTTTGCATGCCTTGTATTGTTTTTTGTTGGCGCCCCTTTAGGTGCCATTATTCGTAAAGGAGGCATTGGTATGCCGATGGTAGTTTCGGTTTTATTTTTTCTATTTTTCCATGTCATGAATATCATGGGCGAAAAATTTTCGAAAGAAGGGGTTTTGCCTCCTTATCAAGGAATGTGGCTCGCTTCGATGGTATTGTTGCCCATTGGAATCTTTTTAACTTCAAAAGCCACGAGCGATTCAGCACTGTTTGATATCAATAGTTACTTAAAAGTATTTCAATTTTTTACCCGTAAAACAAAGCATGAAAATACTGCAACTGTGTAACCGGGTGCCTTATCCTTTAATTGATGGTGGTGCAATAGCTATGTTTGCTATGACCAAATCACTTAGTGACGCGGGTTGTGAAGTGCATATGTTAGCCATCAATACCAAGAAGCATTTTGTTGAAATTGATGAATTACCCGAATGGTTTAACGCAAAAGTGAAGTTACACACAGTTGATGCAAATACTGATGTTACGCCACATGGAGCAATTTTAAATTTGTTTTCAACGAAGTCGTATAACTTAGTACGTTTTGATATTCCTGAATTTCATAAAAAACTAGCTCAACTGTTAACCGAGCACAAGTATGATGTGGTGCAACTCGAAGGCTTATTTTTAAGCATGTATATTGCTACCATTCGAAAGCATTCAACAGCACTAGTTAGCATGCGTGGGCACAATGTAGAATATTTAATTTGGGAAAGATTAGCTGCTTCAACCGGCTCCTTTTTTAAGAAAAAATATTTGCAATTGCTTGCAAAACGACTAAAACGCGAAGAAATATCAGCTTTGCAAGAGCTTGATTGTATTGTACCAATTTCGGAAGTTGATGCGCAACTATATCAACAGCAGGGTGCCAAAGTACCAATGCTGGTATGTACAGCAGGAGTGGACGATAGTTTACTGAAAGCAAAGCCGGTTGAAATTAAAAAAAATACACTTTTTCATTTGGCTGCAATGAATTGGCAACCCAACGTAGAAGCTCTAAATTGGTTGATGCAAAGTATTTGGCCCAAAGTAAAAATTTCGATACCGGAGGCACATTTGTATTTAGCAGGTAAAGACATGCCTGATTCAATGATTAAGCATAGTAGTACTCGAGTTACTGTTTGTGGTAAGGTAATCGATGCTGTTCAATTTATGCAAGACAAACAAATTATGCTGGTGCCTTTACTTTCAGGAAGTGGTATGCGCATAAAAATAATTGAAGGCATGGCCTTGGGTAAAGTAATTATCAGCACAAGTATTGGAGCTGAAGGAATTGATTGCAGTTCGGGTAAAAATATTTTGTTGGCGGATACAGCAGAAGAGTTTAGTAATCAAATTGCATTGGCGCTTGGCAATAGCCAACTATGTGATGAAATCAGTAAAAATGCAAAGGAGCTAGTACAACAAAAATATACCAATAGTTCTATAATTTCTAAACTGATTTCCTTTTACCGCAATTTACTAAAATAGCTACCTATTCTTTTATTTCACTTAACTTCGCAACAAATAAGTAGTATGTTGGAAACGATATTTTGGCTAAGTAGTTTTTTGATTGTTTATAGCTACGTAGTATTTCCGCTTTTGCTGAATTATTTTGCCTTGAGTAAAAGTCAAAATACTACTGTTTTTACTAAGCACTCAGATGATTTGCCCGAAGTAAGTATTTTGCTTGCAGTATATAACGAGGAGCAAGTAATAGAGCAAAAAATACGTTCCACTTTTGATACAGATTATCCACTTTCAAAGCTTAGATTTTACATAGGCTCTGATTCCTCAACTGATAAAACCGAGGACATCATTAAAAAGTATCAACTTCAATATCCCCAATTAAAACTTGAAGTTTTTCCACAACGAACAGGTAAAGCAGGAATTGTTAATTCGTTAGAAGTACTTGCCAAATCACCGGTTTTAATATTGACTGATGCCAATGTGTTTTTTCAGAAAGATACCATTTATCAATTGGTGAAGCATTATAAAAATGAAGCTATTGCTTTGGTTGGTGGGAATATAATTAATGAACAATTACATAAAAGTGGTATATCGGTTCAAGAAAAGACGTATTTGAGTCGCGAAAATAAAATGAAGTATCAAGAAGGTGCTGTATGGGGTACAATGATTGGTGCTTTTGGAGGGTGTTATTCCATTAGAAAGAAAAACTTTACTCCCGTTCCTCCGCGCTTTTTTATGGACGATTTTTACATTACCATGGGGGTACTGGAGCAGGGAGCCCATGCAATTAATGAATTAAGCGCACGCTGTTATGAAGATGTATCGAATAAAATTTCGGAAGAATTTCGCCGCAAGGTTAGAATTTCGATTGGCAATTTTCAAAATTTAACACGCTACCGCGGCTTGCTTTTCTCTAAATTCCCGGGTCTTTCCTTTTGTTTTTGGAGCCACAAAGTAATACGCTGGTTGGGACCATTTTTTATTCTTGCAGCTTTAATCAGTAATTTTTTATTGCGCGAAAATTCCGAATTTTATTTTTTTACACTGCATGTGCAAATTTTTTCGTTGATGATTCCTGTATTGGATGAATTGCTTAAAAAGCTACGGATACATTTGAGTTTATTTAGATTTATTAGTCATTTTTATTTAATGAATCTGGCTTTGATGATTGGATTTTTTAAATTTATTTCAGGCGTTGAATCCAATGTTTGGAAACCTACTCAGCGCAATCAACAATAAATTTCGAGCAAATTGTTGCTTACTATTCTTGTAAATATTCTTTCGGAATAGTACACACAGGAATTGGTACCATTTTGTGTAAATTGGCTTTATGTCGTGAAGTATAAATTTCCAAAACCTTTTTTTGTCTTTCGCTAAGGTTTATATGTTCGGCACCAGTTTCAAAAGAGTTCATAGCCCATTCAAGTTCATCATAGCTAGCACCTATCTGATCTTCATCGCTGCGGCCATCATGAAAAAGTCCATCTGTAGGGGCTGCATTAAGTATCGAATTTACAACTCCTAATTCCTTAGCTAAAGCATACACTTGCGATTTTAGTAAATCGGCAATTGGTGAAACATCCACTCCACCATCTCCATACTTTGTAAAAAATCCAATACCAAAATCTTCTATTTTATTTCCGGTACCGGCAACCAGTAATTTTTTGTTTCCGGCAACGGCATATAAAGTAAGCATGCGTAAACGACTGCGCGTATTTGCCAATGTTAAATGATCTTGTATTTGAGCCGGTAATGTTTTTTCAAGTTCAACAAAGGGGGCAGAAAGATTGATTTCGAAATGCGAAACCGTATCAAATTTTTTCATCAACCAATTGATGTGTTCTTGCGAACGACTGTACTCAGTTTTGCTTTGATGAATAGGCAAATTTAAGCATACAACTTCTTTACCGGTAAGGGCGCAAAGTGTAGAAGTTAGTGCTGAATCAATTCCCCCTGAAACGCCAATTACAAAACCTTTTTGCAGCGATTTCTCACAATAAGTATTGAGCCAGTTTACAATGTACTTGACTACTAAATCTGCTTTCATGTTTGATTTATTTGAGGCAAAAAAAATCCCGCTTTTGCGAAATGCAAAAACGGGATTCAAATTATATTTTCTTAAAATAAAACGCCTACCGATAAAGAAACTGCATTATTGGTAAACTTTTGTTTATAGGCTGTTCCATCAGTTCTAAACATATAATCTGATTTAGATTTCGAAACATTGGTGAGTCCGTTTAAATAATTAACACTTATCAGCAAGGAAGTTGAACCGGCTAAATTATATTCGGCTCCGGCTCCAACATTAATAGCTGCTTTAAAGAAATTCATGTCTTTGCTAATATTGATATCTTCAAGGGTTGAGGTTGTTTTTTTTGTACTTCTAACATCGTCTTCACTTAAAGCTTTTGTGCGAATACCAAGATTAATTCCGGCTTGTGCAAAATAGGTCATCACACCAATTTCTTTAGTGCGCATTTTTAAGGTAATTGGAATTGCCCAATACGCAACACTGAAATTGCGTGATTTCAATTGAAAAAACTCATTCACGGTATCGTTAATGTTAATTTTCAGAGGCTCTTCATTAAAATGATAGTAAGCAGTATCGGTATAATTTAATGCTCCACCATTTTTTTCAAAGCCAATACCGGTGGCCAAACTAACCACTTTGTTTAGTCTAAATTCAGTCATTAAAGCATAGCCCATCTTAACTTTGGCACCTGCTCCATCAAGTTTTTTTACATCTCCAGGTTTCATCCACGATATTTCGGGACTAACTCGTAAACCGAATCGGAAATTTTTTAGGGGTTCATCTTCCTGTGCAACAGCGCGCAAGCTAAATGCGAAAAAAAGCAAAATTGCCGGTGAAATTTTGGTTAGGATAGTATTCTTCATAGGTTTAAAATTTATTTGTTCTACTTTTGGTACCACAATAGTAAGCAATTATTCAAGAATGAAAGGTTCGCATTGGTTCAAGTTTTTAACTGTGTTATTCACTTTTTCTGCTTGTTCGCACAATAGCAAAGAGATTGATATTTCTGAAATTAAAATTGATTTCAAGTTTAGTCGTTTTGAAAATGATTTGCAGCGTTTAAATACTGCCAATGCTACCGAAACAAAGCAAAAGCTGGCAGTAAATTATGGACAATTTTTTGATCGCTTCAATGAGAATATAATTCAAATTGGAAGTTCCAATCAACCAGGATACGAGCTAGCAATAAGTAGTTTTTTAAACGATGCAGCAATTTCTACAGTGTATAGCGATGTGCAAACAGAGTTTGCTAGTACCGAGAAACTTGAAAGTGATTTTGAATCCGCTTTGAAACACTATCACTACTACTTTCCTAATAAAATTGTACCACATATTGCCACCTTTATTTCGGGTTTTAATTATCCGATAGCTGTAACCGATAGTGTATTGGGTGTTGGGTTAGATATGTATTTGGGAAAAAATTACAAGTACTATAAGTTAATGGCCATACCCAATTATCAGGTTGACTTTATGAGCAAACATTACATCGTTGTGGATGCTGTTCGCTCTTGGTTGCAGACCGAATATGAAGGAATGGATGTACACAAAAATTTATTGAGTGAGATGGTATTTCAAGGAAAATTGATGTATGCATTGGATCACCTTCTACCACAAGAAGAAGATAGTGTGAAGTTGGAATTCACAGCGCAGCAACTGCAATGGGTAAATAATTCGGAACAGAGTATTTGGGCTTATTTTATTGATAAAAATTTGTTGTATTCTACCAAGGCATCCGAAAATGTAAAGTACATCAACAGTGCACCTTTTACAATTGGAATGCCTAAAGCATCACCCGGAAGAGTAGGAGTGTGGCTGGGATATAATATTGTTTCGGCTTATATGGAAAGGCATAAGGAAATTACCTTAGCCGCGTTAATGGAAGAAAAAAATGCGCAAAAAATATTAAATGATTCGCATTACAAACCCCGAAAATAGTTTACAAAAATTAGGATTGCTTAGTATAATTGATAGATACCTTACATGAAAAAATCAGAAATTAAATTTGCGATAGAGTTAGATGAGAATAATTTGCCCGAAAAAATTCAGTGGGAAGCTACCGATTCCGGTATTGACGGTGCTATTGCTGCAAAGTCGATTATGTTGAGTGTATGGGATCCTAATGAGAATAACACCTTACGCATTGATTTATGGACCAAGGATATGATGGTAGATGAAATGAAAATTTTTATGCATCAAACCTTACTTTCAATGGCCAATACCTTGGAACGTGCAACCCATGAAGATAAGATGGCGGCAGATCTTCGTGATTTTTGCGAGCATTTTGCTGATAAATTGGAGCTAAAAAAATCGTAGTACAAGGGTAACACTAACAAAAAGTTTTTAGTGAATTTAGTGTTTTTCTTCGGGAAGTAATTTGTTGGTTTGCTCGATGAATTCAAGAATTGCCTCTTTACCGTCGGTATTCACCGAAGAAGTAAAAAACTGTGTAGGTAATTCTTCCCAATAATCCAACATTTTTTTATTGTAAACTTTAATATTCTTGTTGAATTCGTTAATGTGCAATTTGTCTTTTTTGGTAAATACCATTACAAAGGGAATTCCTTTTTCACCAAGCCATTGCATAAATTCGAGGTCAATTTTTTGAGGTTCGAGGCGACAATCAATCAATACAAAAAGACAGAGTAAATTTTCGCGTTTTAAAATATATTCTTGTAAAAATTTTCCCCAACGTTCTTTTAGTGTTTTACTTACTTTGGCATATCCGTAACCCGGTAAATCAACCAGGTACCATGGATTGCTTTTTTCGTTTATTATAAAGTGATTTATGAGTTGCGTTTTACCTGGCTTTCCCGAAGTTTTAGCCAGGTTTTTTATACTACAAAGCATGTTTATTAGAGACGATTTTCCCACGTTGCTGCGGCCAATAAAGGCATACTCGGGCAGCTTGCGAGTTGGCGATTTTTTATAATCGGTGTTGCTGATTACAAAGCTTGCAGTTTTAATTTCCAAAATATAGGTAGTAAAGTTTATTGCAGTGTGCAGTGCAAAGGTAACAATCACTATGCTTTATGGAAATGAATTGATGGATAAAACAGAGGCCGTTTTTTTATTGTGCACCATGGCTATTAATCTTAGCATCACCCGTACCCTCGAAGCTGCGCTTCGTGCGGAACTAT
>Ga0075163_10000306_pt1 | contig 61573 bp, 45 predicted proteins | sample JI1023141ADNA_FD_71478 | JGI IMG/M metagenome (GOLD analysis project Ga0075163, IMG submission 71478) | Wastewater effluent complex algal communities from Wisconsin, to seasonally profile nutrient transformation and Carbon sequestration -... | ecosystem: Engineered > WWTP > Effluent > Algae... | reverse complement strand
GGGGCTTTTTACCGAGCGCCCAGCGCTAACTGCGCAAGAGCCCGCGATGACAGGATCGTTTCCGCTTTCCTTATGATAGAGTGCTTAAGTGGCCAGGTTGGGGCCCGGCGCTCGCGTCGGAGATCAGTTTCAGATTATCCGCAAGATCGGGGAAGGCGGTTGCGGCGAGGTATACCTTGCCGAGCAGACAACGCTCGGCAGGAATACGGTCGTCAAGCTCATGCACCCCGAGCTCTCGCGGGATCCGTCTTACGTCTCTCGCTTTCAGCGGGAAGCGCGCCTCGCTGCGCGCCTGATCCATCACCACACTGCTGCGATCTACGCCTTCGGCGAGACGCCGGAGAAGGTGCTGTGGATCGCGATGGAGTACATCGACGGGGAGAGCCTGCACAATGTGCTGGCTCGCGAGACCCCGCGGCAGATCGCCGATCTGCTGGCGCCCGTCGCTGATGTGCTCGACCGCGCCGGCTCGATGGGCATCATCCACCGCGATGTGAAGCCCGACAACATCCTGGTTGCACCGGATGGCGACAGCCGGCGCGCAGTGCTCCTCGACTTCGGACTTGCCCGTCCGATGGAGGACAACGACAAGCTGACTGCGGTGGGCGTTGCCGTTGGCTCGCCGACGTACATGAGCCCGGAGCAGGTCTTCGGGCCCACCGTCGACAGCGCCACCGATCGCTACGCGCTTGGCATCATTCTTTATATCGCGGTGGCCAAGCGGCCGCCGTTCCGGCACGACGACCGGGTGCAGCTGGTGCTCATGCACAAGCGCAACCCGGTGCCGCAGCTCAATACCATGGTGCCGGCGATCCCGCCGAACCATCCGCTGGATCAGTACTTCGCCAAGGCGCTGGCCAAGGCTCCGGGCGAGCGGTTCCCGTCGGCCAAGGTGATGGTCGAGGAGTTTCTGCGCGCCATGGACGAGGCGCCGCTGCCCATCTTCGGTGAAGGGCCCGTGGGCGCAGCCGGTCATCAGGCGCCGCGGCCTGCCGCCTCCAAGGTGAGCGACCAGCGTCCGTCGGTGCCGCCGCAGCCCTCGCCGCCCGTCAGCGCGGGCAGTGGACCGCCCACCGCGCCCAAGCGTCCGCCGCCGCCGCCGCAGGGTCGTCCCGGAGCGCCGCCGCCGCCGCCGCAGGGGGCCGCCCCGATGGCGCTGCGCACGACGCTGCCTGCCATCGGCTTCGAGTCTGGTCACGGCGACGCCACCAAGTCGCCGCGCATCGAGACCGTCAACCCCCGCAGCATCGAGGCGTGGGGCGCTCGCACGGCCAAGTCGGCGGCGCCGCAGACGGATCCGCGGCCATCGACGCCCGCGCAGCAGGTGGCCGAGGCGGCGAGCTCCGCGCCCGGTCACAAGCGGCTGCTGGCCAGCGTCAGCGGCGGCGAAGCCATCGATATTCTGTCGGCCAACCAGATCACGGTCGGCAAGCACCGCGACTGCGACGTGGTCTGTCGGGCCTTTCCATCGCCGGAAAACGACTCGATCACCCACGGCGTCAGCCGCCAGCATGCCCGCCTGCTGGTGGTCAACGGCAAGCTGCTCATCGAGGATCTGCGCAGCCTGAACGGCACCTTCGTCGACGATCGCCGCCTGGCGCTTGGTACCCAGGTAACAATCTCGGATGGTCAGCTGGTGCGGCTCGGGCCGGTGCTGACCATGGAGGTCCGGATCTTCCGCAGCGGCGCCGCGCTGCTGCGTCGCGTCGACGAGTATCACGGCGGCTTCCCGGCCAGCCTGATGATCTGGCGCGAGGCCCCGCTGGGCGACCCGCTGCTGGCGCTGGTGCCGCCGAACAGCGACGCGCTCGCCCGCTGGGGCTCGGTGCGGACGCACGGCGAGAACCAGGAGCTGTGGTGGTACGGCCCACAGACGGTGCAGTGGCAGCGCAACGGCCGCAACCTGAGCGGCGCGCAGGCCATTGTTCCCGGCGATCGGCTGGTGCTGGGTCCAACGACGCTGGAGTGGGACGCGGGCGTAAAGCCCGGCCTGACCTAGCGCCTGGCAGTCAGCTGCAAAAGTGAGCGAGGAGCTTCAAGCGCAAGGCGCGACGAGCACCGGAGCGGAGCGGGCTAAGGCCCGTGAGCACCGGAGCACCGGCGCAACGCAGCGATTGATGCCCGCAGCCACTTTTAGCCTCGCTTGAGCAGCGTCACGACCTTCTGTGGCATGAGGTGCTCGGCGACGTTCTGCTGCTCCAGGCCCAGGCGTCCGAGGACGAACTCCACGGCGCGCACGCGCTCCTGCATCGACGGCGTGTCGATCGGCAGGTAGTGGATGCGGTACTGCTCCAGCAGCAGCTTGACCATGCCGTCGATCCGCACCACCGAGTCCCAGTCGAGACCGGCGCGCACGCCGTCCTCTTTGAGCAGCGTCCGGTCCGGGCGCACGAAGAAGACCAGCCCCTCGCTGACCCACTCCATGTAGCGGCGCACTTCGGTGCTTCCCTCCTCGCTCATGATGTCGCCGAGGATGGTCGAGTGCTCGGCCGCATACGCCAGGTTGTCAAAGGCGCGATCCGAGACAAAGCCCTTTTCCTGGAGCCGCTCGGTGGCGATCTGGCGCTCGAAGACCTTGCGCTGATAGTCGCCGACGCGATCGATGTCGGTGCGAAGCGTGTCGAAGTTGGTCTCGAGCTCGGCCAGCACCGAGCGGGCCACTTCCGTGATCATCGGCAGTCCATAGCGCCGACTGACCCAGCGGGTCATGGTGGTCTTGCCGGTCGCGTGGGAACCAACGAAGTAGATGCGCATGGGCGAGGGCGTATCAACTTCCAGATGAGTCTGTCAAGTCACGGTTCTGTCGTCGGGGACGCGGCAACGAACCGGCCGGCTTCGGCGAGCAGATCTTCAGGCTGGTTGCGGGCTGGCTCGTCGAGGACGTATTCGAGCAGGTGGCGCAGGAGCAGGCCGATCGCAGGCCCCGGCTTTATCCCCAGCGTCGCCATCAGCACCTTGCCGGTGACGGCCAGATCAGCGGCATGCAGAGGCGGATTTTTGGCCCGCTCGGAGGCGCAGCGCTCGCGCAGCTGGGTCAGGGCCGCATGTCGCGCGGCTCCGGCATCGCCGAGCAGCTGCAGTTCGGCCAGCTGGAGCGTGAAGAAATCGTCGCTGAGCTGCGGTGGATGTTCGGCCAGGAAGCGGCGCAGCCGGGGCTGCGACCAGGGGGACTCGATCTGGTAATCGGGCGACGGAAAGGCGAGCAGCGCGGCCAGGTGCTGTCGCTGCTGCGTCGTCAGCTTGAGGAGCTCGTCGAGCCTGTCGATATAGCGACGCGCATTCCAGGTTGCGACCTCGGTGAGGCGCAGCGGCCAGAGCAGGGCCGCCAGCCGGGTCGCGACCGGCACCATGTCCACGTGCTGGAGCCAGCGCTCGGCAGCGCCGGATGCGTCGGCGAGCGCGGTTGCCAGCTCTGGAATCACGACGCCGAGAAGCCCGCGCTGCACATCCCAGCCGCCGGCCGCGGGCTCCAACAGGTGGGCCAGTCCCAGCGACGGCTTGGGGGCGGCGAGCAGCTTGAGGAGCTCGTCCCGAACCCGCTCGCGGCTGACCTTGCGCAGAGTCGGCAGCGCACCCTGAAAAGCCGCCCGCGTGGCCGGATCGATGACAAAGCCCAGCTGCGCCGCGAAGCGCACGCCGCGCAGCAGCCGCAGCCCATCTTCGGCAAAGCGCTGCGCCGGATCGCCGACGGCGCGGATCGTCTGGCGAGCCAGATCGCCCCGACCGTCGAACGGATCGTGGAGCCGCTGATCCTGGGGATCGTAGGCAATGGCGTTGATCGTAAAGTCGCGGCGCCGCAGGTCTTCGACAAGATCGGTAATGAACTCCACGCGATCGGGGCGGCGGCCGTCGCTATAACCGGTCTCGCCGCGAAAGGTGGTTACCTCCACGTGGCGCGGCTTGCCGTCGCCGCTGCTCGCTTCGCACAGCACCGTGACCGTGCCATGGGCGATGCCGGTGGGGATCGTGCGCTTGGCGCTGAAGATGCGCACGACCTCCTCGGGCAGGGCAGAGGTCGCGACATCAAAGTCCTTGGCCGTGACCTGCGTGGGCGAGCGCAAAAGATCGCGCACGGCGCCGCCGACCACGTACGCGGCATGCCCGGCCTGACCGAGCCGTCGGCACAGGCTCGCGACCTCGGGCGGAATGCTGTCGGGGGGAAAGGGGGCGGCGCTCATGTGGACTGTCCGGGATCTTTCATGGCGCTGCGCAGCTGCCGGTCGAGGAATGCATAGGTGTCCTGCCAGCACTGCTTGGAAAGCTCGCGAAAGACCAGCGCTTGAAATGCGTGCACTTCGCCCGGGTAGTAGCGCGCCTCGTGGGGCACGCCCAGGGTCTTGAGCGCAGCCTCCAGCCGGCGGGTGTCGTCGAGCAGCGGGTCGCGCGTGCCCACCGACGCAAAAAACGGCGGCAGCGGCCGATCCGCGGTGAGGCGCCCTTCGGCCAGCTGCTCGATCAGCAGCAGCGGATCCGCGAGCAGGTGCGAGTCAGGGGCCTGGCTGCGTCCAAGATAGGCTTCGGTGGTCTCGATCAGGCGGTCTGCGAGCCAGCTCGGCAGCCGCTTGCGGCGCGTAAATCGGGCGGTGTCCGTGACCTGGAGCATGCCGCACATGGGCACCACGGCCCGCGGCACCACGCCGAGATCATAGATGCGCCGCGCCCACGGCTCGGGCCGCTTGACGACGGTGAGCAAGGCCAGCGAGGTCACCAGGTTGGCGCCCGCAGACTCGCCGGCGAGCACGATCTGGTTCGGATCGCCGCCGTGCCGCACGGCCTCGCGAATGACATATTCGAGCGCGGCGCACGCATCTTCCAGCGCCGCGGGAAACGGATGGCGCGGCGCCAGCCGGTAGTTGATGTTGAAGACGAGAAAGCCGCGCCGGGCAAACGCCAGACCCATCACCCAGTGCGTCTCCTTGGACAGGATGCGGAACGCGCCGCCGTGCACGTAGAGCACGATGGGATGCGGTCGCCGGTAGGGCGAGAAGCTCTGCTCGGGCTGGTTGCTCAGCGCCTGCGAGGGCGGCGGCCGCACGGGCACGTACAGATCCAGCCGGTGGTCGTCGGCGCCCGTCGGACGATAGGCAAGGTTGCGGAGCACCTCGATGCCGTGACGGTGGGGACGGGCGCGGGGATGCAGGCGGCCGAGGTACGAGACCCCGGTCAGGCCGCCGCGAAAGATGAGCGAGCCAACGCGCTTGCGGAGATTCGTCAGAGGCATTCATGCGCTCCGAACAGGCTGCGGATCTGGAGGGCAACGCCGCCCAGTCCCGGCGCCTGCACCGCCATGGGCTCGTCGGGCAGAAGGTCGAGCAGGTTGTCGCTGAGATCGAGCGGCGAGTCCGCGCCGATCAGCACCGCCTTGGCCGGCGCCTTCACGCTCAGATGCAGAACATCGCCATCGCGCCGCGCATCCAGATTTGGGTCGCCCAGCGCGAGCAGACGCAGCGGCTGCGGCCACAGCACTGCGCGCGCCACGACCTGCCCCTCGACGAGGATCTGCGCGCCGTAGACCAGCGGCTCGGCGGCACCGGGGAAGGTGAAGTCGCCGAGCTCGTTGGCCTGGTTGGCGACCACGGCGAGCTCGCGCTCGGTGACGCCGATGCACCTGCCGTCGAGCGCAAAGGCGCGCAGGCGCAGCGTGATCCGCGTCTGCGCATCCGGCGGCGTCACTGCCCATACCGAAACGCTGTCACCGGCCGGGGCCAGGCCCACCACCCAGCGTGTGAGCTCGCGGCGCACCGCGTAGATGCTCGGCTTGCGACGCACGGGCTCGCCCTCGTCGCAGAACTCCAGCATCGACCAGCTGACGCCGGGCCAGCAGTCGTCAAACTGCCAGATGAGCGCGCCGCTGCATCGCCGGCTGGCGTCGAACTGGCGGCGGAAGGTGCGCACGGCGTATGCCAGCGCCTCGGCCTGGATGAGCTGCGTCGAATACAGGTAGTCTTCGAGGGTCTTGGGCGCCGGCAGGTTGCGCTCGATGTAGGTCTTGATGCGCTCGGGACCATCCTGCCCCTTGTTCAGGAGCGCGAGCGTCTGCTGCTCGATCGGGCGGTCGCCGAGCGCCTTGCGCAGCGTCGGCAAATCGGGCACGGCCTGCATGCCGAACTCGCTCGCGAAGCGACCGCCGACGCGTCCGTAGTCCTGATAGTCGAGCATCGGGAAGTGCCAGACCTCCCAGATGTGGCGATCGCCCTCGGTCTGCGCGCTGGGGTCGATGGCCTTGCGGCTGTAGGGACTGCCGGGCCAGTAGGGGCGGCTGGGATCGTGCTCGGCGCAGGCGCGCGCGAGGACCTCTTCGTACAGGCGTCTGCCGTCGAAGATTGGCTGCTTGAGCGAAGAGGGGCCGGGCGCGGGAATGGGATCCTGAGGACCGTGAAAGGCCTTCTGCGATGCCGCGATCGAGTAGTCCTCGTTGTTGCCCGCCCAGATGACGAGGCTTGCGTGATGGCGCAGGCGACAGATGGCGGCGGTGGCTTCGGCCGCGACGCTGGAGGCGAAGTTGTCGTACTCGGGACCATCCCCGCCGGGATACATGCCGCACGCAAAGAGGAAGTCCTGCCAGACGAGGATTCCCAGCTCATCGCACAGATCGTAAAAGACATCGGACTCGTAGATGCCGCCGCCCCAGATCCGCAGCATGGTCATGCCGTCGGCAATCGCCTCGCAGAGCAGCGTCTGATAGCGGGCGGCGCTGATCCGCGTGGGCAGCAGATCCGGCGGAATCCAGTTCGCGCCGCCGCAGAAGATCGGGCGGTTGTTGATCTCGAAATAGAACGCTTCGCCGTCGGAGATCGCCGGCTGGCAGAGCCGCAGGCGGCGCGCACCCAGACGCAGCTCGCGCTGATCCAGGGTGGGGCTGCCGTCGCCCGCGCTGCGCAGGCTGACCGTCAGACGATAGAGCCGCTGGTCGCCGTGGCCGTGCGGCCACCAGAGCTCGGGCGCAGAGATCTGGATGTGCTGGTCGAGCTGGCAGCCGGTCAGCGAGTGCGAGCTCTGGTGCACGAGGTGGCCGCCCGGCGAGTGGAGCGCGAGCTGCACGGTCAGTGGCTCGCTGTGGCCCGGGGCGCGATCGATGCAGACCGTGACCGGCAGCTGCGCTGTGGCCAGGTCGGCAGCGACGGTCAGCGGCGCCTTGATCTCGGCGATGCGCGCTGAGAAGGCGACCAGTCGCACCGGCTGCCACGGACCGGCGCTCAGCAGCGTGGGCCCGAAGTCCCAGCCGTACTGATACTGCGCCTTGCGAACATAGACGCGGCTGCCATCCCCGTTCCACACCGGCCTCTGACCGTGGCGCGACTCGCGCGCCTTGCCGACGCGCAGCGCCGACTCGAAGAGGATCCACAGCTCGTTGTCGCGCGCGTGCAGGATGCGCGTCACCAGCGCGGAGCTGGGCAGAAACATGTTGTCGCTGCGCAGGATCTCGTGGCCGTTCAGCCAGACGGTCGCGATGGTGTCGAGACCGTCGCAGAACAGCTGCACGGCGCTGCCTGGCTCCGCCATGCGCACGGCGTCCGACGGCGCAAAGCCATCGGGCAGGGCGAAGCGGCAGCGGAAGAGGAAGTCGCCTTCGGCGAGGCCATTGAAGCGCTCCTGCTCGGTGATGGAGTAGGGCGAGCCCATCTGCCCGGCTGCCCACAGCGCTTCGTGCGCGGTGCCCGGCACAGTGGCGGCCAGCCAGCCGGTTTCACTGCGGAAATCGTCGGCCAGCGGCCGATTGGGGGAGCGCTCTTTTACCTGCCAGCCATCGGAAAGCACAAGCTGCTGCATAGAGCGAAGCTACCGCCGGCAGCGGGCTCTTGTCCAACATCGAAACATCGAAAGCTAGGGCGTGGGCAGCTGCACCGTGGTCGGCCCCTTGGCGGTGTGCAACATGATGAAGTTATAGAGCGAGTCGTACCAGCCATGAGCCTGGCTGACCGGCGAGTCGGCGCCCATGAGCGGATCGATATGGGTGAGCTGCGGGTAGCCGAGGACCTTGAAGGCATCGCCGTTGGTGCGCGGAAGCCCCTGCTGCACGCGGCCCGGACCAATGGGCGTTGCAGCGACCAGCGTGCGCAGAGCGTCAAAGGCCGTGGTGTCGCCCTTGCCCTTGCCGACCAGGCTGGCGGCGACGCCCAGAATCGGCATGTCCATGGTGCGACCGTGCGCGGCGCGCAGCCCGTAGTCCTTGCGCGGCCAGTCGTCGGTCGTGAGGATCAGGTTGCCCGCCGCCGGCGGATCCAGCGAGAGGCGATTGGGGAAATACCACTCGGCAAAATCGAGCTCGGGGCCCAGAAACCACGACTGCGCGAGCTCGCCCAGTGCGGTGTTTCCCGTCGGACGCGACTTGTCGTAATCGACCCAGTCGTACTTGCTGTTGAGATCCGTCGGATGCAGCAGATCGTCGCCGAGCACGCTGTGGTAGGGCTCGATTGGGCCGCCGCTGCCTTCGCCGCACGAGACCGCTGCAAACGAGAGCGCGGTGTAGGCGCGATCAAACGCGAAGCCCAGCGCCGCGCGGTTGGTCATGTCGGGAACCTGCGACAGCCCGAGCAACACGCGCATCGCGCCATCGCGGGTGGAATCGCTGGTCACATCCAGCGGTCGGTGCGCAGCGCGCAGTCCGCTCATCGCGGCCACCAGATACACATCGCTGCCGAGGAGCGGCAGCACGAAGTAGCGCTGGCTCTTGCGAATGTCCCGCAGGCCGATGCGCTGGAAGCTGCCGGCGCCAAAGCCCTCTTCGTACTCCTGGCGCGTGATCGGAATGTCGGCGTGACCCTCGGAACCGGTGGCACCATCGACCAGTACCAGCGCGGCCAGATCGTCATATCCGGGCGCACCGGCGAAGTCCCAGGCTGCATACTCTTCGACGATCGATGCGCCGAGGGAGTGCCCCACCAGGACGACGTGGGTCTTGCGCTCGGAAGCGGGCACCAGATCGATGACTGCGCGCAGATCGGCGATGGTGCTGGCGAGACCCCACTCCGACATGAAGGCCAGCGATTCCTGCGGCATCACGCCGTCGTAGGTCTTGCCTTCCAGCGGGGTGCCGTTGAAGTAGTAGCTGGCCGCCAGCTCGGGATCGCCGCGCACCTCTGCGACATCCATTCCGTGCTGATCTTCGATCAGGTTGGCGCGCCGATCGATGGCCCACGCTTCGATGGCAGCGTCGGGCGTGGAGCGGCGAACCAGCGCGCGGGCCAGGGCGTCGTAGCTCAGCGCACCACCCAGAAATCCCGGCACCAGCACGGCGATGGCTCGCGCCGGCAGCGCCGGCTGACTGTCGAGGCGATAGCGCACAAGTCGCACGAAGTTGTATGCGGGGGGCGTATCGCCGTTGGCCGTCGCATCCGGATTCGGCGGCGGCGCCGGCACCTGCACCTTGATGACCTCCCGGCGGATCGCCACCGGCGAGGCATCGACGATGGCGCTCGCTGCCGGCGGCATGTACGGCACTGGCTCGGGGGCACCGGGCTCGGGCGAGCCGCACGCGACAAGCAGGGTAAAACCAACGCTAAGGTTAAGAAGTAAGCCGCGCATGCGCGCACCATAGCGCTGTGGCGGCGCGTTGCAAACGCTTCAGTGCGTGTCGGCGCTGGAGGCGGCTGCCTGGCCCTGAGTCGGGGCAGGCAGGGCGGCGCAGTCGACCGGTCGCGGCGAGGGCAGGCCAAGACGCAGCGGCTGGAGCTGTCCGCTCAGCAGCGGTCCGCGGTAGCGCTGGAGCTCTTCCACAATGAGGTCGCGCAGCAGCACATCATCGTAGAAGGTGATGCGGCTCTCTTTGGACGGCGGCTGGCCGGGGACCGAGTGCTCGGGGGCGCTGGGGCCGACGTTGTCGCCGCCCGAGGCGAGAAAGTCGCTCATGGCGACGGTGTAGGTACGTCTGGGATCGAGCAGCTCGCCATTTTCGCGGCGGATGGTCAGCTGGAGCTGATGGTCGACGCAGCGTCCTTCGGTGCGGATGCCCGAAGGCACCAGCACGCCATGGCTGCTGGCGTAGTTGCGGCGAAATATCTCGATCAGCTCGGTGCCGCTCAGGCGCACGACGGCGAGGCGATTGTCAAAGGGCTGCACCTCAAAGACCTGCACGTAGTTCAGCGGGCCGGCGGGCAGATCGTTGCGGATGCCGCCGCCGTTCTGGACGGCGATGTCGACGGGGCGGCCCACCACGCGCGACGCGCCGCTGCGGATGAGATCCGCCATCAGCTGCGCCAGCGCGGACTCGTTGCGGAAGTTTCGCCGCACCCGATCCGCCAGGGTCACGCCCAGCGGCATGTTGGCGCGGGTGGTCGCAAGATCCAGGTGCGGGCGAAGCACCGCCTCAATGGCCGCGCTCGCAACCACCGGTCGGCCGTCGTACTCGGCGGGGCGCAGGTCGGTGCCTTCGAGCACGCGAGCGTCGCAGCGCGCGGAAGCTGGCCGGGATGCCTGCGGCCGCGGAGCCGGCACCGCGCCTGCGCCGGGCGTGCTCGCATTGGGCGGCGGCGAGGACTCGGCCAGGCTGCTCGCGGCGCCAGCTGGCAGCGCGCCGAGCGGCGGCACTGCGACCTCGCACAGCTCGGCCGGCGGAAAGATATGCGTCTGGTTGCGCTCAATCTGCCACGCGCCGCCCTGCTTCTTGAACGTCAGGTCCACGCGGCCGAACGAAAGGCCGTAGGAAAACGCCTGGATGACCGGCACTTCGCCCACGAAGTGCGCGACGCCAGCGTGGCTGTGGCCAGCCACCACCGCATCGACGGCGCCGTCCAGCTGCCGCACGATCGAAAGGATGCGCTCGTCCTTGTTTTCACACGGCCGGATGTCGCGCGGATCGTCAAAGGCCGAGCAGTTGGCGCCTTCATGAATCGTCAAGATCACCGCCGCCACACCCGAGGCGCGCAGCGCCGCAGCTTGCGCGCGCACAGCGGGCACGACCGGCGCCACGGTCACATCGCGCAGGTTGAGGATGTTGGTCGTGAGCGGCGTGTCTTCGGTCAGCGCGCCGATGATGCCGATGGGAACGCCCTTTATTTCAACTCGTGTCGACGGAAAAACGTTGGGCCAGGTCACGGGCTGACCGGTCTTCTTATCCAGAAGATTGGACGAGAGAAACGGAAAGTGGGCTTCAGCTGCGCGCGCCTTGAGCGCGCCGTTGGGATCGTCCTCACCGCTCTCGCTGGGCACTGCGCGCGGTCCCACCGGGCCGAAGTCGAACTCGTGGTTGCCCACGGCCGCGGCCTGATAGCCGAGGGTGTTGTACGCCTCGACCACAGCCCGCCCTTCGCCCAGGTTTGACACCATGGTGCCCTGAAACATGTCGCCGCCATCGACCAGCAGAGTCGGCGTGTGCGCGCGGATGTTGGCCAGGTAGCCGCCCAGCAGCGCCAGGCCACCTCGCCGCACCGTGTGTTTTTGACCGTCGCTGCCCTTGACCGACAGCAGGCGCGGCTCGACATAGCCGTGCAGATCGCTGGTGCCGATGAGCGCAATCGTGACACGCTCACCCGGCGGCGAAGCTGCTCCCTGACTCGACGGTGGCGACACCGGTGTCTGGAGCTGCACCGGCACCGGCTGCACTTCAGCGCAGGCGAAGAGCCAGATCAGGCCCGCGACCAAAAAGGTGGTTTTCACGACAGAGACCTTTTCACCATCGAGTTGCTGGAAGATTCGGGGACCCGAATCTACCCCATCCTGTTCTATATCCTAACCTCAAGATTCCCGACTGGGTCGGCTGTTCGGCGGCGGAGCCGCTGTCGCCTGGAGTCGGTGGCTGTCTCGGCGTGTCTTGTCTGTTGCTCGGCGCTCCGACTTTGGTCTACGTTCGCACCATGCGTGTCGCCCCCCGCTCCTTCCCAAGTCGTTTCGCAGAGTTGCAACCCCGAAGCTGGCTGGCCATGGGCAGCCTGATGGCGCTGTCGGCGTTTGGCTGTGCTCCAGCCGCGCCGGCCGGTCCGGATCTGATGTGTCCCAAAGGCCTTCAAGCGGTCTGGCTCGATTCGGCCCAGACCACGGCAGAGTGTCAGGCGCCGCTGCCGATGGCCGATTCGCGAAACGGCCTGCTCGCGGACTTTCCAGCCATGGTGCGTCCGCCGGGGAGCCTGAACTCGCCCGAGCGCATCGAGCTTGGACGGCTGCTGTTTTTCGATCCGATCCTGTCGGGCGACAACACCATCAGCTGCGCCCACTGCCACCATCCGGACAAGGGCTACACCGACGGGCGGGCCTTTTCGGTGGGCACCAACGGCCAGCTGACCGGACGCAGCGCACCGACGATCTGGAACGCGGCGTTCAGCGCCGAGCAGTTCTGGGACGGTCGCGCCAAGACGCTGGAGGATCAGGCCAAGGGACCGATCCAGAACCCGGCCGAGATGAACGAGACCGCCGAGCACGTGGTCGGCGAGGTCAAGGCCAACGGCGAGTATGCGCAGCTCTTCGACAAGGCGTTTGGCGGCAGCGGTGGCTCGGCGGTGACGCTGGACAACCTGGCCGCGGCGATTGCGACCTACGAGCGCACCGTGATCAGCGTCAGCTCGCCCTACGACCGCTTTGCGGCCGGCGACACCACCGCGCTCTCCCCGGCGGCTCGCCGTGGTCTGACGCTGTTTCGCTCGGTGAGCACGCGCTGCTTTGAGTGCCATCGGCTGCCGGCGTTCGCGAGCTCGGACTACAAGGTGATCGGAGTTCCCGACGCCAGGAATCCGACGGCGCTGGATGCGGATCTGGGTCGCGCCGGCATCGTCCCCGGCCACGCCAACGAGCGCGCGTTCAAGGTGCCGACGCTGCGCAACGTTGCGCTGACCGCTCCGTACATGCACAACGGCGTGTTCAAGACCCTGGAAGAAGTGCTCGATTTCTATGCCAAAGGCGGCGGCATGGGTCTGCACTTCGACATCGACAACGTCGACGACAAGATCAGCAAGTTTGATCTGGCGGATGACGAAAAGGCCGATCTGGTCGAGTTCATGAAGGCGCTGACCGATGAGACCCTGAGCCCCGCGATTCCATCCCAGGTGCCCTCGGGCCTGCCCGTCCTCACCAAGTTTCCGTCGTAGCTTGCGTCTAACCTTTGCCTGAAAGGATCCACTGATGCCCATCGCCCATCGCTCCCGCTGTCTGTCACGTTCGCTGCGCACGCTGGCCGCCTGCGGTCTGGTGCTTGGCGCCGCCCACTGCGGCGACGCCAACGAAGTAAATGATGTCGTAAACCCCGGCGATTCGATCCAGGCTGCGGTGGATCGCATTCCGGCCACCGCCGACCACTGGATCATCCAGGTGCGTCCCGGGGTGTACAAAGAGAGCGTCGACATCACGCGCTCGGGCGTTGAGCTGCGCGGCGTGGTCGAGGGCGAAGAGCGGCCGATTCTCGACGGGACCATGGACGGCGGCATGAAGCGCAAGGACGGCATGGTGGTGAGCGGCGCGTACTTCACCATCAGCGGCTTTCTGGTGCGCAACTACGCGGGCAACGGCATCACCAGCCAGAAGACGCACGACACCACCTTCCGCGACGTGATCACGGACAGCGCCGGCAAGTACGGCCTGTATCCGGTCGAGTCCGAGCGCATCTTGATCGAAAACTGCGTCGCGACCAACATCGCCGATGCCGGCATCTACGTCGGACAGAGCAAGGATGCGGTCGTTCGCGGCTGCGTCGCGCACGGCAACGTGGCCGGCATCGAGATCGAAAACACTGTCGGTGCGCTGGTGGAAAACAACGAGGCCTACGACAACGCCGGCGGCATCCTGGTGTTCCTGCTGCCCGGCGGCGCCAGCAAGCTGGCGTCCGACTGCGAAGTGGTCAACAACAACGTCCACGACAACAACCACGTAAACTTTGGCGATCCCAACACGACGGTGGCCAAGGTTCCGCAGGGCATGGGAATTCTGGTCATGGCCGCGGACAGGACGCTCGTGCAGGGCAACCGCATCACCGGCAACCAGTCGGTGGGCATCACCATCGCCAGCGCCACCGCCATTGCCGCAAACCCCGGCGATCAGCTCGACATCGAGCCGAACTCCGACGAGACCAACCTGGTCAACAACATCTACAAGAACAACGGCAGAGCGCCCTCGCCGCAGTACTTTGATCTGGTCAAGGACTACGGCATCACCAAGGGCGGTGATCTTCTGTTCGACGGCACGGGCAAGAAGAACTGCATCGAGGAGATTCAGGAAGACGAGCTGGTCACGCAGGGAATCCCGCTGCCCCGCTGCTAAACGCGAGCCCCGCCGCCTGCCAGAAGCGCAGCGGGGCCGTCGGTGCTAGCGCGAGGGCGTGATGCCCTTGCGCTGCATGTAGCTTCGCTTGTTCGCTGCGCCCTTGCGCTCAAGCAGCGGCCGCAGCGCCTTCTTGAATCCCGGAAACAGGTAGCCAACCGTCGCCAGCTTGCCGGACATCAGCGGCACGTCGAGCTCTGCCAGGTTCTCTGACAGCGCGCGCATCGCCGCGGTGGCGACCTCTTCGGGCGTCGACATCGGCTGCGAAAAAGTCAGGTCCGTGACCTGGGTGACGTCGTCAAAAAAGTCGGTGTCCACTGGCCCTGGATTGAGGCAGCAGACGCGGATGTTGCGACCGGCCAGCTCCTCGCGCAGGCCCACCGAAAACGCCCGCAGACCCGCCTTGCTGGCCGCATACGTCGTCTGAAACGCGGCCGGCAGCTTGCCCGCCAGGCTGGACACGTTGAGGATCGCGCCGCCGCTTGGGAGGTGGTCGAGCGCGACGCGCGTCAGATACACGACCGAGGTCAGGTTGGTCTCGACTATGTCGGCCAGCTCGATCGCGGTGCGCAGCTCCACGGCGCCGCGGTGGTGCAGGCCCGCGTTGTTGACCAGGATGTCGAGCGAGCCGAAGCGCGCAATCACATCCTTGGGCAGCCGCGTGATGGCCGCGCGGTCGTTCACGCTGAGCGCAAAGGCCGCGGCGCGGTCGCTGCCAAGCTCCCGGACCGCCGCATCCAGCTTTTCCGGCCCCCGTGCAACCAGCGCCACCTTGGCCCCCGCAGCGACCATCTGGCGGGCAATCGCCAGCCCGATCCCCGCCGAGCCTCCCGTAATTAGTGCGACCTTGTCGTGTAGGTTCATCCCGACACGATACTCGATCTGCCCGCGTTTCTGATTAGCCAGGTCCGCCCATGCAGCTGGTCAGCGTCAGGTGCGCCAGATCATTGCCATCTTTGCACTGCGGCTCGTCGCTGCGAGCGTGGCCGTTGTCGCCGGCGCGCAGCCACAGGTCATACGGCGGCGGCGACGGATTGCTCCACTCGCACGTGATGGGCTGGCACTCGCCGCTCATCGCCGGTCGCATCATCGCTGTGGAGCACACCGCCCGCGCGCCGCTGCGGCGCGGATCGCCCAGGTAGAACGTCGCGGGATACCCGGCCGGCAGCGGCGCTGCGCCGCGGTTGCAGATGACGCCATTTAGCCGGAACAGCGTCACACAGTCGCCCACATCCACGGGCAGCAGAATCTTGCCGGTGGCGTCGGGACGCGGCGGCCGATCCGACGCCGTGATCTGCATGTTTTGCCGGTAGTTGTTGTACTTCTTGTAGTTCGGCTCCTCGTGCAGCGGAATGGTGCGGTCGTCGCTGATGTTGGTGATGTGGTAGCTGTGCTGGTTCCAGATCTTGCGCGACGGCATCCAGCGATTCTCGGGATCCACATAGACGCGCAGTCCGTAGCTCACGCCCGGATGGCCCATGCCGAGCTCGGACGGATACATGCCGTTTCGGCACTTGTTGCCCTGCGCGCTGTCGGACGTGACGACGATCTCAGAGTGGCCATCGCCGTCGGTGTCGGCGACGATGGGCATCTCGACCACGGTGCCCGAGGTGACCGGCGCAGCAAACAGCTTGGTGCCATCGACGCCGCTATACACGCGCAGCCAGCACTCATCGCGATACACGACCTCCGCGATGCCATCGCCGTTGAAGTCGAACACCGACGATCCCGTGGATCCCGACGAGTCATCCTGCGTGCCCGACTGCCAGAGCACGCCGTCTTCGGTGCCCTCGCACTTGCGGGGCAGGGGACTCATCAGGCAGTCGGGCGAGTAGACGTAGTAGTAGTGCGCGCTCGCCGTCGAAAACTCCGGCTTGCCGTCCCCGTCGAAGTCGGCCACGGTCGGCGCTCCGCCCCAGCCGTTCTGCGCCGCTGTGGACGGCATGATCAGCTGGTTGTGCGCGTAATCGATGATCGAGACCTTCTGATCATCTTGGCGCGAGGACACCAGCACGATGTCCGGCTTGCCGTCACCGTTGAAGTCGCCGATGGCCGGATAGCCGCCGCCCAGCGCCTTCATCACCGGGACCGTCTTGTCGGCGCCGGTCATGCCGTCGTAGACGTTGTGGCCGGTGACGACCTCCATGCGGCCATCGCCGTCCAGATCCTCGGCGACCCCGATGATCGCCCAGGTGCCCTCCTCCATGATGTTGTGATTCCACAGCCGGTTGAGCGCCGGAGTGGGCGTGCGAGTAAAGCGGAACACCGCGGCGCCCGCGACGATCTCGGGATCGCCGGCCCCATCCAGGTTGGCAATCGCGGGCGGATAGTCGCGCACGCACAGCCCGCCGCCCGGCTCGCTATTTACGGCAAGAATGTTGCCCTGATAGTCAAAGACCGTGAGGCTGGCGGTGTAGCCGATGATCTCGACCTTGCCATCGCCGTCCAGATCCGCGGCAGCGATGTGCATGCAGCCGCTGATGTTGACCGTCCGATCCCACTTCACCGAGCAGTCCTTGCCCGAGAGCGCGATGAGATGCCCGGTGAACGGATAGCCGGCGGCAAAGATGATCTCGGGCTCGCCATCGCCCTCCAGATCGATGACCACCGGCGACATCAGGCTGTCCTTGTAGCCGGGCGGCGTGCCCGCTGGTGGCCACGAGCACTTGATGATCGGATTGCGAAACTCTTCGGCCTTGAACGCCGCGCCCTGGCACTTGGGATCGAATGTCCCCGCGCGCGGCGGTCCGCCCCAGGGCACGCAGGCGCAGCGCTCGCTCGGCAGCTCCGGCGGGCAGGCGCAGTAGGTGTCGTTCTGGCAGTCGTTGTCGGTCGCGCAGTCGCCGTAGTCGATCTGGCACGTGCCGCCGATGCAGCGCCCGCCCTTGCACTCCTCGTCGTGCGCGCAGGGAGCGCCGATCGGCGGTCCGTCACCGCCCCCGTTTCGATCTGCGCCGCAGCCGCCGAGCCCCGCCAACCCCAGCCAGATGGCGCAGGCGACAAGTCCCCACACTGTCCCCGCCCCAAGCTGCCCGAAAACACTGCGAAAAGAGCCGGATGTGTGTGCGCACCGCATATATGGATCTGCGCTTCGCCCTGGCTGAGAAGTCAAGCGCGCAATTTTTCAGCGTCTGTCTTTGGCCGGCTGGCCGGCGGCGTGAATGAGTCGCTTGAACCGCCCCGAGAAGGTGTGAAATGATGAGATCGGCCGATATATGCATTCCCATGTCGCTCGACTCCAGCTGCGCGGCGCACTTGTGGTCAGTGCCTTCGCGCTAATTTTTCTTTCGGCTCCGGTTCGCGCGCAGTCCCGCGGATTCGAGCTCAACCGTTACGAACCAACTGCTGCCGGCGAGTGGTCGTTCGCGGTGGCGCATCCCTGGTACTCGGGGCTGCGCATGCTGGCGGCAGGTCTGACGATGAACTATGCGCACAATCCGCTCATCGTCTCGCAGGCGCGCTCCGACGGCACCATTGCCCGGACCGAGGCCATCATCGGCCACCAGCTGACCGGTCACGTGGATCTGGCGGCATCGTTTTTGAACCGCGCGCTCATCACGTTGTCGATGCCGATCACGTTCATCGAGCGCGGCGATCCAACCTCGTCCATGAGCATCGCTCCGGCCGACGGTCCGTATGTCTCGGACCCGCGCATCGGCGCGATGGTCCGCATCTGGGGCGACCCGTATGGCAGTGCGTTTTCCGTCAGTGCGGGCGGCAATGTGTGGATTCCGCTGCGCGCGTTTGCCGACACGCTTCCCGAGCACTCCAGCGACCAGCAGGTGCGCGGTCTGATCCAGGTCGCGATGGGCGGACTGGTGCGGCACATCCTGTGGTCCGCGACGGTTGGCGCCCTGATTCGCCCCGATGCGCAGCTGGGCGACGTCGCGGATCCCGGGGGCCGCAGCGCTGGCCACGAGCTCCAGGTTGGCTTTGCGCTGGCGTATGCCAACACCCATCGCCGCTTCGCGGTGGGCCCCGAGGTCCTGATGGCCACCGCCATGACGGGGCAGATCTTCCAGCCGCTCAGCACCAGCGTTGAAGCGCTGCTGGGCGGGCACTACAACATCGCCGGGCTGGTGCAGGTTGGCGTGGCGGGCGGCGTCGGCGTGCTGCGTCAGGCCGGCACGCCCGATGCGCGCGTGCTGCTGCGGCTGGCCTACGCCCCCATGGGCCAGCTGCCGCGCCGGGCCGTGCGCCCCGAGCCCGCGCCAGAGACCGCGAAGGTCGCGGAGCCCGCGCGCAAGGCAGGCGGAAAAGATCGCGATCACGATGGCGTGCTCGATGTGGAGGATCTGTGTCCGGATCAGGTTGCCGGCGAGCAGCCCGACCCGAACCGGCGCGGCTGCCCGGCCCTCGACAAGGACGGCGACGGCATATTCGACCACGAAGATCTATGTCCGACCGAGCCGCAGGGCCAGCGTCCCGATCCCGCCAAGCGCGGCTGCCCGCTCGTCGACAAGGACGGTGATGGAGTTGCCGACTCCGAGGATCAGTGTCCGGATCAGGCGGCCGGCGACCACCCCGATCCTGCCAAGCGCGGCTGCCCGGCCGGCGACAAGGACGGCGACGGCGTTCTCGACAGCGAAGATCAGTGCCCGGATCAGGCCAAGGGCGACCATCCCGACGCCAGCAAGCCCGGCTGCCCGGCCGGCGACAAGGACGGCGACGGCGTCTTCGACTCTGAAGATCAGTGCGTCGACACTGCGGCCGGTGCGCTGCCCGATCCCGACCGCAAGGGCTGCCCCGCCTCGGACCGCGACGGCGATCTCGTTCCCGACTCGGTCGACGCCTGCCCCGACAGCCCCGGCGTCCCCGAGCCCGACGCCAAAAAGAGCGGCTGCCCGAACCCGCTGGTGGAGATTCACGGGGGCCAGATCATCATCAAGCGGCAGATCTTCTTCGCCTTCAACAAGGACCTGATCATGCCGGTGAGCGTCCAGATTCTTCAGGCCGTGGCCAACGTCATGAAGAACACGCCGCAGATCAAGAAGCTGCGCGTCGAGGGCCACACCGACAACAGCGGCAACCCCGCTGCCAACCTGTGGCTCAGCGGCCGCCGCGCCGAGGCCGTCATGCGCTGGCTCGCCGATCACGGCGTCGATAGCAGCCGCCTCGACTCGCAGGGCTTCGGCGACACGCATCCCATCGGCGACAACCAGACGCAGGCTGGTCGCGTTCAGAACCGCCGCGTGGACTTCGTTATCGTTGAGTAGCTGCCGCGGTCGCGCGCAGCTCGATGACCACCTGGAGCGCCGTCCACTCGACGGGCGGCAGCTCATCATCCGGCCGATCAAACTCCAGCGCCTCGTCCGCAGCGTCAATCGCCTCTTGCAGCGTGTGCCGCTCGGTCATCCAGCGCAGCCCGACATCCGCTGAGTTGGTGGCGATGGCGATGAAGCGCTCGATGGCCAGCGGCTGGTCGCGCAGCTCAAAGACATACGGCTCGCCGGCGCCGATGCCTGCGGGCCAGAGAAAGCTGCCCGTCGACGGCGAGATCTGCTGCGGCGGCGTGAGCAGCGCCACCCGGCCGCGGCTGTCGCAGTGCACCAGCGCCACAAACAGCCGCGACCACGACATGTTGTGAACGCGAAAACAGACCGGCGTCCCCGACGCCACTGGATAGCGACCGCTGGGATCCTTGCGCAGCTCGCGGACCGCGCGCACATCGCGCTGCATCGCCAGCTGCAGGTCGGCCTCGCTGCCGCTGACGACGGTAAAGTCGAGCGCACCGGGCTGCATCGAAGAATCGGGACGCTGCGCGAGCTTGGCCAGGCGCAGCGGCACAAGGTAGCTCGCATAGTGGCGAAGCGCGGCCAGCAGTGCACCGCTCATTCGCTGCACGCGCCGCGCCTCATCTTCTTCAGGATTTGCGCGAATGGTCGCCATGGGTCCAGGCGGCACTGCGGGATCCGTGCCAGTGGTGCGATCCCCAAGATGGATCTCGCCGCCGCTCGACTGCGCAATGCGCAGCTCCCAGTCCGACTCCTCTTCGCCGGGACTGCAGATGCTCAGGAAGCCATTTTCGCCCGCGAACTTCTGAATCAGCGCCAGCGCCCATTCCGAAACACCAGGCGCGACTGCCAGCCGCAGCTTGCCCAGCGAGCCCAGCATCGCCAGACGGCCGCGCGCACCCAGCGGCAGTGCCAGCATCTTCCCGGTCTGCGGCTTGGCAAGAGCGCGCCGCGCATCGGAGCGGAACACAAAGAGGAGTCCGATCCGCGCGGCCAGATCCTGCTCGCTGCCGATCGGAAAGAACGTGCGCGGCTGCTCGGGCCCATACACTGCGATCACGGCGCCTGGGCCCAGTCCCGCGAGCTCGCCGCCCTCGATCTCAAAGCTGCCATCGTCGAGCGCCCGCACCGCCAGACCCGAGTCAAATGCCTCTGCCGGACCGCCAAAGATCTTGCGCCCGAGCGAGCCGAGCAGCTCTGGAGTCTGACCGCTGCTCACCTGACGCAGGCGCGCGCGCAGCGGACTCCACAGATCCGCCCAGCGCAGCTCGCGCGCCCGCCCCTTGAGCTCACCGTTAAGAAGCTCCAGCAGGCAAAAGGAAAGCGCCCCGTGCGATGTGCCATTTGCCGTCGCTGCGTCCACCTCTTCGGCCAGCTCATCGGCCTGCGCCGCCGCCAGGATCGTGCAGCGCGACAATAGCTCCGGAACGCCGCGCAGTGTGCCGCGCACCGCTCCCGCTGGCGGCACGGGCAGCGGCTTTCCGGCCTGATCGCTGCTTGATAGAAAGCGCGCCCGGCCCGGCGTCGGCTCATCTTCAAAGATCGCAAAGCGACTGACGCCCGCAGAGTTGCAGCAGTCGAGGATCACGGTCAGATCCTGCGTCTTTTCCACGATCTGCTGGAGCAGCGGATTGAGCTCGAAGTCAAACAGGAGGCGGCCAGGATCGCCGCAGTAATCCACCGGAACCATGGCCTCGTAGTTGGTCTCGGCCTGTGAAAAGTAGCGCTGCGTGCCGTGCCCCGCGTAGTAGATGAGCACGCGATCCCCGGGCTCGACATCGGGACCGGACAGCGCCTGAAGCGCCTCCACGATCTGCCGCTTGGTTGGAGCAAGGGCGCCGGGGCGGCTCTGGTGCGGAGCGACCAGCTTGGTGATGGCGGACGCCGGAACCGCCACCTCGCTCAGCAGCAGCTGCTCGAATGCGTCAATATCGTTGACGCATCCTTGCAGCGGCTGATCGGGATAGTGATCGATGCCGATTAACAAGACTCGGTAGCGAGGCGCGGTCTCAGACATCGCGGGCCACCCTTACTTCTGCACTGAGGCGTCTTCCGGCAGGTGGAACTGCGGACTCTTGGACTCGTCGTGATTGACGTACACGCCCTCCGAAGGGGCGCTGACCCGGCGCGCCAGGATCTTCTTTTCCGGCAGCCACCAATAGAGCGGAAACGAGTTCGGATTGCTCGCGGTAACCGGCTTCCCATCCGGAAAGACATCGCCCTTCTGCGGGGTTGCGCCGGCCGGCAGCGCCATGGGCACCAGATCTTCGGCGCGCTGCCCCACCGGCAGCGTGGCGCGACAGTAGTGCGCAAACACCTCGGCCGCGGAGCGCGCCACGGCCCGCCGCACCAGCAGGAAGTGATATCCCGACTCTGGACGGTGCAGGTGATCGTCGCCATAGCCGCGCCAGACGATGCGCGGACGCGATGCAAAGCGCGGCGTCAGCCACAGTCCGGAGTTGTTGTCCTCGCAGTGCATGTCGTGCGCCATTCCCAGCGCGCCCTTGACCACTCCGTAGCGGTCGGTGAGCACGCGCCGCGGCACGCGCATGTGCCCGGTCGCAAACAGATCCGAGAGGAAGTGGCAGCCAAAGGCATCCACCACCAGCGCCTGGAAGAATGCCTCGACGTTGCCGGTTGCGCCCGCGGTCTCGGCCTGATGCAAGGCGCGCTCGTGATAGGCGCGGTAGAGCCGCAGCGCTTCGTTGGTGCCGTCATCGACCTTGCCCGTCGCTGGCTGCGCCGCGAAGTGGCAGTGGTTCTGGCTGGCCAGCGCCAGGTAGCGACGCACCGGATAGTCCGTGCTCACGCCCAGCTTGATGAGGTTCAGCTTGGCATCCAGCGCATCCGAGCCGCCCTCTTTGGTCTCATCCACCGCGGTCAGGATCGCCGTGGTCACTGCCGCGTCATCGTCGATCAGTGTCGGCAAGCGATAGTCGTGATCGATGAGCGAGGTAAGTCCCGACGACTCGGGCCACGCCCACGAGAACTCCTTGAATGCCTGCATGTCGAGGTGCGCGTAATAGTCGCCGGCCAGCGCCAGGATCTCGCCGAACGTCAGCTTCTTCTTGCCGACCTTCAGGAACATGTCCTTGTCAAAGCTCGCCTCGATGTCGCCGAAGCGCAGCGTGCGGCCGAAGTCATTTTTGCCAATGAACTCCGCGCACGTGATGTGCTCAAAGCTGCCAAAGCGCGAGCCGCGCGTCGCCGAGCACTGCTCATTGGGCGCATGCTGCTCGCTGCTGTTGATCTTCACCGAGCGATGGCAGTGAACGCCCCAGGTCAGCAGCAGCGACAGTCGGCCATCGGCAGGAATCGCGATTCCTTTTTCAAACAGATCTTCGATCGCCGCGCTCGCTGCGGTCGCTGGCGTCGGTGCTGCGCCGCTGCTCGTGTGCTGCGCAGCCGCTGCGTCGAACCCCGTCAGCTTGATCCACGCGGCGGGAGAGGGCAGGGTGCCCGCGAACTGCCCGTCGTGAAGCAGGATGAGGGTCTTGTTGCCATCCTGGAGCGTGACTTCCGCAACCAGATCTCCAAGGGCAAGAGGGGACTGCATCACAATGCTGAGAGCGCTGGTCATGCTGAAGACTCCTTCACAGTAGCGAGCAAGGCCGTCGGCAATTTCGTTGGCAAATTAGGGCGGGGCAGATTGGGCAGACCGCGCAGACCGTCGGTGACAGCAGCCGGCGATCCCAGCCTTTTCCCCCCCTTCGCGATTATACTGCGCCTTTCTCCGCGATTGCCGGAGACTATGCGCGCAGCTGCGCGAGCGCCGCTTCCAGCTCCTTCAGCGCCGTTCCGATCTCCAGGTGCAGCACCGGAGCGAGCAGCACGCGCAACTCGCCTAGATCCTGCGCAAATTGTCCGTTTGCGTACTCGCGCTCCAGGCGATCGCCCCGCACTGCGCCGGCCAGCGCATCCAGGATCTCCTTGAGGCTGGCCTTCTTGCCCGGACGGAGCTCACTGCTGCTGGCCACCGCTGCGCTCAACAGCGCGATGGCCTCTTTCGCCTGCGCGCCGGGGGATGGCGCTTCGCCCGCACCGGACCCGCCACCGACTGTGAGTCGCTGCTCGGCGGAAAAAACGTTCTCATCGCCAGAGACGACAAGGTTCCCAATCCGCTTTTCCTGGCGGCTCCTTACGGCCGCGCCGCTGTCATCGCTGCGCTTTGCAGCGAGCTGGCTGATCTGGCCAAACGAAATCTTGTTGCGGCTGCCGCTTATGTTGATATCGCCCACGCTCATCACAGCGTCGCTCTCGACATCGAAGCCGGCGCGGCGCGCATATTCCGCGAGCGGCTGGTAGCGTCTGTCCCCGCTCTTGAGCGCGGCAAATCCCGTCGCTGCCGGCGCCTCTTCGGGCCGCGACGCCTGCGGACCGACAAAGCGCACCGTTGCTGCGATGCCGCTTTTGTCAATCAATGTAGGCAGTTCGCGCTCGGCACCGGCGCGCTCCAGCCTGAGCTGACCCAGCGCAAACGCCTGCGCCACGCTGCTGCCCAGCGCCAGAGCCGCGTAAAAGCCGCTGGCGAACTCCGCGGCCGCTGCGTCGGGCACTTCCCGCGTCATGCCGATGACGCACGGAACTGCCGCCGCCACCGCCTCGGCCACGGTGGCCGAAAAGCACGCGTTGACGACGACGCAGCGCGTGCGCTCGGAAAAGGTGCGCAGCGACGCCGTAAGCTGCTCGGCGCTCAGCGGCTCCAGGTTGGTGGCATCGGCCGCCAGCAGCAGCTCGCCAGGGCTGCCGTGACCGCTGAAGTGGATGATGTCGGGCTTCTCGCGCAGCAGCGCCTGCGGCAGCTCGGTCACGCGCAAGGCCGGCGCCACCGCCACCTCAAAGAGCTTGTCGCTGCCGCCCTCGCGCAGCGCCGCAAATATGACCCGCAGCTCCTCATCGAGCTGAAGCCGACCGGTGTCCTTGGGATTCGCCGATAGAAAAAGAATCTTGATTCGCTGGCTCATGCGGGACTGTCCTTCCGAACTCGCAGCGGGCAGGAAGCAGCTGCCCAGCCATCGGGCAGCGACGGCTGGGGCTCCACTCCACGGGCTGCGGAGCTCTGGACAAGCCGCCGCAAGTCCACCGGCTGCGTGGTCACAAACAGCTTGAAAATAACATCTGTCTCGGTCCGCTGGCCGCCGCTGGCAAGAGGCGGCAGCTCCCTGGGAAGTCGCGCCTGAAATGCGGCGCCTTCGCCGTCGCCGAGGAGCGCGTTGTGGCCAGCTTTAAGCGGCTCGCTGCGCCCCACGGGGGGATAGAGCTGCGTGATGGTGCCGTCGGACTCCAGCTGCACGAGCGCGATGTGCAGGTCGCTGTGGTACCGGTTCACGAGCCGCGCCGCCAGCCGCGCTCCCGACGCCACGACCGCTCCGGCAGACAGCGGCTGCCAGGCTTTGGGGGCGCCTGCCGCCGGGTCACGTGCGAGCATTTGCAGCTGCACCTGACCGACGAGCGGGCTGCCTGGATTTTCCAGCTCGGCCACGAACTCGTAGCGCACCAGCCGCTCCAGGTTCTCGACCAAGCGCGCGACCTGCATCAGGTGCAGCGGCTTGATGGCCAGCTCCCCGCCCCGGTCCACGACGGCCCAGGTCTCGCTGGAGAGCGCGCCGAGCTGCGGCACCGGCCCTCCCTCCTTGCGCGGCGCCAGCAGATGGATGCGCAGGCGTGCGGGCTCATCCGGACGCGCAAGGCGAAGCCAGGGCGAGTCCGCGACCAGCTGGAGGATGTAAAGCGCCGGAACGCGCGGATTATTGGCCGTTTCTGGCGAAGTACCGGCCAGCGCAGGCGTTCCGACCAGCTCCACCGGCCACCGCTTTTCGATGGCGCGCTGCACCAGCATGGCCCGCCACAGCGCCGCGACGGGCCCCGGCGCCAGCAGCCGCCCCTGCGCACGCAGCGGTCCGACGGAGGTGACGCGCAGCCGCGGCACAGCAGAAGCATCCGTGCCACGCACCTCCACCTCTCTGGTGCCCGGCGGATACAGCGCATACTCGCTGCCCAGCTGCACGCCTTGCGGCTCGCCAGCGTCGAGAGTCACGGTGTCGCCCTGCACCTTGCTCACCAGCACATAGGCGGGCGTGGAGCTGTCCAACACGCCGAAACACTCGCGATCCAGCGCCCCTTCCGCCGCGGGGTGCTGGGTCGGATAGCGACGGATAACCTCCAGCGAGGCCCGCTCAAAGACATCGCGATAGGTGGCGCCCGTCGCTGCGCTGCGAAGCGCTTCCGTCAGAAAAAACGTCAGTGCACCGGCCTGCACAACCTGCGCGCCATCCGAGTGGGTGTGCTCTTTGGCGGTCTCACGCTCGCGGCAGGCGGCCAGCATCACGTAGCGATCTCCCGACGGAAGCCACGGCATTTCCGGGCTCTGCGCCAGCGCCTGCAGCCGCGCCAGCTGGTCGGAATCGAGCGGCGAAGGCGGCAGCTCGGCCACTGTCCGCTCGTCGCGTTCAATACTCCGCTCGTCGCTGCCAAAGGCGCTGCGGTTCAGCGTGGCCGAGTGGCAGCAGTCGAAGATCAGCGTCGCAAACCGCGTCCGCTCGCACAGCTGGAGCAGCCACAGCCGGATTTCGTCGTCGGTGATATCGCGGTTGGGGTGGGCGCCGCGGCCGCTGTCGCACGGAACCAGCGTCTCGTCCCAGCCGCTCGGCTTGGTGCCTTCGCGGTCTGGCATCTGCGAGCCATGCCCCGCATAAAACAGCACCGCCAGGTCGTCGGGAGCGACCTTTGCAAGCAGCCTCGCCAGCCCCGCCAGGATGCCGTCGCGCGTTGCGTTCTCGTCGGTGAGCAGCTGGATGTTTTCGGCCTGAAAGCCGTAGCGCGCGCGCAGCAGCGTCGCGAGGTTGTGCGCATCGTTGACGCAGCCGCGCAGGTCCCTGGTGACGGTCTGTCCCGAAGGCAGCACCCGTCGCAAGAGCGGATATTGGTTGATGCCGATGAGGAGCGCGTGGCGAGACATGCGACGGTCGGATGCGACGGTCGGCGCCCGCTAGCGCTGCTGCTGCTGCTGCTGCGACCGTCCGCTGTAGCCAAAATCGATGAAGCCGCGCTCGACGTTGCTGCTGAGCAGCTGCACCTGGATGCGGTCGCCGACGTCGAGTCCCTCAAAGCCGCGCACCACCTTGCCATCCACCGGCGGGTGGAAGATGCGGACCCAGGTTCCCGACGAGGAAACGCCGGTGACGATGCCGTCGAAGGTCTGGCCGCGCTTGTCGGCCAAAAGCAGCGCCGCCGCCGACTTGCGCACCTGCCGCTCGACCCGGTTGGCGTCGTCTTCGCGCTGCGTGCAGTGCGAAGCCAGGCTGCTCAGCTCTTCGTCGCTGTAGGGCGGCGGCTGACCGGCGATCGCGGCCTTGATCTGCCGCTGCGTGATCAGGTCGGGAAAGCGGCGGTTGGGCGCGGTGGAGTGGGTGTAGTCGCGCACCGCGAGGCCGAAGTGCCCCGGCGGCGGCGAGCCCGGCCGATCCAGGGTGTACTCGCCCGAACCCATCATCTTGACCACCGCCAGCGACAGATCGACGAAGCCCTCGGGATTGGCCCGCCTCCGCTCGACCAGGAACTCCTCCAGCGCGCCGGCACTGGGCTCGGCCGGCAGACGGTGGCCGTACGTGCCCGCAAGGTCGACGATCTTGTCCCAGCGCGCGGGCGAGCGCAGCACCCGGCGCAGCGACGAACAGCCCTTGCCTTCAATGAAGCGCGCGGTGACGCCGTTGGCCGCGATCATGAAGTCTTCGATCATCTCCTTGGCGCGATTTCGCGTCTCGATGCGCAGATCCGCCAGCATGTCGCCGATAAAGACCGCGCGCGGCTCGATGGTCTCCAGATCCAGGGCGCCGTGCAGGTGGCGACGATTCTTGAGGCACTGGCCGGCGCGATCCTGGAGACGCAGCTGCTCGTCCATGCCGTGCACAGAGGCCACGCGCTCGGGCGCCGGCCCCGCACCATCCAGCCACGCGGCGACGCTGTCGTAGGCGAGCTTGGCGTGATTGTTGACCAGCGCCCGATAGACATCAGAGCCGACCAGCTTGCCCTCGGAATTGATCATCATCTCGACGACGATTGCCAGCCGATCCTCGTCCTGGTTCAGCGATGTCAGATCCGTTGACAGCTGCTCGGGAAGCATCGAAAAGACCTCGGCGGCGGTGTAGACCGAGGTGGTGTTGTGCTCGGCGTGATGATCGATCGCAGAGCCGCGCGGAACCAGCGCATCCACGTCGGCGATGGCAACCAGGAGGCGCACCACGCCGCCCGGCCCCTGAGTCGCCACCGACAGCTGATCGAGATCGCGCGAGTCGTCATTGTCGATCGACGCCCAGAGGAGCCTGCGCATGTCGCGCACGCTCGGGTCCCCTTTGGCTTGCGCGTGGGCGTGCGGCAGCGCTGAAATCTCCTGCTGCACAGCCGGCGAAAAGTCGGGGTAGAAGCCGCGGTCGAGCATGGCCTGACGAGCGATGGCTCGCAGGTCGAAGCGGTGACGGGCGGGCTGCTGACTCGAGTTATCCATGCGAAACAACTTCGCATACCTGGGGTGGCGGGCGCCAATTCTGAGGCTGGCGTTAGGGCGTTGACGACGGGCAGCGGCGCTGCTAAAACCGCGACGTGCCCCAGCCCGTCTGCGCAGCTCGCAATCTCCTCGATCTGATCGGTGGGACCCCGCTTGTTCGGCTTCAGCGGCTGCCCACTCCCGGCAGCGCATCCATCCTGTGCAAGTGCGAGCAGCAGAACCCCGGCGGCTCGGTAAAAGATCGCATCGCCCTGTCGATGATCGAGGCTGCCGAGAGCGCGGGCCTCTTGCGTCCCGGCGAGTCGGTCATCGTCGAGCCGACCTCGGGCAACACCGGCGTGGGTCTGGCGCTGTGCTGCGCGGTGAAGGGCTACCGGCTCAAGCTCACCATGCCCGAGTCCATGAGCCTGGAGCGGCGCAGCCTGCTGGCGGCCTACGGAGCCGAGCTGGTGCTGACGCCCGAGCGCCTGGACATGGCCGGCGCCGTCGAGCGCGCCGAGCAGCTGGTGCGCAGCGACAGTCGCTACTACATGCCGCAGCAGTTTCGCAACCCCGCCAATCCCGAGGCGCACCGGCGCACCACCGGCCCCGAGATCCTGGACCAGCTGGACCAGCTGGGACGCTCCGTCGATGCTTTCGTGGCCGGCGTCGGCACCGGCGGCACCATCACCGGCGTCGGTCAGGTGCTGCGCCAGCGCTTTCCCAAGGTGCGCATCATCGCCGTCGAGCCTGCGGGCTCGGCGGTGCTGTCGGGCGGCAAGGCGGCACCGCATCGCATCCAGGGCATCGGTGCCGGGTTCGTGCCCGAGATCCTGGATCGCTCGCTGCTCGACGAGGTTCGCGTCGTCGAAGACCGCGTCGCCTACCAGACCAAGCGGCGGCTGGCCCACGAAGAGGGGCTACTGGTGGGGATCTCGGCGGGGGCGTCGGTGGCTGTCGCACTGGATCTGGCGCAGCAGCTCGGCGAGGGTGCGGTGGTCGTAACTGTGCTCTGCGATACAGGAGAACGGTACTTCTCCATGGACGAGTCCTTCGCCTAATTTGGCAAATCGTCCATTTTTCCGAGGAGATAGCGAATCTAACTTGACGCTATCGCCGCCAGTATCTATTCGTGTAAGCCTTGCCGCTTACCTCCGAGATACCTTTCGGTAGCCCTGGCCCAGCCGCCCAATCCGTGTGGCCTGGGGCAGGCAGCCCCGTCTGCATACGGGCAGGTGAGCCGAGCTTCCCGTCGGTGCTGACCGGCCTGACGGAGGCGCTCTGGGTGCGCGGACGGGTCGAGTGCCTCGATCGGGCTCCGCGCGTGACGGTGGTGGGCTCGCGCGATGCGTCGGCCCTGGGCCTGGAGCGGGCGCATGCGCTCGGCCGGGCGCTTGCCGATCAAGGAGCGCTGGTGATCTCGGGCGGCGCGCTGGGCATTGACGCTGCGGCCCATGAGGGGGCGCTGGCTGCCGGCGGACCGACCTGCGCAGTGCTGGGCACAGGCGTCGACCGTGTCTATCCGCAGCGCCATGCCGGCCTGTTCGAGCGGATTGCCCGGCAGGGCTGTCTCTTATCGGTGCTGCCGCTTGGCGCAGCGCCGCTGCGGGCGCACTTTCCGCAGCGCAACCGCATCATGGCGGCGCTCGCCGAGACCGTGGTTGTCGTCGAGGCCGGGCTTAAGTCCGGCACTGGCTACACGGCCCGCGCGGCGCGGCAGCTGGGCCGGCGCGTCGTCTGTTTTGCCGACTCACCGGGCACTGCCGAGATGGTCCAGAGCGGCGCCGAGCCCGTCGCCCGTGTGGCGGATGTGCTCGCGCTGATCGAAAAGAAGCCTGGCCCCACCTGGGACTTAGTCCAACGGCCATTGACAATGCTGTCGGCGGACCCAAACCATGATCCGCTGATGACCCAGATGTGGACTGAAGACCCAACGACCCAGCGTGTGCTTGAGGCGCTCTCGCCCAGCCCGCTCGATATAGATGAGATATGTGCCCGTACAGGGCTGTCGGCCGCGGACTGCGCGGCGGCGGTAGTCGAACTGGAACTCCGCGGACGATGCTCCCGCCTTCCCGGCGGCCGCTACATCGGGCATGCTCCTCTTTGCTAGGAACACCATGGCAAGCGCCAAGACCACCAAGAAAAAGACTGCTTCCAAGAGCCCCGCTACCAAGGCTGAAAAAGCCGAGAAGGGCGAGAAGGCCTCCGGAAAGTCCTCTGCGGCAGGCAAAGGCAAGGCCGTAGCGACGGAAGCCAAGACCGCTACCAAAGCCAAGACTGCAACCAAAACCAAGACCGCGACCAAGTCCAAGGCCAAGGCCAAGACCGCGGTCAAGTCCAAAGCCAAGGCTGCGCCCAGCAAGGCGAAAGCGCCGGCAAAGGCCAAGTCCAAGACCTCGACCAAGCCCCACACCGGCGAAGGCGCCCTGCTGGTCGTCGAGTCTCCGGCCAAAGCGCGAACCATCCAGAAGTACCTGGGCTCCGGCGTGGAGGTCATGGCCTCGGTCGGACACGTCAAGGATCTGCCCAAGTCCAAGATCGGCGTCGATATCGAGCACGACTTCGTGCCCGAGTACGTGCCGATTCGCGGCAAGGGCAAGGTCATCGCCGAGATCAAGAAGGCCGCGCGCTCGGTCGATACCGTTTATCTGGCGCCTGACCCCGACCGCGAGGGAGAGGCCATCGCCTGGCACATCGCCGAAGAGATCCGCGACGCCAATCCGAACATCAAGCGCGTGCTCTTCAACGAGATCACCAAGCGCGGCATCACCGAGGCGATGGCGCAGCCGACCGAGCTCAATCGACCCATGTTCGATGCGCAGCAGGCGCGGCGCATTCTGGACCGGCTCGTCGGCTACCAGATCTCGCCGATCCTGTGGACCAAGGTGCGGCGCGGCCTCTCGGCCGGTCGCGTGCAGTCGGTGGCCGTGCGCATCGCCGTCGAGCGCGAGGCCGAGATCACCGCCTTCAAGAGCGAAGAGTACTGGACCGTCGAGGCCCAGGTCGAAGGCAAGAGCCGGCCGGCGTTCACGCTGCGCCTGGCTCGCGTCGACGGCCAGAAGCCCGAGCGGCTGAGCGCCGAGCTGGCGCAGACCATTGCCGACTTCCTCAAGAAGACCCCGCTCTCGGTCACCAACATCGAGAGCAAGGTGCGCCGCAAGATGCCAGCGGCGCCGTTCATCACCAGCAAGCTCCAGCAGGAGGCGGCGCGCAAGCTGCGCTTTACCGCCAAGCGGACCATGGGCGTCGCGCAGCGACTCTATGAAGGTGTGGAGCTAGGTGCCGAGGGGCTCGTCGGTCTCATCACGTATATGCGTACAGACTCGACGCGCATCAACCCCGATGCGCTGACGGAAGTGCGCGGATTCATTGAGAATCGCTACGGCAAGGCCTCGCTGCCCGACGAGCCGAACGTCTACAAGTCCAAGTCGGCCAGCAACGTCCAGGATGCGCACGAAGCCATCCGTCCGACGAGCACCAAGTACGATCCCGAGACCGTGCGCCGCCTGCTCACCGAGAACGCGCAGCGCAATCCCGAGAAGGAAAAGGACATCGGCGACCAGATCAAGCTCTACCAGCTGATCTGGAACCGCTTCGTGGCGTCGCAGATGACCCCGGCCGTCTACGACCAGACGACCGTCTACTCCGAGGTCAAGGGCGCCCACACCTGCGAGCTGCGCGCCACCGGTCAGGTGCTGCGCATGGCCGGCTTCACCGCCGTCTACAGCGAGTCGCAGGACGAGGATCAGCGTCCTCCCGGTGCCGAAGCTGGAGCCGACAACGACGGCGAAGGCGTGCGTCTGCCGCCGCTGGAAAAGGGCGAGGCGCTGCGCACCCTGGGCGTGCAGGCCGACCAGCACTTCACCCAGCCGCCGCCGCGGTTTACTGAAGCCTCGCTCATCAAGGAGCTGGAAGAGAAGGGCATCGGCCGTCCGTCGACCTACGCGACGATTCTGTCGACGATTCAGGATCGCGGCTATGTCGAGAAGAAGGAAGGGCGCTTTTTCCCGACGCTGCTCGGCACGCGTGTAAACGACCTGCTGGTGCAGAGCTTCCCCGAGGTTGTCAGCGTCGACTTTACGGCGCGCATGGAGAGTGACCTCGACTTCATCGAAGAGGGCAAAGAGAACTGGCTGGATCTGCTGAAGCGCTTCTACGGCCCGTTCAAGGGCTATCTCGAGCGCGCCCAGATCGAGATGAAGGACTGGAAGCGCGAAGAGATTCCGACGGAGTTCAGCTGCGAGAAGTGCGGCAAGCCGCTGGTCATCAAGTGGGGCCGCAACGGCGAGTTCCTGGCGTGCAGCGGCTACCCCGAGTGCAAGAACACCAAGGAGTTCGTGCGCGGCAAGGACGGCCGGCTGGAGCTCAAGCCCGAGCCCACCACCGAAGAGGTGTGCCCCAAGTGCGGGTCGCCGCTGGTGTTCCGTCGCGGCCGCTTCGGCGAGTTCTGGGCGTGCAGCAAGTACCCCGACTGCAAGACGACCAAGCCGGTGAGCCTCGGGATCACCTGCCCGCGGCCCGGCTGCGGCGGCTTCCTGACCGAGAAGCGCTCGCGCCGCGGCACGTCGTTTTACGGCTGCTCGAACTACAACACCACCCACTGCGACTTCGTGTCGTGGGATCGCCCGGTCAAAGAGCCATGCCCCGACTGCGGAGCTCCGTTCCTGCTGCAAAAGCAGACGCGCCGCGGACCCAAGCTGCGCTGCGCCACATGTAGCTACACAAGCGATGTGGACGCCGATGACTCGCCGGAAGACGCGACGGGCGGCAGCACCGGCGGGGCCGAAGACGAAGCCGAAGAGGGCGCCGCCTAGTGCTATGATGGTGCCACTGGAGAGGTGTTCCGGTGGCGTTGCGGGTACCGGTGATCCTACAGAGGTGGCTGATTGCAGCGCTGCTCGTCGTCGGTCTGGGGGGACTGGCGATGGGGGCGATGCGCAGCTATCAGGAGCGGCTGCGGCAGCTTCCGTCGGGCCCAACGGCCGGCGGGGCTGCGACTCCGGCGGACATGTGCCGGCGCGGGCTGCCTCCGGATATGGTTCAGGCCTGTCTGGCTGAGCAGAGGCGGCTGAGTGCCGACACACGGCACACGGCGCTGCTCTGGGCCAGCATGGGCGTCTCCTGTCTCGTGGCCGCCGGGATTCTGCGCCGACGGCTGTATCGGTCTGGCCGGACCACAGTGTCCACAGCGCCAAACATTGTGAACTCGTAACCGTGTAGGTAACCGATGCAAGTTGGGATCAACTACGCCTGGAAGAACTACGGTTGGGATTTTGGTCTGCCGCCGCAGAAGAACAGTGGCAGCAACTGGGGGGCGCGAGCCGCCTGGCAGCCGACCATCGACAAGGAGCTAGCGGAGTTCGTCGAGATTGGCTTCTTCTGCTTGCGCTGGTTCTTGCTGGGCGACGGGACAACCTATGGAGTCGGGGCCGAGCGACCGCACCTGGATCCGCGCGGCAACGGGCAGTGGCGCTTTGACAGTCCGCCCAAGATCTCGGATGAATTTCTTGAGGATTTTGCGCGCCTGCTGCGGGCCTGCGAGGCGGCTGGCATCCAGCTCTTGCCGTCGCTGGTCGATTTTCATCTGTGCTTTCCGGGCATCACCATTCCGGGCTCCGATGGCATCGTCAAGAGCGGGCGCCAGGATGTGCTGATCGATCCGCACAAGCGGGCGCAGTTCTTCGACGGCGTGCTGCGGCCGCTGCTGCGCGTCGCTGCCGAGCATCGAAAGTCGATCTACGCGTTCGAGGTCATGAACGAGCCGGAGTGGTGCACGCGCCTGCCCGGGGTGGCGGGCGACCTGCTGAGCCCGAACAAGACCGTGCCGCTGGCCGACATGCGGGCGTTTCTGAGCGAAGGTGCCTCGATCATCAATGAAGCGGGCTTCCTCTCGACGGTCGGCTTTGCGATGCATCCGACGCTGCACCTGTGGGACTCGCCGGGGCTGGGGCTGACGCTGCACCAGTTTCATTTCTATGCCGAGCCGCAGCTCATTCCGCCGCACAACTTCGATCCGCGCTGGCCGGTAATCGTCGGTGAGTTTGCGACCGCCCCGCACCGGCCGTGGCCGGATCTGGGCGGAGCGCAGGACGTGGTCTCGCGGCTTCGCCACATCGAGGCCAAGGGCTACCCGGCGGCGTTCCTGTGGTCCGCCAACCGCGAAGAGGAGCACAGCGCCGATCCCACTTCGCCGGTGGCGGTCGATTATTCGGAAGCCAACCGGGCGCTCATCCGCAAGTACATCCGCGGCTAGGCGGCCCGCACTTCAGCCTAAACAGCGACGGGAGCGCCCTGCTGGGCGAGCGAGCGCTGGGCGGCGGCCAGCACCTGCACGACGCGCAGCCCTTCGCGGGCGCCGGTGCGCGGGGGCGTGCCGGTGCGGATGCAGTCGATGAAGTGGCGGCACTCGACGGCCAGCGGCTCGGGTAGGTCGATGTGGGGAATGTGGATGTCGCCCTGGCGGACGGTCAGATACTCGCCGTACTGCGTAAACTCGGGCGGGCGGCCGTTCTTGTAGCCGAAGCCCTTGTCGTAGATGCGCAGCTTCTCGTTGGGGTGCGCGTCGTCGAACTCGACCATGCGCTGGCTGCCGACCACGGTCAGGCGGCGCTCCTTGCGCGGATCCAGCCACGAGACCTGGATGTGCGCCATCTTGCCGTCGCCGAACGCCAGGTTCACGAACACCACGTCCTCGATGCCCGGCTGAAGGTAGCTCTGCCCGCGCGCCGCGACGGTGACTGGCATCTGATCGAGCAGATACAGGATCATCGAGACGTCGTGCGGCCCCAGGCTCCACATGGCGTTCTCGTCGGTGCGCAGCCGGCCGAGGTTCACGCGCAGACCGTAGAGGTAGTAGACGTCGCCAATGTCGCCGGCCTGGATCATCTGCCGCAGCCGCAGCACGGCGGCGTGATACAGCATCAGATGTCCGACGAGAAACACGCGGCCGCTGCGCTCGGCCTGTTCGCACAGCGCGGTGGCATCGGCCGTGGTCAGCGCCATCGGCTTTTCGCACAGCACGTGCTTGCCAGCGCTCAGCGCCGCACTGGCCTGGCTGGCGTGCAGGATGGCCGGCGTCGCCAGGACCACAGCCTCGATGCTCGGGTCACGAAGCAGCTGGTCGTAGTCGTCCATCAGGCGGGCGCCGGGGGCCAGATCCGCGGCGCGCTTGCGCGACTTTTCGTCGGGCTCGCAGACCGCGACGAGCTCGCAGCCGGGCAGGCGGGCGAAGCTGCGGACGTGGTTGATTCCCCAGTAGCCTGCACCGACGACAGCAACGCGGACCGGAGCTGAAGAGGCAGGACCTGGGGTCCGGGAAGGGGAGTTGGAATTCGTTGGGTTGGTTTGTGCGCGATCAGACATGGCAGACATGGCAGGCATGGAGTTTGGCAGCAAGGTCGAGCTCGGCTGCGGCGCGACGATATCCTACGAGCGGTAGAATGCCCACACCGCGTCGGCGACGTAGTCGACCTGCGCGTCGCTGAGATCGGGATGAATCGGCAGGGCCAGCGCTTCGCGGGTGGCGGCCTCCGCGCGCGGGAACGACCCGGGCCGGTATCCGAGGTGCGAAAAGCAGGGCTGAAGGTGCAGCGCCAGCGGGTAGTAGACCTCGGTCTCGATGTCGCGCTCGCCGAGGAACTTGCGCAGCGCATCGCGACGCGGAGCGCGCAGCATGAAGTGGTGATAGACGTGCTCGGGCGCCTGCTCGGGATGCGGCGGCAGGCGCAGCGCGACGGTTGCGCCGAGGTCCGCGAGGCGGGCGTGATAGCGGGCGGCATTGCGCCGGCGCTGCTCGTTCCAATCGGGAAGGTGGGCCAGCTTGACGCGCAGGATCGCGGCCTGGATCGGATCCATGCGAAAGTTGCCGCCCCAGATCGAGTGCACGTACTTGGGGCGCGAGCCGTGCTGGCGGATGATCGACAGCTCGTCGTAGAGCTTGGCGTCGCGGGTCACAATGGCACCGGCGTCACCCGCTGCACCCAGGTTCTTGCTGGGAAAAAAGCTGAGCGTGGCGGCCCGACTCTGCTGGCCAATGCCCGGCACCAGCGTCTGGGCGGAGTCTTCCAGAATCGGCAGCCCGGTCTGCACCAGCGATTCGAGCGGCAGGCGCTGGCCAAACAGATGCACCGGCAGGATGGCCCGCGTGCGCGACGAGATCTTGCCCAGCAGATCGCCGAGGTCTGCGTTCCAGCCGTCCTCCTCGATATCGGTGAAGACCGGGCGGGCACCGAGTCGAATCGCGGTCTCGGGCGTGGCAAAGAAGCTGTAGGCGGGCGTGACCACTTCCATGTCGTGCCAGTTGCCCGCATGCTCCGCCGCGATGCCGTCGCCGTGGCCGCAGCCGAGCCCGAAGTCGAGCGCCATCGCCGCCGCGAGCAGCGCATCGGTCCCCGAGGACACGCCCACGACCTGGAGCGGTGCGGAGTCGCCTGCCGGCGCTGAGGCCGCTCCGCCCGGCCCACGTTGTAGGTATTCTGCGAGCTCGGTCTCGAAAGCCTGGACTTCGGGACCCATGACATAGCGCCCACTCTTGAGCACCCGTGCCACAGCGGCATCAATGGGCTCCTTGAGCTTTTCGTATTGGGCGCAAAGATCTAAGAGAGGGACGCGCATAGTTTGTGCGAGTATAGAGATCGTCCCCGTCTCTGTCGATCGTTGGGAAAGGATAGAGAGAGCGAGCATGACAAGCCTGCCAAGCCCGAAAAAAGAGGATAAGGGAACCGCCAGTTCGGCCGAGCCAGCACCCAAGCTCCCCGCTTTCGCCGACCTCGCGAAGGACGAGCTCAGCAGCGAAGACATGGAAGAGTTCCAGCGCCTGCTTGAGCAGAAGCAGGATGTCACCCGCCAGGACATCACCGCGCAGGACTTTCAGTCGCTGCTGAGCCGCTACACCAAAGAGTGACCGCAGCGCACTCGCCGCTCGTCCCGCCTAAATCGACCCACTCGCTTTGCGCTCTGCCGGAAAGCCGCGGCATCTGAAGGCTTTTGGACCTGCCAATTTTCCAGGGCTTCTCCGGGCCGGGCGGAATCGGTAGGATGACCAGCACATCGGCTATCGCCGAGGAGATGATCCCATGCACCACGGCCTGCGTTTGCCCGTTGCGCTCGCGCTGAGCTCAGCCCTGCTGGGGAGCGCCTGTGCGCCGAAGAATCCGCCGGCACTGCCGGTCTCCGAGGCAAAACCGATCGTGGTGCCGATGCCGGCGCCGCCCCAGGATGCGACGCTGTTTGGGTACCTGAAGCTGCGCGATGCGCGGCAGACCGTGGAGCTGTTCGGTGGACCGATGCTTACCGCGGGTGCGGCGCAGCAGGGGCTGAACCTGACCGAGCTCCAGCAGGGGCGTCCGGCCGCCGTGTTCGCCTGGGATCCGCAAGGCGCCGACGCGCCGCAGGCGGTGCCGGCGGTGGCGCTGCTGCCCATGCCGGCGCAGGGCACGCTGGCTGCCCGCCTGAAGCTGCTGGCGGCGACAGCCGAGATCGAACCATTTCCCGATGGCACCATGGCCTCGATGAACCCCGCGGTGGCCGACCGCGCGCGCGCCGGCCGCGAGGGTCTGGTGCAGGTGCTGAATGCGCCGCTGCCGTTTGACGGCCTGCTGTATCTCAACGCGGCGGCGATCCTGAACCGCTATCTGCCGACGCTGCGCGGCGGGCTGCATGCGATGGAGCCGCTGCTGACGGCCGCCGCGGCGCAGCGCAAGGATGCACCCAGTCCAAAGTCGATCATCGGCACGCTCGACGGCCTGTTCAACAGCCTGGAAGGGCTGCGCGCGGTCGCGGTGGGCGCCAAGCCCTACGACGGCGGCATCGAGATTTCGACGCTGGTGCAGGCGCAGCCGTGGCAGGCGGGCGGCCCGGTGCCGGCGCCGGATCTGGCGCAGTTTCTGCCGCTTGGCGACGTGCGCCTGGTCTGGAACAGCCGCGACATCAAGCGCCTGGTCGACTTCTTCATGGCCATCTACGGACCGATGCTCGACGAAAAGCCCGGCGTGCGCGCCCAGGTGATGCCGCTGATCGATGAGTGGCTGAAGGCGGGCCGGCGCATGGACAGCGCCATGTCGATGTCGTTTGGCGGCGAGCGCGGCTTTCGCGGCCACGGGCTCATGCGCGTCGACAACGCGGCCGCGGCGTTCGCGCTGGTGGGCAAGTCGGTGCAGCTGTTCCAGGCGGGACCGGTTCACGACGCCTACAAGTCCATGGGCGTCGATTTGCAGATCGTCCGCCAGGCCAAGACGCGCAAGCTCTTTGGCTGGCCCGTGGATCGCTATGAGTATCGGCTGACCATGAGCGCCCAGATGCCCGATCCGGCGATGGCCGCCGTGTGGAACAAGCTGAGCAACATGACCTACGAGGTCGCGCAGATCGGACCCTACGTCGCCTATGCGCTCAACGGCTCGCTCGACGAGATCGTGAAGCCGCTGTTTGTCGGCAAGGGGCCGAATCCGATGAAGGCCACCGCCGCGTTCCCGCCCGGCGGGCACTTCTACGTGGACTGCAATGTGGCGTCGCTGCTGGCCGGCTTCAAGTCGATGCTGCCGCCGCCGACGGCAGAGCGGCTGCCGGACCTGCCGCCCCAGACCGATCCGGTGCTGCTCTTTGGCTACGACAGCGGCGAGACCGGATACTACAAGCTGCGGGTTCCAGGGCCGCTCCTGCTGGCGATGCGCGGCGCAATGCGATAGCGCGGCGGTCGGCTACTGACCGCGAAAGATCGGAGCGCGCTTTTCCAAAAAGGCCGACACGCCTTCGCGGGTGTCGGCGCTCTTGCCCAGCAGCGTCTGCGCTTGCGCCTCCCAGTCGATCGCGGCGGGCAGATCGCACTCGTGTGAGCGACGCAGGGCGCGCTTGCTCATGGCCTGCGCCAGCGGTGGTCCGTCGGCCAGGCGGCGGCAGAGCTTCAGGGTCTCCTCGTCGAGGTGGGCGGGCTCGACCACGCGCTGCACCAGGCCCAGCTCGCGCGCTCGCACGCCGCCCACGACCTCGGCCGTGAGCAGGAGGTCGCTGGCCTGAGCGGGTCCCACGGCGCGCGGCAGCAGCCACGAGAGCCCAAAATCCGCCGTCAGTCCGACGCGATGAAACACCGCGCCGAAGGTTGCCGAAGTGGAGGCGACCCGCAGATCGCAGGCCAGCGCCAGCGCCAGCCCCGCGCCCAGACACGGCCCCTCGATGGACGCCACCACCGGCTGCTCCAGCTCGTAGAGCATGCGGATCACCTGCGCGTCGCGCCGCAGCTGCTGCTCGCGCACCATCGGTGGCCACTCCAGCCGCTCGGGCATGGTGCGCAGATCGCCGCCCGCCGAAAATGCGCCGCCGTTGCCGCGAATCAGCACCGCGCGAACTCCGGTGTCGAAGCGGATCTCGTCGAGGTTGACGGCCAGCGAGAACCAGTCGTCCGGGCCCAGCGCGTTCTTGCGATCGGGACGGTTCAGCGTCAGGGTGGCGATGCGGCCATCGAAGAGCGCACCGCGAACGATCGATTGCTCGGTCATGGTCGCGCGTGCTCCTGAAAAGACGGGTCGTTCAGGTGGGCGAAGGCCGGACGCAGCTTGTCGAAGGTGGCCAGCAGATGCTCGCTGAGCACCTTGGTATCACCGACGACGGGCATGAAGTTCGTGTCGCCGTTCCAGCGCGGCACGATGTGGAAGTGAGCGTGCTGATCGATGCCCGCGCCGGCGACGCGCCCCAGGTTCATGCCGAGGTTACAGCCGTGGGCGCCAAGCTCGCGCGTGAGGATCGCCACCGACTGCCGCAAGAGCTCGCAGGTGGCCTGATAGTCGCTCGCAGGCAGGGCCATCAGGTCCGCGGTGTGCGCGCGCGGAACCACCATGATGTGGCCGCTGTTATACGGGAAGCGGTTCATGATCACGAAGGCCTGCCCGGTCGAGCAGAGGATCTGATGCTCCTCGTGCCGCGCGGGGCCCTCGGCGGGAAAGCGACAGAATATGCACTCTTGCGTGCCCTGCTCGCCCTGCGCGCTCAGGATGTAGGCCATGCGCCAGGGTGCCCAGAGTCGATCCATGGCGTTCCTTGGGAGCTTTCCGTTGGGTGAAGATGCGTCGGAGGGAAGGGGAGACGCGCCTCAAGAGCGAGGCGCGCTTCAAGCTATGCGGGGGGAGCGCCCGGAGGCGGGGCTCCGCCACCAGCGGGCTGGGTCTGGGTCTGGGGAGCAGCCGACTGGCTCTGGGCCTTGGGGCCGCAGCCGACTGCGATAAGGAGCGAACCAACCATTGCAATGCTGAGAAGGGTCTTCATATCCAGGTACCTCCGTCGAGTAGAGGTCGCTCACACCGAGCGACCATGCCGACTCCGGATGTTATCGCATCCGGGGGGCCAGTCAACCTACACGGCGGGCTACAATGTGGGATGCGAGCGCCTGGACGCTGGCTGGACGCGGACTGGTCGTGGCTGCTTGGGGTGATCCCGGGCCCGCTAGTCTGGCATGGGCTCGAAATCGCTCTTGGTAGCGCCGCAGTCGGGGCACATCCAGTCGTCCGGCAGCTCTTCGAAGGGGGTGCCGGGCTTGATGTTCGACATGGGATCGCCTTCGGCCGGATCGTAGATGTGCTCGCAGAGCGTGCAGCGGTAGCGCTTCGCTTTCATCATGCCTGTATATCACTTGCTGGGCCTCGGTGGAAGCGGTCATGGTAGGGTGGGGCCCATGAGCAAGTCCGACAAGGTAGTCATCACCTGCGCGCTCACTGGCGTGCTCACCGATCCGGCCCAGCACAAGGTGCCGGTGACCGCCGCGGAGATGGCCGCCGCCGCCGAAGAGGCGTTCAATGCCGGCGCCACCGTGCTTCACTGCCATTACCGTCGCCAGGAGCCGGGCATGGGCCGCTTTCCGACCTGGGAGGCCGACGTCGTCGCCGAGATCGATCGGGCGATCCGCGCTCGCGTGCCGCAGCTGCTGGTGAACATGTCGACGGGAGTGGTGGGGCCGGATATCTCGGGGCCGATCGAGTGCATGCGGCGGATCCGGCCGGAGCTGGCGGCGCTCAATGCCGGCTCGCTCAACTATCTCAAGGCGCGCTCGGATGGACGCTGGGCGTGGCCGCCGATGCTGTTCGACAATCCCGTCGACAAGGTCGAAAAGTTCTTCGCGGCGATGAGCGAGCTTGGCGTTGTTCCCGAGTGCGAGTGCTTCGACACGGGCATCGTGCGCTCGGTGGGCCTGTATCAGCAGGTGGGTCTGCTCAAGGGGCCGATCCATGTCTCGCTGGTCATGGGCGTGGCCAGCGGCATGCCGGCCAAGGCGTCGTGGCTGCCGCTGCTCGTCGACGAGCTGCCAGCTGGAGCGCACTTTCAGACGATCCTCATCGGCCGCGAAGAGGTCTGGCCCGTGCATCGCCGCTCGTGCGAACTCGGCGGCCACCTGCGCACCGGTCTTGAGGACACGTTCTATCTTCCCGACGGCAGCAAGAGCGACTCGAACGGCCGGCTGATCGCCGAGCTTGTGCGCGTGGCGCGCGAGTGCGGTCGCGAGCCGGCGACGCCCGCCGAGGCGCGCGATCTCCTGGGCGTGACGTCGCTGCCACACGGACCGGCCTAACCCGTCTTCCACACGCAAGGGGCATCGAGCATGCGCGGTCAGATCTGGATTGGAGTGGGCGCTCTTTCGGGCTTTATCGCCGTCGCTGCGGGCGCATTCGGAGCGCACGGCCTGAAGGCGCGGATCACCCCCGAGCTGCTGGCAGTCTTCGAGACCGGCGCGCGCTATCAGATGTATCACGCGCTCCTGCTCGTGCTGGTCGGTTTTCTCGTCGCTCGCGCCGAGGGGCCCACAGGCGCCTTGAACGCCAGCGCCGCCTTCGCGCTGGCCGGGACCGTGCTTTTTTCCGGGTCGCTCTACGCGCTTGCCCTGACCGGGCAGCGCTGGATGGGCGCGATTACGCCGCTGGGAGGGCTTGGTTTTCTGCTCGGTTGGCTGCTTTTAGCCTACTCGGCTCTACTTGCGCGATAATCGAAGCTCCACTGCTTAGCTTAGGAGGGCTTACATGTCGTTTTTTGGCTCACGTCGTAGCTTCCTGTTTGCGCTGGCGACCACCATGGCTCTGGGCTCGGCGGCAGTCGCGCCGGGCCAGGCCCAGGCCTGTGGCTGCTTTGCGCCCCCGGACGTCTCGCAGCCGCTGGTCCAGGCCGGCGAAGAGATCGTCTTTGTCGTCGATAGCGGCAAGGTGACGATGCACGTCCGGCTGCGCTACAGCGGCCGCGCCGGCGACTTCGGCTGGCTGCTGCCCATGCCCGCCGTGCCCACCAACAGCCAGGGCATGCAGGGCATCGACGTCGGCATCGACGAGCTGTTCGATCAGCTAGAGCAGCGCACGCAGCCGACCTACATCCTCCAGCGCAACAGCTGCAACACCGGCAGCCGCGGCATCGGCTGCGGCGCCTCGGCGGCGAGTGGCTCGTTCTCCGACGAGTTCCCGGGCAACGACGCCCCGCAGACGCCGCTGGTCAAGCAGGACTCCGTCGGTCCCTACAACTACGCGATCCTCAAGGCCGACGACAAGAGCGCCATGCTGAGCTGGCTGTCGACCAACAACTATGTCGTGCCCGGTGGCACCGATCAGGCGGTCAGCCAGTACATCCGGCCCGGCGGCTATTTCCTGGCGCTCAAGCTCAAGGCCGGAGCCTCGGCCGGCGACCTCCAGCCGGTGGTCATCAGCTATCAGGCTGACCTGCCCATGATTCCGCTGGTGCTGACCTCCGTCGCTGCGGCCCCGCACATGGGCATCCTGGTGTGGGTGGTTGGCAAGGCGCGCGCCATCCCGCGCAACTACGCGCATACGGTCATCAACGACTCGCAGCTCGACTGGCTGAACAAGGTCAAGAACTACAACGACCTCATCATCAAGGCCGTTGGCGAGGCCAAGGACAAGCACTCGTTTGTCACCGAGTTCGCCGGCTCAACCCAGATCATGAGCAAGGTTCTCGACGACAGCGGCCGCTTCAGCGTGCTCCAGCAGGCCGCGCTGATCCGCGATCCGGCAAGCTACATCGAGCTCATCCTTCCCCAGACCACGGTCGACGGCTACCTGGGCGCAGGCGGATTCTTTGGGAGCGGACCGACGCTCTCGCACGTCACCAGCGGCCTGGCCATGAACGGCCAGTTCACTTCGGTCCTGGGCGCCTATGTGCCGCTGCCCGCGAAGCTCGCCGCCGAGGGCGTGACCCCCAGCGCCTTCTACCAGAACATCAAGCACTACCTTCGCGACGACCGGGCAGCGCGGCCGCAGATCTACACGGACATCGAGTCGAAGCTGGCTGCATTCGATCCCGCGGTGGTGACCAAGGACATCACCGATCGCATCGCCACGCCGACGCTCAGCATCGGAGCGGTCTTCACCAATGGCTTGCTGCCCAAGCTGACGCGCCTCTACACGACGCTCTCGCCCGAGGACATGACCGCGGATCCGGTGTTCAGCTTCAACCGCGAGCTGCCCGACTACCCCAATGTCCACAACGCCACTTTTGACCCGTACTGCGGCAATCCGGCGGGACGCAACGCCGGCGGCGGACAGGTGACCACCGACGACGGATGGAAGATTCACTACACCGCCGACGAGCTAAACAACAGCGAAACCAGGGTTATTCCTGGTCCGGCCAGCCAGCGCATCGAGAACCTGCTCGACACCGGAGCGCCGGTCGTGGTCACCGACAACACGCAGGCGATCCGCGATGCGCTGGACATGGCGCCGGCGCAGGGCTGCGCAGCGGCGGAGCGCTCCCGCCATGGCGCCTCGGCCACGGCGGCGCCGTTCCTGTCGCTGTGCGCGGCGGTGCTGGCGTCGCTGCTGTTGCGTCGGCGGCGCGGCATGCAGGATCACACGCGCACCTAGCTTCAACGGAATCGCCGAGAACCCTGACGAACCGCACCCTTTGCCCCTAGGGGCCCCTCTTTATCCCGCCAAGAAATAGAATTAAGGAGTGCGATCGCGCCTCCCCAGCCTGGAATATGGACCGACCGTAGACTCTGGAGGCAGCATCAAGCCTGCCCGCGAGCTGGGCGATCCGCGCGACGACTCGAGCGAGCGCTCGGCAATCCGCCCGGTGGTCAACGAGAGCGCATCGTCCCTGCGGCGGGCCAGCGCCATCGATGAACAGGAGCACGTCGCCGATGTGCTGCGGCTGCGCATGGTGCTGTCGGGCGCGCTGGTGCTGTGGGCGCTGACCGGGGTGCTCGACTGGAGCGTCGTGCACTTCGTCGAGCCGGGCTCGCTCTCGTACTTTCTGTTCCTGCGCGGCGGGGCGATGACGGTCATGCTGATCGCGCTGTCGCGGCTGTTCGTGCGGCCGCCGCCGAGCGCCAGCGCGTTTCGGCTGATGGACATGGGCATCTTCACGACCGCCGCCCTGGCCGCGTCGCTCATGTGCCTGCACTATCGCGGCATCAGCAGCCCGTATGCGCATGCGCTGTCGTGCATCCTGGTGGTGCGCGGGATCGCGCTGCCGTATCACTACCGGCGCGGCATTCCGGCCGTGCTGGGACCGACGGTCGCGTTCCCGATCGTGATGGGCCTCGCGGCGCTCTATCTTCCCAATGTGCGCGAGCAGTTTCGTCAGCCCGCGGAGCTGGCCATCTTCTTGCAAAATGCAGTGCTCATCGGCGTCACGGGCCTCATGACCGTGCTGGGCGGCCACAGCATGTGGACGCTGCGCCGGCAGGTGTTCGCGGCGCGCAACATCGGCCGCTACCGGCTCCAGGCGCGCATCGGCCAGGGCGGCATGGGCGAGGTCTGGCAGGCCTATCACCCGTCGCTGCGCCGGGCAGTCGCGATCAAGCTGCTGCGCTCGCACGAGACCAGCCCCCACGCGCTGGCCCGCTTCGAGCGCGAGGTGCGCGCCACCAGCGAGCTCAAGCACCCCAACACCATCCGCGTCTTCGACTTCGGCATCACCGAGGACGGCCTCTGGTACTACGCCATGGAGCTGCTCGAAGGCGAGACGCTGGCGGATCTGGTGGATCGCGAGGGGCCGCTGCCCACCGAGCGGGCGATAAAGCTCTTGCGCCAGGCCTGCCGGGCGCTCGCCGAGGCTCACGGCCGCGGCATCGTCCACCGCGACATCAAGCCCGAGAACCTCTTTGTCACGGCCCTCGGCGGCGAGTCCGACTTCATCAAGGTGCTCGACTTTGGCATCGCCAAGCTGCTGGGCGACGAGCTGCTCGACACTGCCAACCGCACCAAGGAGGGCGCGGTGCTGGGCACCCCGGCGTTCATGTCGCCCGAGCAGTTCGAGGGCCACACCGTCGACGCGCGCACCGACGTGTTCTCGCTGGGGGCGGTCCTCTACTTCATGCTCGCCGGGCAGGCGCCCTACAGCGGCACCACCCTGGCCGCCATCCGCGCCGCCCACTTCATGCCCGTCAAGACCCCGTCGGAGATCATCCAGCGGCCGGTTCCCGAGCTGCTGGAGGACGTCATCATGCGCTGCCTGGAGCGCGAGCCGACCAAGCGCTACCGCAGCGCCGCCGAGCTCGACGAGGCGCTCACCATCGCAACGGCCGAAGATAAGCCTGCCGAATCGGGCACTTACCCCGCTTCAGCCCGCAGTGCGCAGAGCGGTCAGAGCGCGCAGGATGAACTCGCGCGCGACCCGCTTGCGGAACACGCCACCGAGGTCCGTATTGTCGACCGGATGAGCGAGCCGAGCAGCGAGTCGGGCGGCCTCCTCAACCCGCTCGCCATCAAGGGGATGACCGACGAGCCATAGCGCCGCTTCGGTGGCCAGGAGCGGCGCCGACGCCACCGCTCCCAGCGCAATGCGCGCCTCGGCGACGATCGGCCCGTCCATGCGCACCGCCGCCGCCACCCCGAGCACCGGAAAGTCGATCGCCCCGCGCCGCCGCAGCTTCAGATAGGTGCTGTGCCAGCCTGGCAGCGCATCCACGTGCACCGACGCCAGGATCTCGTCGGGACGGCGCGTCAGATAGGCGATGCCATCGTTCTGGTACAGCGCCGCCAGCGGCACCTCGCGCTCGCCGGCCGTCGAGACCAGCCGCACCCGCGCCCCCAGCGCCAGCAGCGCCGGCGCACTGTCCGACGACGAAATGGCCAGACACTTGGGGCTGCTCGTCGCCACCCAGCAGAGCTTGCCGTCGCGCTTCATGCAGAAGTCGATCGCCTGCCGCCACTCCTGCGACTGGTTGTAGTAGGTACAACGGGTATCGAGGCACAGGTTGCCGCCGAGCGTGCCCATGTTCTGAATGTGCGGCGTGGCGACCTGGCTCACCGCCTGCCACAGCGCCGCATAGCGCCGGTCGTGCCGCAGCTGCGCGTCGCGCACCAGCGTGCTCAGCGTCAGTCCCGCCCCCAGCTCCAGCCCGTCGTCACCGCCTCGCTGCACCCGCAGCTCGCCCACTTGGCGCAGGGCGATCAGCGACGTGGGCGTCTGCTGGCGCCGCTTCATGTTCGGCAGCACGTCGGTGCCGCCGGCCAACAGCATCGCCGCCGGCCCCTCACCGGCCAGCATGCGCGCCGCCTCGTCCAGCGACCCTGGCGCCCGATAGGCAAACGAAGGCAGGCGGATCATGGCTGCGCCTCCCGACGCTTGCGCTTGGGATCGTCGAGCGAGCGCCCGTCGCCCCCCTCCCACGGCGGCGGCACCTGCATGGGCGGCGGCCAGCTCATGGGGGGAAACTCCGTCGGACCGAAGCGGGCAGGGCGCCCGTCGCGCTTGTCTTCGAGCGCGCGCAGGATCTTTTCCGCCGTGATCGGCACCTCGTCGATGCGCACGCCCACGGCGTCGTACACCGCGTTGGCCAGCGCCGGCATGATGGGCAGGAGCGGCCCCTGGCCGACCTCCTTGGCCCCAAAGGGTCCCGCCGGATCCGGGTCGCCCAGAAGCTCGATGTCGACGGGCGGCATGTCGAGCATGGTCAGGCTCTTGTACTCAAGCATCGACGGAGCGCGATGCACCAGCGCGCTCGACTTGCGCGCCGGCAGGCGGCGGAAAGACTGCTCCTCCATGAGCGCCTCGCCCAGCGCCATGTAGACGCTGCCTTCGACCTGCCCGCGCGCCAGCACCGGGTTCAGCGCCCGCCCGAGATCGTGCGCCAGCCAGACGCGCTCGACGTGGACCCAGCCGGTCGCGGCATCCACCGCGACCTCGATGACCGCCGCGCTGTACGAATATGTTGGAGAAGGTCCAACGCCGCCGCCCTTGAAGCGGGCCGGCGAAGCGGGCGGCGTGTACGAGCCCACCGCCCCCAGCGTGCCAAAGCGCGTCTCGGCCAGCGTCACCGCTTCGACAAAGCCCATGCCGCGATCGGGATCTTCAGGCGCGAACACCCGGCCGCCGCCAAACTCCAGCTGCTCTGCAGCCAGCCCCAGCTTGGCGGCCACGGCCTCGGCCAGCTGCAGGCGAAGCCTGGTGGCGGCCTGCAGCGCGGCATTTCCCGCCATCAGCGTAACCCGGCTGCTGTAGGAGCCGAGATCCACCGGTCCCAGGTGCGTGTCCCCGGTCACCGCAAAGATGTCGCCTGGGCGCAGCCCAAGCACCTCTGCAACGATGGCCACCTGCGTGTCGTCCGAGCCCTGGCCGATCTCTGTGGTGCCGCTGAACAGCGTTACCAAACCGCTACGATCAACCTTCAGCTGCACACCCGAGTGCGGCATCGCATTCCAGTAGATCGGCAGGCCCGCGCCGCTCAGATAGGACGAGCACGCGATGCCCACGCCGCGCCCCGGCCCGAGCTGGCGGAACTTGCTGCGCCACCCCGAGCGCTCGACGACGCTGCGCAGGCAGGCGCCGAGTCCGATGGTGCCGATCTTGAGGTAGTTCGCGGTGAGCGCGCCGGGCTGCTCCAGGTTGCGCAGCCGCAGCTCGGCCGGGTCGATGCCCAGCCGCTCTGCGATCTTGTCGAGCTGCACCTCCTGTCCGAAGCGCGGCTGCGGGGTGCCGTGACCGCGCTTGGGGCCGCACGGTGGCTTGTTGGTAAAGACGCGACAGCCCTCGAACTGGTAGCGCGGGATGTGATAGGTCACCGTCTGGAGTGCGCCGGTGTAGAAGGTGCTTGCGACGCCATACGAGCCATAGGCGCCGCCGTCGATCAGCGTCTGGAGCCGCATCGCGGTCAGCGTGCCGTCGGACTTGACGCCGGTGCGCAGCTGCATGAGCACGGGGTGGCGGCCGCGATGGCAGTAAAAGACCTCTTCGCGCGTCAGGCAGATCTTGACCGGCCGACCCAGCAGAATGGCGGCCTTGGCGACGATGATCTCGTGGTTGAAGGGATCGCACTTGCCGCCAAAGCCGCCGCCGCACGGGGTCGCGATGACGCGCACTCGCCGGGCCGGGAGCTCCAGCACCTTGGCCAGCGCCCGATGCACGTAGTGCGGGGTCTGGGTCGAGGTCCACAGCGTCAGGTGTCCGCCGGCCTCCGCGCCCGACCCATGCAGCTCGCTCTGCGCGACCGCGGCGTGCTCCTCCATCGCGAGGTGGGTGTTGCCCTGGTAGAAGAAGGTGTCGTCAAAGACGTGGTCGGCCTCGGCAAAGCCGGCCTGTACGTCGCCGAAGGCGAAGCCGACCTTCTTGTGGATGTTGCCGGCATCGCCGTAGTCCTGGATGCGCGGCTCGTCGACCGCAAGGCCCTCTTCGGGTGTGGCGATGGTGCGCAGCGGCTCGTACTGGACCTGGATGTGCGCCAGCGCGGCGTCGGCCGTGGCCTCGTCGCGAGCGATCACTGCGGCAACCGGATCGCCGACGAAGCGCACGCGATCCTGGCACAGGGCGTACTCATCCTGCGAGACCGGCAAGATGCCGTAGGGAATCGGGAAATCGGCGCCCGTGAGCACCAGATGCACGCCGGGCAGCGCCCGCGCCCTGCTGCCATCCACCGACAGCACGCGAGCGTGCGGGTGGGGCGAGCGCAGAAGCTTGCAGTGCAGCATGCGGGGCAAAAAGATGTCGTCGGCATAGCGCGTCTGCCCGGTCGCCTTGGCCGGTCCATCGATGCGCGCCCGCCGCTGGCCGTCGGCCGGCTGGCCGATGACCGAAAACTTGCGGTCGCTCATCGTCGCTCCTCGGTCGCAAGCTCCAGCGCAGCGGCCTCCACAGCGTCGAGAATCTGGTTGTAGCCGGTGCAGCGGCAGAGGTTTCCGGACAGCGCGTGGCGGATTTCGTCGCGGCTCGGCTGCGGGTTGCGGTCGAGCAGATCCTTGGCGCTGATGAGCATGCCCGGCGAGCAGTAGCCGCACTGCGAGCCGCCGAGCTCCGCAAAGAGGCGCTGCAGCGGATGCAGCTCGCCGCCGCGGGCCAGCCCCTCGACGGTCAGCACGGAGCGGCCGTCGCACTCCAGCCCCAGGACCAGGCACGAGAGCACCGGCTGCCCGTCGAGAAGCACCGTGCAGGCGCCGCACTCGCCGAGCTCGCAGCCGTGCTTGGTGCCGGTGAGCCCGACATCCTCGCGCAGCACCTCCAGCAGCGTCTTGTACGGGGCGAAGGCGACCTCGACCGGCTCGCCGTTCAGCTCCAGACGAATCGATGCCGAGACACGAGCCAGGTCACGATGAGCGGAGTTGGCGGGTTGCTCCACGAGATTTCTCCTCGCTGGGTGGCGACACCGGGTGTCATACGCCGGTTTGGCCGCCCGCGTCCAGGGGAGGAATCGCAGCGGTGCGTGCCGGTGCGGCTAGCGCTCCTGGGCCAGCGCGCAGTAGAGCATCCCGAGCTGGCTCCAGTCGAGGTCGGGATCGGCGCACAGCTCGGCGAGGGTGCGCACGGTGACGTAGCAGCGCTCGCTCGGGGTGGCGCCCAGGGGCTGGCCCGCGTCGGCGGTCACGCGCAGGGCGGCCAGCTGCTCAGGCTGGAGCGCGGCGCGAAACAGCTGCGCGTGGTAGCTGACCAGCGAGGCCAGCAGCTGGCGGTCGCCCAGCGGCACCGGCTCCAGCTGCTCGGGCGGCAGGCGCAGCCCGGTCTCTTCCAGCACCTCCTGCGCGGCGGTGGTGCGCGGATCCTGCGAGCGCTCGCTGGCGCGCGCCGCCGAGCCGCCGGGCAGCATCCAGGCAAAGCCGCTGCGGTTGCGCACCGCGGCCCGAAACTCGCGCACCAACACCACCAGCGTCTCGCTCAGCGGCGCGGAGGGCGGCCGGTGGTAGAGCACGGTGGCGCTGATGTCGGCGCGGCCGATGACCACTTCACCGCCGAGCTGACGGCGCTCGCCGCGCACCTGGATGCGCGGCCGCACCGCCCACAGAAACGGCGGCCTGGAGACCCCGCGCGCTCGATGCGTCCACTCGACCTCCACGCCCTCCAGGCGATGGCCGGCGTGGGTCAGGGCGCGATACCAGCTCTGAAAGCTCGGACTGCGCCACAACGAAATCGGCACCAGGCGCTCGCCGCCGCGGCGATGGGCGCCGGGCTGCACGGTCTGCTGCGCCATCGCCACCAGCTCGGCCAGGCTGTTGCCGATGGGGATGCGGCGGCGGTGCGCCGTGTCGACGAGCGGCCCCTCGCGCAGCGGCGTGCCCAGGATGAGCTTGCCCGAGCGATGCCACTGCCCCCACGCCTCCACCACCTGAAAGTCGCTCAGCGCCTCGGGCGGCAGCCACATCAGGATAAGGTCGCAGTGCTGGAGCGCTTCGTCCTGCCAGGCGTGCAGCCGGTCGCGGTCGCCCGCCGTCAGATTCTGGCGGCGGCCACTCTCCGGACCGGGGCGCGGCTCTGGACTTAGTACAACACCATCAAAGCCGCGACTCTTCAGCAGATACAGCGCCTCTTCGCGCCAGCCCTCCTCGGACGAGCCGCCCAAAAAGATCGATGCGCCGAAGACCGCAGGAGGGGCTTCGAGCGCATAGACGGCGTGGACCCCACCGGGCGGTCGCGACGAAGCCATGGACATGAACTCGCTGGCAGAGGCGCTGAAGGGCGAACGGCTATTTCTGGTTGGAGCCGCCGGTGGTGCGGATCTCGGCCGGCGCCACGGTGCAGGGCTGGCTCTGGACCGGCGGACAGGTCACCAGCGCGAGCACGCTGTGCGTCGCGGTGTTGGCTCCGGCGGTGCGGAACGTGAAGGCGACCAGCGTCGAGGAGCTACAGCCGGCAAAGCCGCACTGACCGCCCAGGGTGACCTGCACGGCGGTCTCGTTGGGGCTGGCGGGGCCGGTCTGGTCGCTCTGACCGCCGCGCGCGGCGACGATCATCTTGGCGATCTCGGGATCGCGGCGAGCAAGCCCGACGGCGTCGCGCGAGTTGGCCGGCACCTGGTTGATCGGGCGCACGGGCACGATCGGACGCGGCGAAGGCTGGGGCTTGCGCTCGGTCACGATATCGGCGTGCGCAACCGAGGCGCCAAACGACAGCAGAGCGGTGGCAATGAGCCAGGACAGTTTGTTCGTCATCATGAGTTGGAGAATCGCCCCGCTTGCGCACGGGGTCAACAGGCCCTGCTAGTTCGAGAGGCTGAGCTGGCGAGCCATGCGGCGGCGCCGAAGCAGTGCAAAGGCCAGCAGGCCCAGGGCAGCGGCCCAGCCGGCGCGGCCCGCAGAGCCAGTGGAGCTGCCGCTCAGGCTACAGCCGCCGCCGCCGTCGCCCGTGGCCTGGCCGATCGGCCGGTTGATGCAGACGTTGCGCATGCCGGTCGCGGTGTCGGCGCTCTGGCAGGCCATGGTCGACGGACAGCTCCAGGCGACGTCGGGATCGCAGGAGCGGGTGCAGTAGCGCGGCGTGGCCAGGTCGACGTACGGGCTGCACTCGCCGGTGAAGCAGTCCTCTTTCTTGCTGCACTTGCCGCCGAGCTGTCCGAGCTTGGGAGCGCTGCGCGGGAAGATGGGCGGCAGGCAGATGCCGTCCACGCACTCCATGGCGCCGGCGCAGATGCGCTCGGGGTTGCAGTAGTGGGTGCAGATCTGGCCGACGGGCGTGATGGCGCAGGTGCCGCCGAGGCACTCGCTGGATGCGTTGCAGGCGGTGCCGTAGGCGCGCAGGGAAGCGGCGGGGTCGCCGGCGGGCGTCGGCTCGGGCAGCTGCGGGGTCACGCAGGTGTTGTTGGTGCAGCGCTGGCCGGGGGCGCAGTCGTTGGGCACGGTGCAGGTGGGCGTGGCGACGGTGAACTGGCTGCGCGTGAGCGAGACGTTGCCAAACTGATCGTAGGCGGTGGCGATCAGCTGATAGTTGCCGGCCGCGCTCAGCTTGATCTCGGCCGATGAGCTTGGCGGACGCAGCTCAGCGACGGGATGGGCGCCCTTGAACTTGCCGCCATCAGCCAGGCTCAGGGCGAGGGTCACGCGGTCGATGCCGCCGCGCGCCTGGGTCGTGGCCGACACCGCGATCGTGAGATCGCGCCCCACTGTGGCGCCGTCGGCGGGCGCGGTGATGTTGACCACCGGCGGGGCGCTCACGCCGGGCTTTTCGAGGCCGGGCGGACGCGCGCCGAGGTTGTCGATGAGCACCTGACGGCCATCCTGCACGTCGACGCCGGGGTTGAGGTTGCACGGGCCGGGATCGCGGGCGATACCGGTCTCGAATCCCTTGGCCGGGCTCACCGACGGGTACATGATGTCTTCCATGTTCAGCGTGTGGCCCAGGCCGTAGGCGTGACCAGCCTCGTGAGCGATGGTGACGGCCGACTGTTCAGGATTCTCGCTGAGCGACGCGGTAAAGGCGTAGTTGGTGTTGGTCTCGCTGGCGTTGCGGCAGTCGCCGGGCGAGATGCCGACCACGGGCGGGCCAAGGCCGATCTTGGTCTCGTGGTCGCCGACCACGGTCATCATGTAGTCGCCGCTCAGCGGCCGGCTGATGACCACGTCGACATTGAAGTCGGCGTAGAAGCCCGCGACCTTCTTCTGGATCGCCAGGATCGTGTCGTAGCGCTTTGGGTCCGACGGGCCGTACTGGTCAATCTGGATGACGGGCATGAGCGACCCCGACGGATCCTGGCGCAGGCCCTCGTTTTCAAGAGAGGTGTCGCCGCCGCGCACATCCACGCCTTCAAAGTTGGCGAACAGGACGTGGCGGTGGTTCAGGCCGAGACCCTGGCCGGGCAGGGTGGGGCGGCACTCTTCGGGGACCATCGCGATATCGCCGCCGACGATGCGCAGGTTGCGCGGATCGCAGCTCGGGTTGGGGGTCGAGCGGATGGCGGTCCTGGCCTCGGTGGAGACGTCGTCGCCCGAGATGCCTATTCCGCCGCAGCCGAGCCCGACCGAGACCACGGCTGAGGCCGCCAGTCCGAGCTCTGAGAACCGCAGCCAGCGTCGAGAACCAGACATTTTCGGGGCGTGGGCGAACCGTTTCATGGCCGGAGTATATCCAGGGCCCTGCCCACGCAAAGAGCCTTTTGTGGTGCGCTGTAGGGAAAGCGGTGCTGCGGCGAGCTTGGCCGACCTACTCGACCGCAGCCGGAGCCGGCTTTGGCTGCGCGGAGCGCTTGCCGAAGCGGGTCGAGACTCGCAGGCCCAGGAGGCCCACGGCGCTGGCGAGGCAGCTGAGGATGACGACGCCGCCGGTGTTGCCCTCCATGCGGCCGAAAAAGACCACCGGCACCACGGTGGTGGCCAGAATGGCGAGCATGAGCTCCAGCCGACCCGGGATCGAGGGGGTCCGGTCTTCGGGCGGCGGCTCGTGGGAGCCGCTCAGGCGCCGGCCGAGCCACAGCCCGAGCGCGCCGCTGGCCAGCACCAGCACCACGGCCAGCTGCCACGTCGCCTGAAACAGCAGCGGATCCGGGATCGCAGCCTCGCCGCGATGCAGCAGCGCCGCGTAAAATGCGCGCAGCAGACCCTCGCCGGGCAGGAGGCTCGCGGCCAGCAGCACCGCCCCGTGCAGGGCCAGGATCGCAAGACCCTGCTCGGCAAGGTGCACGGGCAGCCCGGCTCGCCGGCGGGCCAGCAGCCCGAGCAGCATCACCAGCACCAGACAGCCGCCCCCGAACGTCTCGCCCAGCCGCTGGTAGAAGCCGCCCGGGGGCAACAGCGCCATGTCTTCGATCAGCGCGATCGGCGGCACGCCCGGCGTCAGCACCGGATCGAACGAGGCGCTCTTGCGCTGAATCTTGCCGGTCGCATCGATAAAGGCCGACACCCCGGTGTTGACGGCGCGCACCAGATCCACGCGGTGCTCGACGGCGCGAAACACCGCCAGGGCCAGGTGCTCGTACGGCTCGCTGGTGGCGCCAAACCAGGCATCGTTGGTGATGTTGACCATCAGGTTCGGCGGGTTGGGATCGGCAAAGAGGCGGCGGCCAAACGCGGGGATGATGTCCTCGTAGCAGATCATCGGGCCGATGGAGTAGCGGTGGCCGTGGTGCTCGAACGGGAAGGTGCGGGTCTCGGTGCCGCGCTCGAAGTTGCTGATCTCGGGAATGAGCTCGCGCAGAAACGCCAGCTGGTTCGCAAACGGCAGGTACTCACCGAAGATCAGCAGGAAGTTCTTGTCGAACGTGCCGGTGACCACGCCATTTTTGTCGAGCAGCAGCGCGGTGTTGTACGGAGCCCAGTGCGCTCCGCGCCGCTCCAGCGTCAGCGCGCCAAAGAGCAGCGGCACCTGATAGTCGCGCTGGAGCATGCGGGCGTCGTCCGCGGGAAAGTCGTGGTTGAAGCTGCGCGGCAGCGGGTAGGGATAGGACGACTCGGGCCAGACCAGGAGCTCGGCGCCCTTCTGGCTGAGCTCTTGCGACAGCCGCACATGCAGCGCGTGCTGCTCCTCGCGCAGACCCGGCACGAACTTTTCGTTGATGCCGATGTTGGCCTGGACGATGCCGACCTTGACCTTTTCGGCGGCGGCGCGAGCGCGCTCGACCTGGTGGATGCGCATCTCGCCGTAGCCCAGGCAGATGATGATGGTGACAGCGGCGGCGGCGGCGGGACGCAGCGGCTCGGGCAGCAGGCGACCCGCTTCACCGCGAAACAGCGACCGACCGGACCGCAGGGTCTGGCTCACCTGCCAGAGCGCGCCGTTCGACAGCACCAGGACAAAGCTGACGCCCAGCGGACCCGTGATGTCCGCGATCTGGATGACCGGCGGCACCCACGCCTGCGTGATCGACAGATACCAGGGGAAGACGTACGGCACGCAGAGCTCGCAGGCGACCCAAACCAGCGGCGCCAGCCACGTCACCGGCGTGTCGACATGGCGGCGGATGCGGCACAGGATCGTGGCGAAGATGCCGAAGGTCAACGCCTGATACGCGATGAGGAGCAGGAAGATCGGCAGCGCGGCCACGAACGGCATGTGGCCAAAGCGCATGAGCAGCCCGACTATCCAGTAGAAGCCGCCGCCGTTGGCAAACAGGCCCGTGATGTAGCCGTAAAAGAACGGATGCTCGGTGCGCGGCTGGCCATCGCCGTCGAGCAGCACCCACAAAAGCGGCACCATTCCCAGCCAGGCCAGCGGCCAGATGTCAAAGTCGGCGCAGGCCAGAAATAGCAGCGTTCCAGCCAGGACCGACAGCAGGATCCGGCCGACCACGTTGCCGAGAACGGCGTCGAACGCGCGGCGCAGCCGGCCATGTCCATGTGCGTGTCCATGTCCGCGCCTTCGGCTTCGGCTGGGAGTGCTAGACGAAGAGGGTGCCATTGGCGGCAGCATAGCAAATCTGCCGCTCGGTCTGAGGAATGACGCGAGCTACTGGGTGCAGCAGGTGGTGATGGGGCTGTTGAGGGTCACGCGGCCAGCGGCGGTCTCGGCCGCGAGGTCGGTCGGGGCAGTGCCCGAGGACTGGCAGACCGGACGCGGCTGGAAGCCGAACGACTTGGCACCCATGCCATTCACCGGCGATGGGATGCAGGTGTTTACCTGCGCCTGGGTGACGGCCGTCTTGCCGCCGCCGCAGGTGACGGCATCGGCGAACTGCGCGTCGCCCGCAGCGACCATGCACGAGTTGTTGCCGGCGGCGCACTGGCAGTTGCAGGCGCGGTTGTCGGTCGCGTTCTGGAACCAGCTGGCGCGAACCGGGAACTGGCTGGGGCAGGTGGCAAAGTTGCCGCTGAAGGCGATGCAGGCGATGTTGGCGCTCTTGATGCAAGCCAGGGTCTCGCACGGCGTCTTCTGCGCGCAGATGCGGTCCTCGGTCATCCACGAGTTCTGGAGCGTGCCCTTTTTGGATGCGTCGACGGGGCAGGCCGAGGTGATGGTGTCGAGCTTGTAGTTGTACGACCCCATGGGGTTGGCGATGTCTTTGCAGTCGGTGCCGCTGCTCTTGCTCTGGAAGGAGCTCTTGCTGACCTCGGTGTTACAGTTGTTGCCGCCGTCGCTGTACCAGTGGAGCATCGAGTTGCAGGCGGTGTTGGCCGAGTCGCAGGCGCAGCCGGTGCTACAGTCCGACGAGAGCAGCAGCGTCTGCTTGATGTCCGTCGGGGTCGCGCCGCCGCCGCACGTGCCGTTCTTGCCGACCTTGTTGCCGTAGCCGAGAAACTGCTTGCCCTTGTCGAGGCAGGCGATGAAGTCGGCGCACTGCGGATCTTCGCAGTCGACCAGGCAGTCGTCGTTGTTGTCGACGCCGTCGTCGCAGGTCTCGCGGGTGGCGCTGCGGGTGGTGGCGCACGAGTACAGGTCCACGCCGCTTCCGCCGTCGCCCACTGGGGGCTGGCTTTTGTCGGTCAGGGCCTCGAAGTTCCAGCAGCCGATAAGGGTGAAGCCAAGGAGCAGGGTCGCTAAATTAAGGCGCATCAAAACCTCCCGATGACACCAATTGGGGTACCGGTGCGAAGGCTGGCCAGGGGCTTGAGCGCGGTCTCTTTATTGCTGCGCAAGTCCACATAAAGGATGATTCCCGTGGCCACGGCACCGGCGGCACCGACGCCGAGAAGCCCATAACCGGCATAGGACTGCCGCTGAAGCACGGCGACGTCATCAAAGAGGCAGGTCGGCGAGCACTGACTCTGCAAGTCGTTGTAGCGACTGTTCACGACGCCCAGCGTGGCGGCGCCAGCAATGAGCATCGCCAGCGAGGTCGTGCCCACGAGGATGCCCACCACCGGAACCGGCCGCCGCGGCGAGGCGGGAGCAGCTGCCACCGGCTCGGCGCTCGCGGCGCTGTTGGGGTTTGCGACGCGGCCGACCTCGCCTTCGAGGCGCGCGATCTCCTGGCGGATGTATTCGCTGTCCTGATCGTTGGGGCGGGCGACGATGAACTGCTGGAAGTGGTCGAGCGCCTGACGTGGCCGACCCATGCGCACCTCGCAGCGCGCCATGTTGTTCAGCAGGTCGACAAGCGGCACGATCTGGTACGCCGAGTTGAACTCCAGCCAGGCATTGGGGAAGTCGCCCTGGGTGTAGAGCTCGACGCCGCGCTCGAAGTGGGCGCGGGCGGCCTGCTGCTTGGGACCCGAGACGTCCGTGCTCAGCTCTTTGGGGGCCGGAGCGGCGGGCGGCGGAACGTTGCCGGCGCTGGAGGTCTTGACCGCCGGCGGCGGAGCAGCGGTGCTGGCGCCCTTGTCGGCCGAGGTGGGCTCCGGCTTGGCGGCGACCTTTTCGGGGGGCTTTTCGGCCGGCTTTTCCGCGGGCTGGTCCGGCTGCCCGTCAGATGCGCCGGCCGGAACCTTGTTGACGGGCGCAGCCTCGGTCGCCGTCGCCTTTTTCGGCTCTGGCTTGGGCTTGCGGGCCTCAGCGGTCAGGCTGCCGCACAGTACGAAGATGGAGATTCCACTTATAAGCAGGCTTTTTGTGTGACTCGGCATGGCTGGGCGGGATCATTTTAGCACTCCTCGGGCCGGTTCCTACACCTCGTTCTTGTGATAAGGTGCGCCGCGCATGAGCACAGAAGCGCATCCAGGGCGAGCCGGCCAAGTCCAAGCAACCTCGTCCGAGCGGGGGCCGGGACCGGCGCAGATGGTCGAGCTTGACGTCTGGATCTCTGCCCTCGGGCGGATGTCGGCGGCCCACCCCGACATGGCGCGAATCCTACACGTGGTCGACAGGCTCCAGGACCGCCCCTATCGCAGCCATGTGCTCTTGTGCGGGGAGCCCGGCACCGGCAAAGAGGGGCTGGCCAAGCTGCTTCACCGCATGATGCATCCGAGCGGCGGCCCCTGCGAGCGGATCAGCCTCGTCGGTCGCACCCCGGGGCAGATCTTCGCAGACCTTTTCGGCGACGCAGCCCCAGAGCCGGGCAAGCCCGCGAGCGGCGCCTTTGCCAGGGCGCGGGGCGGCACGCTCATCCTGGACGAGATCCTGGCGCTGCCGGCCGACGCGCAGCGGCGCCTCCACGAGCTGCTCTCGGCCACGCGCTGGACCGAGCGCCCCGCCGAGGCTGTGGTCGTCATGGCGCTGAGCGACGGCGATGTCGGGCAGGCCGTGCAGAGCGGCGCCTTGCGCCATGACCTGGCGTTCAAGCTCGGCCGGATCCTCATCACGGTGCCGCCGCTGCGCGAGCGTCCCGAGGACCTGAGCCATGCGGCGCTCTGGACCGCCAACCGCATCCTGCGCAGCCGCGGCATCCAGCGCGGCGCCGAGCTGATCGAAGTCACGTCGCCCGGCGACTCCACCGAAGTGGCTGCCGTCACGGCGGATCCCGAGAGCGGCGTTCCCGAGCCCTACCGCGTGACCAGCCGGGCGGTGGCGGCGCTGGGTCGCTACCCGCGCAGCTCGGCCGCCGCCCGCAGCTGGCCGGGCAACTTTCGCGAGCTCGAAGCGGTACTGGAACGGGCAATTCTGCTCTACAGCGATGGAGAGGTGCTGCGCGAGGCCGATGTCGAGCGCGCCCTTGCCGACTCGCTTGCCATGAACAGCAAATCCGACTCCCGGCCTGGCGCCGAGGAGCTTCACCAGAGGACCTAACACATGACCGTAGTGGTGACGGGTGCCAGCGGGCACATCGGCAACAACCTTGTGCGATCTCTCGTGGAAAAGGGGCGGCGGGTGCGCGCGCTGGTGCACAGCGACGACAATCGCGGCCTCAAGGGGCTCTCCGGGGTCGAGCAGGTGCGCGGCGATGTCTGCGACCATGCCTCGCTGGATCGCGCCTTTGCCGAGGCCGACGTGGTCTACCACCTGGCGGCGCACATCTCGATCTCCGACGACGAAGACAGTCGCGTCGAGGCGGTCAACGTGCAGGGCACCCGCAACGTGGTGTCGGCCTGCGAGCGCGCCGGGGTGCGGCGGCTGATCCACTTCAGCTCGGTGCATGCCCTGTGGGGCCACCCAGCCCACCTGCCCATCGACGAGAACTCCGAGCTTGCCGACCGGCCGGATGCGCTGGCCTATGACCGCTCCAAGGCGCAGGCCGAAAAGGCGGTGCTCGCCGCCGCAGCCAAGGGCCTCGACGCTGTCATCGTCAACCCGGGCGCAGTGCTGGGCCCCAATGACTATCGGCCATCGGCGCAGGGGTCATTCTTGATCGACTTGTGCCGCCGCAAGATGCCAGCGCTGGTGCAAGGTGGGTACAACTGGTGCGATGTGCGCGACGTGGTCGCCGGCGCGCTGGTCGCCGAGGAGCGCGGCCGCCGCGGCGAGCGCTACCTTCTTGCCGGCCATCCGCTGTCGGTCAGCGAGCTGGCGCAGGTCGTCCAGCAGATGAGCGGCGTGCGGGTGCCGCGCATGGTGACGCCGCTGTGGATGGCCCGCCTCGCGGCGCCGGGCTTTGTCGCCGTGAGCAAGGTGCTGGGCAAGCGGCCGCTGTTTACCAAGCACGCGCTGCAGATCCTCGGCAGCAACTATCAGTTCAAGCTCGACAAGGCCCGCCACGAGCTCGGCTACGCGCCACGCCCCATCACCGAGACCATCGGCGATTCGGTCTCGTGGTACCGCAGCGCCGGCTACCTCTAGGACTCCTGAACCGGCCTCGCTGCGCCGCGCCAGTGGACGTGGATCACGCTCTCCTCGGCCGGCACGCCCAGGCGCAGCGGAAAGCCGTAGTGGCCGGTGCCCCGATGCACATACAGGCGATCCTTGCCGCGCGCCCACAGGCCGTGGTCAGGCATGTCGATGATGCGCGGCACTGTCCAGGTCCCACCGACGCTGAGAAAGCCCAGCTGGCCGCCGTGCGTATGCCCCGATAGCACCAGGTCGGCCGCCCCTTCGGGCACGTGTCGGAACGCCCCCGGGTCGTGGAGCATGGCGACGCGCAGGTAGCCCGGCTGCCGAGGGTAGCGGGCCATCACTCGCTGGATGTGCTCGCTGCGATTCCGTCGGACAAAATCCAGGCCCAGCACCTCTACCTCGCCCCAGGGCGTCTCGGCCACCACCGCCTCGTCGATGAGCAGCCGGATGTCGTTGGCCGCCAGCCCGGCCGCGACCAGCGACGGCACCTCCAGATCGTGGTTGCCGCGACAGGCGAACGTGCGCCCGGCCAGCGCTGCGAGCGGGCGCAGCGCCTCCGTCAGGTGGCCCTCGTGCTCCTGCGACTCCATGGTCAGAAAGTCGCCGGTCAGCAGCACCAGATCCGGGTTCAGCTGCACCGCCCGCTCGCACAGCTTGCGCAGCCGCTCGACGGACATGAACGGGCCCAGGTGGGGATCGCTGATCTGCACGATGCGCAGCGGCCGCTCTCCCCGATCCTTTGTCGCCAGGGGGCGGTGGCGCAGCAGCCCCGCAACCGCGACGTCATCGATGGCGATGTGCACATCTTCGAGCTTGATGGTCAGCGACTGCCAGAGCCCGATGACCGCCAGCGCGTAGGGCAGCCACGGCACCCACGGCGACAGCCCCAGCCGGACCGCGATGCCCCACGGCAGCGACAGCACGGTGCCGGCCAGGAAGAACGAGGCCGGAATGCTGATGAGCGCCCGATAGAGCAGGGGACGCATGCGCGGCCGGGCCAGAAACATCAGGTGCGCATAGACGACGGCGTGCAGCCCGACGTAAATCGGCCACAGCGGCGTCGGCTGCACAAGGGGCGCCAGCGACGTCGCGGCCAGCGTGTACATGCCGGCGATGATCGCCCCGAAGGTTGCAAACAGACGCCCGCGGAGCACGGCAGCATTGGCGATGACCAGCAGCCAGGCCCCAACCGATACGAGGGTAAACGCGCTCATTTGGGTCAGCACTATACCAGGCGACAGCCGCACCCTGGAGCCCGCCTGGACCGCGCACCGTCGCGCAGCGGGGGCAGATGCAATTTGCTATTCCAAAATGGTCAGACCTAAGTACGCTACCGCCCCTGAGGAACCTACCTATGACCACATCGAAGAAAAAATTCCCGACCCTGGCAGCAGCTCTTCTCCCTTTCCTGGCCCTGGCCTGCGGCGGCGTCGAGGGCGAAAATCCGCCCACCGACGACATGATGACCTCGTCCGCCGACACCAACCCGGCGCTCTTTGAAGGCGCAACCAGCGCAGTGACGGCCCCGAGCGCAGTCACGCTCAGCTGGAAGGCGGCGCGCGATGAGGTGTCTCCGTCGGCAAAAATTGTCTATCTGGTCTATCAGTCGACCACTGCCGGCGGCGAGAACTTCGCGATGCCGTCGTATACGACCCAGGCCGGCGCCACCAACTATGCGGTCACGGGCCTCGAAGGCAGCACCAAGTACTACTTCGTCGTGCGCTCCCGCGACGAGGCCGGCAACATCGACACCAACACCAAGGAGGTGAGCGCGACGACGCCCGCCGACAAGGACACGCAGGCGCCCAAGTTCGCAGGGCTGGAGACAGCGACGGCAAACGGCACGCGCGTGACGCTTAGGTGGACCGCCGCGACGGACAACATGTCCTCGGCGGCGCAGATCGTCTACCTCATCTACCAGTCCGATATCGCCGGCGGCGAGAAGTTTGCGACGCCCAGCTACACCACCCAGCCCGGCGCGGTC
>Ga0075163_10000305_pt1 | contig 61760 bp, 57 predicted proteins | sample JI1023141ADNA_FD_71478 | JGI IMG/M metagenome (GOLD analysis project Ga0075163, IMG submission 71478) | Wastewater effluent complex algal communities from Wisconsin, to seasonally profile nutrient transformation and Carbon sequestration -... | ecosystem: Engineered > WWTP > Effluent > Algae... | reverse complement strand
ATCTAAAAGCCTGGAGGTGACTGTGTCCCCCTATGTACCGAATCGCCTGTTTACGCATACCCCGGTTCCCGATCGTCGTACACCAAAAAAGAGATGATCTTAAGGGTAAGCCTTTCGTCCTGCTTGCCATAAACACCGATCTTAAGGACGCAAATATTGGCAGATGCAAAATAGTTCTTTGCTCACCGGAGGCGAGCAAGGCGGATGTTTGCGCGGCTATGACCTTTACTGAAGCACGAGCAATTTGTTCCCAACTTACGTGGAGAAAGTATGATGACAAGCTATACAAGAATGCGCAGAAGAAATTGGCAAGCGAGCTCATTGCGCTTTCCCCGCGGGTCAGCTGTGGCGAGCCTGGCATCTTCTTCCTCGATGCTGAGGGACTTGGTAGACTGGGCGGCGAAGGCAAGCTTTGCCGAGATTTACTTAGGCTGGCTAGCCGCCATGGTTTTGTTGACGGCCGTGTTGGCGTCGCTAGTAGCGCTTTTGCCGCAAGGGTAGCCAGTGCTACCAGCAAAGGCCGCTGGCATATTGTCCCCAGTGGACGCGATGCTCATTTTTTAGCACCACTATCGATTGATATTTTGCCTCTATCAGAGAGTACCAGGACTAATCTTCTTGCTCTTGGGGTGAGGACAATCAAACAGATGGTGGCACTGCCCCGATCATCTTATATCGGTCGCTTTGAAGCCGACCTTTTAAATGCTTATGATCTGGCTTTAGGTCTTGATCCTACCTGTCCCACTTTACCTTCTGATGAGCGAGTATTTCAATGCACTATGGACATTGGCTCCTCTATGGAGTCCCTCAAAGAAACACTTTTTGTCTTAAAAAGTATGCTCGAGCGTCTTACCAGCGACTTAAGGCAAGATGGTTTCGTCGCCGATGAGCTTACTGCTCGCTTCTCTAATAACGATGAGCTTTTTGATGAGCGCCTGATCAAGCTTTTGCGCTCCTCCAGTAACAGCAAATTTTTACTCGATGTATTAAGACTCTCTCTCGAATCCAGACCGCTTATCCGTGAATACACAGCTGTCCAGATTATAGCTACGCGCTTTAGCAAAGAGTCTTTTGAACAATTAGCAGTCAAAGTCGGTCAAAAGGAGGTGGTAGAAGACAAGTTTACAGAGAGTGAATCAATCACACTCTTGATGCAAAGGCTAACCACAAGACTCGGTGAAAATGTCCTGGTGCGCCCCCTGGCCAATGATCAGTATTTACCGGAGACTGCCGGGTTGTGGCAGCCTGTTTTTGGTGCGACGCGTAGTCCCCTCGTGGTGGATTACAACTATGTAGATCAATATCTGGGCTCAAATGCCCCTAGAAAGGATAGCTTAATGCCAGGACTGGTACTTAAGCGACACGTACCGGCAATGCCGGTTTTTGTACAACTTACCGAGGATGGTAGTGGTATTGAGCCTATGCCCGATGCTATTACATACAAAGGCAACTGGTATCACGTTAGTCGTATTACTGTGCCTGAGCGCATTTCCGGGATGTGGTGGGAGACTCCTGTGCGCAAATCTTATTATGTTGCCTTGATAGAGAGGAGGGAGAGCTTCATTGCTGGCCGTTCTCTCGATGAGTTTCGCAAGCAACAGCGCAAAGTAAAAACAATTTTGCCAGCTTATATGACTGTACTGCTCGTCTACGATCACGAAGAGCGTAGCTGGCTTGTGGAGGGCGTATTCGATTGATATGTCCGTCTGTTATGCCGAGCTGCATTGTCATTCTGCTTTTTCTTTTCTTGATGGCGCAAGCCTGCCGGAAGAGCTTGTAGACAGGGCATGCGAGCTGGGGCTGGCGGCTCTGGCACTGACAGACACACTGGATTTAGGTGGTATCCCTCGCTTTGCCCAGGCAGCTCGCGAGCAAAAACTCGATGGCATAGTTGGCGCTGAGCTTATTTTGGAGGATGATTCGCAAATAGTCCTTTTAGCCATGGACCTTAAGGGCTATAAAAATATTTCGGAGATGATTACGCGCTCTCGTGCTATCGGAGAGCGGGGTAGTCCCAGGGTCAGCTACGCCGATCTCTTTGCTCATACTGAGGGGTTGATTGCCCTTTCGGGCTCTGAGCATGGCGCTATTGCACGCGCTCTCTATGGCGGTGATCACAGTCTGGCTGTGAAGCATCTCAAAAAATTTCGCACTGTATTTGGCGATAGATATTATCTGGAGGTAAATAATCACCACATTGCCCAGGAGATGGTGGTGGCACGGGCACTGATTGAGATGTCGGAGTCCACTGGTGTACCCTGGGTGGTCACCAATGACGTCCGTTATGCTGGCGCCGATAAGCGTCTCGTCTATGATGTACTGGTCTGTCTTAAGCACCAGTGCACACTCAGTCAGGCCGGTCGCAGACTCAAGCCTAATGGCAGCTGGTATCTCAAGGGGCCCCAGGAGATGGCTCAGCTCTGGCAGAGTAATCTCACTGGTATCAAAAACACTATCAAGATAGCTGACCAGTGCCGCTTTAGATTGGGCTGGCTAGACCCGCCTCTGCCTGCTTTTGTACTGGCAAAAGAGGCAGCGATAGCTATTGGTATAAATAATATTGTGGCTGGTGCTAATGCTTCGGGCAGTGCTGGTGCTTCGGGCAGTGCTGGTGCTTCGGGCGGTGCTAATGCTTCGCGCCTCATTCGTCCTGATAACAGTACTACCGATCGCAATAACTTAAGCGATATGGTCATGATTGACAGCGGTGAGGGGCTAGTCGCCAGCGGCTACACTTATAGTGAGCTATTGTCTTTTCTTGTGGACGATGGAGCGATTGATAGATACGGTGAGCTAAACCAGAGACAAAGAGATCAATTAGATCATGAGCTAAAAATGATCAATGGTCTCAAACTTGCGCCGTACTTTCTCATTATGTGGGATATTGTGCGCTTTGCTAGAGTAAATGGCATTGCTGTGCAGGGGCGCGGCTCAGCTGCTAACTCGGCTATTTGTTATTGCCTCAAAATTACAGCTGTCGATCCTATTGCTATGGATCTTTTGTTTGAGCGGTTTTTGTCTGAGGGGCGCAGCGAGCCTCCTGATATCGATCTTGATATAGCTCACCAGGAGCGCGAAAAAGTACTGCAATACGTCTATCAAAAATATGGACGATTGCATGCTGCTATGGTGTGCGAAGTGATTACTTATAGAGGGCGCTCAGCAGTACGAGATGCGGCCCGTGTGCTTGGGTTTTCGCAGGAGCAAGCTGATATGCTGGCATCTGCTGTTGGTCACAGTGAAGCCCGCGATGCCGCTTATAAGCTGGTCAATGGTTTGCTGGGTCCACTGGGTTTTGATATCGACGACAGACGTGTCAAGCTGCTTATTAAGGTGGTGCAGGGTTTACATCAACTGCCCCGGCACCGTTCTATCCATGTGGGTGGATTTGTGCTCTCGGCTTTGCCTATTGGTCAGGTAGTACCGGTAGAGCCAGCCTCTATGGCCGACCGTACTGTTATCCAGTGGGACAAAGATGATCTCGATGTAGTTGGACTAATCAAGATTGACTTGCTTGGTCTGGGCATGCTCACCATGCTCCAGGAGGGGCTTAAACTCGTCGCTCAGCATAGAGGGCGCACAATCGATATCGGTAAACTCGATATGACCGATATAGCTATTTATCAGATGCTGCAAAAGGCTGATACTGTAGGTGTATTTCAAGTTGAGTCACGTGCACAGATGAATATCTTGCCCAAGCTCAAGCCCACTTGTTTTTACGATATCATCGTCTCCATTGCCATTGTTCGACCTGGTCCTATCCAGGGCAATATCATCCATCCATATTTGAGACGTCGGCAGGGACTTGAGACTGTCAGTTATCTCCATCCTACCCTTGAGCCAATATTAAAGCGCACACTGGGTGTGCCACTATTTCAGGAGCAAGGCATGAAGCTCGCTGTCACTGCCGCTGGCTTTAGTGCATCAAAGGCTGATGAATTGCGTAAAGTGATGAGTCACAAACGCTCCATGGAAAAGATGAACAAGCTCTGTCTTGAGCTTGCCAGTGGTATGAGTAAAAATGGCTTTAGTGAGGAGGCTATTGATACCATTACCCATCAACTGAGAGCGTTTGCTAGTTATGGTTTTCCTGAGAGTCATGCGGCGTCGTTTTCTCTTTTGGTGTATGCCTCAGCTTATCTCAAATATTATTATCCGGAAGAATTCTTTTGCGCAATTTTAAATGCTCAGCCAATGGGCTTTTATAGTCCGGCTACTCTTATACGTGATGCCATCGCCCATGGTGTGGTGGTAAAACCTGTAGATGCTGCGTATAGTCAGTGGCATTGTACTCTGGAGCCTGATGGGGCAGTGGCTGATGATGTTATAAAAATCAGAGCCGGTCAGCCGCCCAGAGCTGGTGCCAATTTCGCTATCCGCATTGGCTTTAGATATGTCGATGGACTGGGTCCTAGCGCTTGTGATGTGATCGATGCAGCGTTGAGTCAGGGACAGTTTACTGATCTCGCCGATGTGGTCAATCGCAGCGGGCTTGGGCCTGCTGATTTAAAAGTACTGGCTAATGCCGGTGCTTTTGAGACATTTGTGCCTGGTCGCAGACAGGCGCTCTGGCAGGTGTTGTCGCTACTTAAGCCCAGGCGCTCCTTGCCTCTGCTTGATTATCTAGTCAGTACCGAGGAGCAAGCAGACCCCCTGGCCGATCCCCCTGTGGAGCTGCCGGCGATGTCAGAGCTGGAAATAGTCATGGCTGATTTTAGTACCATGCAGCTGAGCACTGGTCGGCATCCTGTCAGCTTTTATCGCAAGTGGGCTGACAAAAATAATATCTACTCTTGCATGGGCTTGCGGCTTGGTATTGACGGCGATGATGTGGCTGTGGCTGGTGGTGTTATTTGCAGGCAGCGCCCGGAGACTGCTAAGGGCTTTGTCTTTTTAACACTTGAGGACGAGACCGGTATGGCCAATGTTGTTATCAATCCAAAAATATATGAGATTTATCGTCCAGTGATTTTGTCTACACAGTTTTTGTGTATTCGCGGCAGGCTGCAATTAGAGCAAGGTGTATGCAATGTCATCGCCAGGCATTTTGAATACCTACCGCCAGTAAACTCAGTCTCTGATGAGAAGGTGCATGATGAGATTACGTTACCTTCGCGCAATTTTCATTGATGGTTAGTCCCAACGCTCAGAACTTTGGATCTCTGAGCAGACAAAGTTTATTTCGATCTGGATCGGCTTACCTGAGGTGATGCAATGATACCTATCAACTTCGTAACAGCTCACCGTTTTGGAGCGCGGGTTCAGTTCTGCTATTCTAAATTTGGACGGTATAGACAGTTTTTGGTAGCTTAGTTTGAGTTCGTCGTTTAGTGAAATTCCGCTACAAGATGAATTTGTTTGTCACCATTGGCCCCTTTAATTGAGCGACAACTATAAACTGCATTTTTAATACACTGGCCGACCTGTCGTTTCTGCGCGGGCGTCAAGATCGAACGAGGATCCTCTATGATTTGAAAGTTAGCTATATCTCCGTTCAAATTAGCATCGAATTCCACCTTCAAAGGTACCCTCAAGACTATGTCGTTAGTCGGATGCCAATTTTCCGAAAGGATTTTCCTATAGGCTATGCAACGACTGGCCAACTGCCAGTCAAGAGGATACGAAAATTCAAGGCGCGGAAATCGAACCGCAACCCAGTGGGATGGGAATTTTAAAGACCGTTGTTTAAAACTCCTATCTAAATAGAAGGCAGTTTCTCCATCTACCTCGACATTTTGGAACACCTCTATAAGTGCATTCCTGGCATAAATGTCATCACTTTTCCCAAGTTTAATTATTGGATATACGATAGCTTGAAATATTGAATAATCATCCAGGGTCTTGTCTCGTAAGACGAAACTCGCCCAAATAGCCAGCTTTGACAAATCCCTAGCATCATTAATCGGTTCGATGATCTTTCGAACGGATCTGATTACAGAAGCGGGGTTTTTAGCTTCGCTATCACTCTTGGTTTCCACGTTCCTTGCGTACTCAACAACTTTCCTTTCAATATTTTGCAAAGCTTGAGAACCGCTGTAATCCGTATTGTTAGATTTAGCGTTGAGCGGAGAGACGGACGCGACGAATAACCCCAACAATGCCCAAAAAATTGAATTTTTCATTTTCAGTTCCAAAACAATCAGGGAAGAATTAGATCCTCCCTGATTGTATTTCATGTCACTAGCTTGGCGAAGCTCATTTCATCAAAAGAATCTTCCCACTATCCGCTACCCATGTTTCCAGCCCTAATTAGCACGCTGATTCAGCTCACGCGAAACTCGCTTAAGCTCTTGCCAAAATTTGAGTTCAGTATCAGTTTTGAGCATACTCTGCCCCCACCAGCCAATTATGGAACAACCACCTGTTTTCGCTAGTCTGACCATGCTCTCGAGTTCACGACTAGAAGGAGTGCGAATAGTGGAGGTCACCTCCCTTGGAAGCGCACTATAAATTGTCTTCAGAGTAGCTTCATCATAATGATTAGCCATTGAAAAACCTTGAAGCACCACACCATATTTTTTCGTCGGCAAATTCTCTTTCAGCCAACGAGCATATTGCGGAATCAAATCAGAATACCCAAGCTCTAGACCACGGGCATAAGGTCCAGTCAATTTTGCCAGCTCTTTGGGAATGGGATAAATATCGAAGACCACAGTATCAGCCCACTGACTATGTTGCTTAACTCGATTGAGGTAGTTAGTTCGCTCAGTTTCCGAGAGCTGCTTTTCAGTATCAGCAAGAATCGGCGCATGAACCATGACCACAGGCAAAGTTGAATCAATTGATTTGACACGTTGATAGAGCGCCTGCGACTGGCTCACAGGCAGCCCGCGATGGGCGGGTTCATCATATGCATACACTGCATAAATGTTCTCTCTTCCAGCCCAAGCAATCAACTTTCTCAGTGGGTCCTCACTGCTTGCACCAAATTTGCCGTCCGGATACAAAATCTCAGCAGCAACCAAAAGCTTAATGCCGTGTCGCTTCATGGCATTGATGGCGTTATCGTCTTTCTTATACTGTGGAAAAAAATCTGTCTCAAAGCCAAGTGATTTTGGTTCAGGAGCCTCCTGATACTGAGTGAAGGGCAGAAAAACCTTAATGCCACCAGCCTGTAGCTCGCAAAAAATCTCGTCATAATTCCGCCTTGCTGCAATTGGCTTAGGCACACCCGCCGCCAGAACTACAACTGGAACATCCTTAGCATCTGGCCGAGCAGAGGACGCGGGTCGACAATCGGTCGCAGACTGAAACGACAACAGGCTCAAAATAATTGCAGTCACTATCGTTGCGACCCTGTGGGCGGTCTTCCTCATACTTTCCTACAGCACCTGCTTGTTCTTGCCATTTTGCAAATTGATATCCAATAGCCATCGGCTACTAACGTGCGAATTTCAAAGCAATCTCAAAAAACTTTTACGCCTTCATTTTTGCCAGCAGTCGGCGAACATCAGAACTCTACTATTCTCGACACTTCAAGATTGAGAGTATCGTCAAAAGTCCCTTCCAGCATAACCACTTTCTTGTTAAAGTGTTTTGGAGTTACTTTGCTACGTGCCTTTGCGCTTTCCCGATCCGGCACTAAAGGCCCGTTCTCATCAAAGTTGTTAAAGTAATCTGTAATTGTGCTACGTTTTATTGTGATTTTCCGAGCCGGCTCTAAATGCACGTCCTCATCTAAGCTCACATGAATTGAGTTTTCAGTAGCTAAGTGATCAGCGAATTCTTTCGAGAAATAAAGATGATGATCCTCAAACTCTAAATGTAGATATCCGCTGATTCTGCACCTCTTGCCTTTGTAGCGATCTGGGTCTGTCAGTACCGAAATCATTGAGATGGGATGAATTGATACAAGTGGTTCAAGAGAGTCTGAATCTCTATTTTCGATCGGCATCGCTTGCATGGTTGAGGAACCATACAAAAGAAAACCAATCATGATAATTGACTGATAAAAAAGTTTCACGATAATACAACCCAAATTACATTTGGAACTCCACAAGTTTAATGGAAAAAGAGGGTGGAATCCAGTTCCCTCCTACTAAAGTTTAGATGACCAGGTTTCAGCCTGGAACCCACAGACGAAGAATTCGCCGCCCTCATCCAGAGCATCACGTTGGCATAGAACCGCATGAGTGGTTTAACGCTGCGGCAGTAGGTTGAAAGACAGATCTTAGAGCGGTGCCGGAACTAGTCCGGCATAGTAGAATCCCGATGGAGGACAATGATTTTGTCTACACAGTTTTTGTGTATACGCGGCAGGCTGCAATTGGAGCAAGGTGTGTGCAATGTCATCGCCAGGCATTTTGAATACCTGCCGCCAGTAAACTCAGTCTCTGATGAGAAGGTGCATGATGAGATTACCTTGCCTTCGCGTAATTTTCATTGATGGTTTGGAGCGGTGGCTGCTGTTCTATCTTCTAAAGATTTTCTGGGTTATCAGAGTTCCAAAGCATAATGCTCTTTAAACCTCCTTACATAGATTTGCGAAAGTCGACCACGTTTCAATTGCAGTTCGATCGATTTAATAGCCAAATCAGATCTACCAGCTTCCATAAATAGGACAGGATGGGAGTATTTAATGACTCCGGGATTCGCTAAATTGCCTTCCTCCGCTTCCATTAATGCTTGGAGCGATAATCGAGGGGTTATGTAACTGCTAACAACGCTCTCAGCAATTCGCAAAAGGGCATAGACATTGTTCATCACTTCCTCTTGAGAGGAGTCCGACCAAAAACTTACGTTTATAACTTCAGGCTTCTTTTTATTGTCCGGAACAACGACTTCAAAAAAATCTCGCCGGTGAATCCACTGCCATTTGGAAACATTCAAGTCTGACTCAAACTTCTTAGCTAGCTTCCAAATTCGAGGACACTGCAAACTCACAAACGGACTTAAGGTAAGATGGCGAGAACTTCTTGAAATTGAAAGGCATACTCCGCCCCACACGTCGCTATCTACAGTTTTCACAAAGTAGTCGTTATGATACTCCAGCCCAAGCGTTTCCAAGCCTTCTTTGATGGTCAGCATAATATTCTTTTGCCAACCTTGCATATTGACCTGACTCTGAGAAAGTAGAAACTCGGAATTGTACGACGCTTCCCGATACAATATCACCAGCTTTCAAGGCTAGCAAATCCTAAAATTCAACTCCCCAATCGAGCTTTACTATCTGACCTTGCTCTATTTGTTGGGGCAATCTTCTGGGAGCGGGTCAAGCTAAACAATTTGACCAACCCAGACTAGCTTTAAAGAGCTATAGAAAGTCCCTGCATTTAGGACGATAACATTCTTCGCCTTCATGGAATGTCAAAAAGGTGAGCTACAGCTGACGAATTGGTACTTTCAGGACGATCTTTATCAAACTCTGATTCAGGCATAAACTCTTGAAGGATAGACTTCATTTTTGCAACGTCAGAAGAAGAAACAACATCTTTAATTCCGTTCTTGATTAACTCGGCTAACATAATTGCATTTGAATAGTCTTTCAAATACACATTTAGAGCAATTTCTTTGAGAATCAGATCAGTGGTGAAGAATATCGAAACCGGCTTCTTGAAGGCTTTTAATAAATAGCTAGGTTTGCAAATCCGGTACAGGGTCTCATCAAGGCAGCTAGTAAATGAACATACATAGTCGAGTACATTTTGCTGAAAATCATCAGCGCCTGCGTTCAAATCAAGTTTTGGTTTGACTGGAAGATTGCGACAAACTAGCTCATTTCCGGTGACAAAGCTAAATGGACCAGCCTTTGAACTACTCAGACCTAGCTGTGAGGTGATTTCATCGATTGGTTCGACATTAACTCCCACTACCAGTGCTAAGTTTGCATCACTCGAAATGAACTCATAATTGGAGCCAGCAGCTGGTAAGCAGATCGTGTAGCAAGATTTCATGACTGTTTTCTGGCAATGTTTAGTCCAACCGTGTGTAGTCCTAACATAACCATGCTCACTTGCCATTCGATTTATCGTAGTCAAAGCAATATCATTAGCTTCACTGATGTTCATCAAATTGACCTGCTCCCTAAGAGTTTCTACGATACATACATCCACGGTGTTGTACGGCTCATAACAAGAAGTTTCAGTCAAAACCTATCGAAAGGCGCTAGAATTGACAGTCTGCCCTCTATTGACAGTAGTTAATCCAAACCTGCAAGTTTTTGACAATGAAAAGGAAATTTGCCTGTAGTCTCGAAGTTTATCAAACGAAGTGCCAACTTTTACGCCTTCAATCGCAACTTGCTGCTGCGAGCCAGTTCTTGGAAAATCCGACACATTTGGACCGGTAGTCGAGCGAACTAGCCAAGATTGGTCGTCTTGGCTAAGTTGTGGAACACAAATGGGAAGGAGTTTTCCAAAAATAGATGTTAGTTGCCCTTTATCAGCAAGTTTTCCCCAAATTTCAATACAATCGATTCGATTCTCAGAGGGACCATAAAGTTTCACCTTAACAGTCCGAGAAACAGCTATCGTAGTCAAAAACACAACCCCCTGTGGTTGATATATCTCTTTTTTGTTATTGGTAGTTCTCAACCCATAAGTCAATGGCACCTTAAATTCTCGTTGCAACACATCGGCTATAGCTTTTTTGCTTAGAGAAAAACACACGCTTTTGTCTGCTAAGGAAGCAGAGGTAGCCAAAGCCATTACGCCTACTAGAATTGTGATTTTGGCAGTTACTACCCACCAAGTGCTCCCGTATTTGGAAGATTCTGCCATGTAGGTTCCTTCAAATAGGGACTATAAGTTACGTCTTGCAAACTGGATCCGTGATCATTAGAAACCTGATCGTAATTTATCACATCTAGATTTCCCCAAGTATAGGGGGCGAGGCGGAAGACCGTGTATAACTTCTCGAAATTTAGACAAGGTAAAATGGGCTATTATCGGTGAGCTTATCTGAAGCTGCGATAGTGGAACAACTTTCGATCATCCTGCGATCGTGTGCCCGCATCTTAGTAGCTGTAGAATAAAGTCTTTAGTGAAGTAATAAGAGTCGAGATGAGTCTTATAAGTAAGCAAAAATTCGTTCACCATAAGACAGCAGCACCTGTCCGCTCTGCAATGCTGACTGAGAGATGTTTGCTATTGCTATGTCTCCTGGCATTGGCTAATACTACGCTGTCTTCGACAGTAGCAATTGCTGCTGATCTAGCTGGTGATGAAGAAGTGGGTCAAGCCCAAGAAGCTCAGAAAGTGGGAGATCAGGCAAAAGCCGAAAACAAGTATCTTGAAGCTATTGAACAATTTAAAGGCGCGAAAAGAGATTTGCCGTTAAGTTGGGCGTTGCGAAACTTGGGTGATATTTATACTCAGCAAAATATGCTTACCGAAGCTGCGGACAGCTATAACAATGCATGGAAAATTCGCAAGAGCGTGCTTGTTCGCGGCACTGATGACAATAACATTGCCATCTCAAGCCTGAATCGGAAGATGTTAGAAAGAGATACTGCCCTCATAATGGTGGCATTAGGTAGTGTTTATACCAGGCAGCAGGATTTTATAAAAGCTCAATCCACGTTATCGGATGCTTTGTCTGTAGTAAATGCTAGTTGGGGACCGGAACATGATTGCACAGGAGTAGCGCTTGCTGCTTTAGGTGACCTGAAGTTTGCGCAAGGAAAGTATGCCGAGGCAGAGAGCTACTATAAACAAGCCGTGGCTATTAGAAGCAAATACCATCCTTTGAAAGAGCTAGATATTTTGGTGGCAAACTACGCCTCTGTGTTGAAAGCGCTCAACAAAAATCGTGAGGCATATCAACTGAAGAGCAAGGCCCAGATTAAGTAAATTGAGATCCAATCAGCTATGACGTAGTGCCTAAACCAAGTTACTTGTCCAAATTCTTAGAGTTAAGATCGGTGGACTGTTTCGAGCGCCATTCACTATCAAGCAAGGCAAATACGACATCGTCAGCCCAACTGTCTTTAAACCAAAGGCTTTGCAAAAAGTGCCCTTCCTTGCGCATCCCAATGCGTTGCATAAGAGCCATAGATGGGTGGTTACGTGGATCTACGGAAGCAAAGACACGATGTTTGTTGAGCCTTGTGAAGAGTAGATCCAGAAGGGCAGTGAGAGCTTCAGTAGCGTATCCCATGGATTGGAATTCCGGTGCTATCGTGATACCAATCTCTGCAACGCGGATATCGATTTCAAGAAAATGAATGCCACAATCACCAATTAGACCGACATCGCCGCGCCGTGCGATTGCGATTTGATACCATCCCGGTGTGTTGAATTCTCGCCCCAAATTGCTATTGATGAACGATCGAATTTCCTCCTGCGATTGTGGCTCCCAGGATTGGTATTGGAGGACTTCAGGATTGGAGCGATATGCAAACATTCGTTCATTGTCTTCTGGCTGCAAGCAGCGCAGGCACAATCGGTCAGTCAAGATTTCATTAAACATGGCTAAATCTCCGTTACCATTGGTACCACGCAGGAATGGCGTTGGCGACAAGCCCGCAGCCGAGATCATGCCAACTCAAGTAAGTTTTACAACGTAGCGTACAAATTGATCGGCCTGAACATATCGATCATAAAGTTTGCGCGCACCGGCATTATCATTTGCAGTCATCCAGTAAAGCCTGTCCCATTGAGCACTACGCCCACGCGCCATCAAATGATCAATGAGAGCGCCTCCCAAACCTTTTCCACGCGCCGAGGGCTTCACAAACAAATCTTCCAGATAGCAAACTGAGTTTTTGCCCCAGGTATAAGGGTGAATGATATAAATGGCAAAACCCGACACCTCACCACTTTCATCTTCGGCGACAATTGCTTTGACGGTGGAGTTAGCGTCGAGCAGCCGCGACCAAAGGGTTTCTGTGACATCAGCAGCAACCGTCGCCTCGTAAAAAGTACAATAGCCATCCCACATCGCCCGCCATTGCTCTTCATCGGTGGCTTTGAGGTCGCGCACTTTTAAATCAGTCACTATCTACTCCTTGCTTTGCATCTAAGCAAACTATGTTATCGCGCACCTGTAGAGTAAGAGCATCAGCGCCTACATACACTCTGACTTTAATGAGCGGGCGATAGCTCTGCTGCTTGAGCTACCGGTTTGAGCTTGGTTATGTCGAAGTGCAAATAAGATGCCAGTGGAAGTCGTTGAAGATGTTTGTGTAATTCGATATCATCCGCAGCGCGAATTTTCATGAAAGCCCTCCACTCAGGGTCATCATTAGCGCTCATTTCAAAGTCCATGAGCACACCTTCTCGCTTGAGTTGGGCAATGGTCTGTTGCTCTGCTGCCACTAAAGACATAAATTTGTCATCTATTGGGGCAATGCGCTTGACCACGACGCGATAACGGTTTTTTGCATCTGGTCCCCAATTTGGAAAGTCTGCCATGAGAGGCAGGTTTAGTGGTTTTTCCTCGAAGAAAGTACTAATCCTGTCTCCAAGCTTGCTGAGATATTGCTCGCGCTCGGTCTGCGACAAGCGAGCCGGCGACCATGCCACGAAGGGCTCTAGGGGAAGAAATCCGTTAAACCAGAAAATGCCGTGCTGCACCGGCTCCATCAGTCTCTCAAGGGCAGGGTTTAAACCCCAACCATCGTATACATTAGTGCCACCGCCTGTGGTTGTGATGAGCATCGCTCTCTTTTGGCTTTGACCCAAGCCTGATTCGTAAAATTTTCCGCCACCGTAAATTCTTCCAGAGGCCAGTACACGATCACACCAGCCTTTTAGTATTGCTGGCATACCAAACCACCAGAGCGGAAATGTAAATATCAGTGCATCACACTGCTCAAGTTTTTCCATTTCTGCTTCCAGGTCAGGAGCAAAGCCATTCTCCTCAGTTGCGTACATTTCTTCCGCTTGCTGCTTCAAATAGCCTGAATCTTTAACGGTAGTGAAATTGCTGCGGTCTGATACCGGGTTGAACTTCATTGCGTACAAATCTGAAACTGTAACCGCATGACCCTGTTTGATCAGCTCTTCTTTGGCTCGGTCTGCTAGCGCTGAGCAAAAGCTTTTGGGTTCATGATGAGCATGTACGATTAAGACCTTCATTTATGTTCTCCATGTTTTATTTGACCCAGTACAAACCGTGCGGACCTTTCTTGCCGCAGAGCATAGACTTTGTCATGCTCATGCTGATAAGCAAGAAGATTCAACGATAACTGTTTTGTAAAATAGAACCAATTTTGTATTCTGTCTTGCTGATGCAAGGGGTGTCTGTTAGCTGCATCACTCCCTAAAAACCACTTTGTCCCCATCAAAGCTAGCAATTGCTGCCAGTGACTCTACTGGTACGCCGAGGTTTGAGACTTCATTGCGTCCGCCTTCAAAGGCTTTTTCTATTACTGCACCAATACCTACCAGTGTTGCTCCGCTTGCTTGTACTAGCTTGACCAGCGCTTTGATGGTGCGGGCACTGGCTAAAAAGTCATCGAGGATGAGCACACGGTCAGTGGCAAACAAATACTCTGGTGAGACAATCAGCTCAACCATATTGCCTTTTGTGTGAGACATTGCTGACTCTTTAAAAGGGTTTTGAGCCATGGTGACTGGTTGGTGTTTGCGTGCAAAAACCAGTGGCACACCCAGTACAAGCGCGGCTGATAGTGCTGGTGCTATACCTGATGATTCGGCTGTCAAAATTCTGGTTGGATTTTGGTCCTTAAATCTGCGGGCAAACTCTTCACCCACTTCTTTCATCAGTTGTGGATCTATCTGGTGATTCATAAACGAATCAACTTTTAAAATGCCGTTGCCCAGATATTTGCCTTCACTTAGGATCTTGTCTTTCAGCCGTTTCATTTTTATCTGTCTCTTTCTTAGTCTTATCTAAAATGTCCATACCAAATTTGTCTTTATAAAATTGCAGCTCAAAAGGATCTGCTTCGTATTCGTTCTTTTCATAGTTGGCAAATTCAATCGCGGCTTTGGCATTGTCCCCAGCTAGTTTATCCAGTATTGCCAGATGCAATTCGGCAGCGTCTGCCGAGTCTTTATTTTTTTTGCAAAGCTCAAAATCAGCACGCGCTTTTGCATAGTCGCCCTTAAATAGATAAACCGTGCCTCTGCTGTCATAAGCGCTCATCAAATGGCGATCGAGTTTAATTGCCTGGTCGCAGTCTTGCAGGCAAAGATCAAAGACACCTGGTTGACTGTACAAGGGCAGTCTTACCCAGGCGCGGTTGTTATAGAGTATGGCTTTGCGCGGGTCTGCTTTGATAGCGATATCGAGATCGGCTACAGCTTTGTTTGACTCGCCTAACTCATGGTAGAGCTGTGAGCGTCTGGATAGGGCACCACGATCTTTTGGGTCGACCTTGAGCAATTGGTTAAAGTCCTCAAGTGCTGGTTTGGTCATATCTAGCTCCAGATAAGCCTCACCTCTGGCAAGCCGGGCGCTTTTATCATCTGGTTTTATTTTGAGAGCGTCATTGAGTTTTGCCAGCCCATGCAAATATTTTTTTTCTTTGACGAGCTTGATACCATCGGTGGTGAGTAGATAACAATCGACTACAGGGTTATTGTCCATGCGTCTACGGTCTATCTCGATAAGTACCGGACAGAGCGCTATTAAAGCCACAATAGAGGCAAATCTGATGCGGAAGCTCGCAGCAGGCGAATGGGTTTTGACAGTGAGCATAGCCGCTGCTAGTACGCCAGTAAAAAATCCTCCCAGGTGCGCGCCATTGTCGACAAATTCACTAGTAAAGCCCAGCAGTAAGCTGTAGCTGAGAAAAACCAGCAGCAAAATTAGCTCTGGTTTGCGCAGTCTCTGAGAATTTTCGCGCTCGCGCTTAAACCAGGAGACAAATATAAAAGCCCCGAGCACTCCACAAATGGATGCCGATGCCCCCACCGATGTTTGCAGCGGATTTACGAGAATGCTCGTCAGCCCGCCTACGACACCAGTCAAGATATAGATAAAGACAAAGACCTTTTTGCCAAGAGCTGCCTCTGCCATTGGTCCAAATTCCATTAGGGCGTAGCTATTGAGGGCCAGGTGGATTATGCCGGCATGCAGAAAGCTAAATGTAAGCAGGCGCCAGTACTGATTTTGCAGCAAAGTAATGGGAGCAAAATTGGCGCCCATCTTGTGGAGCAGTTCAACAGGCGCCACCAGTAGAGTCTGGGTGGTGACAGGCTCGCCACTCAAAAATAGCTGGCAAACGTATACAGAGATGCAAAGGGCGGCAATCAGCGCCGAAAGACTCTTGCTCTTTTGCATCTCTCTATTGGGATCCTGCTTTTACCATTTGCTTAGAATGATACTAGCGCCTGCCCATCTCTTCTATACGTGAAACAGACACTGAGGTCGACAGATCCTGTAAAATCAGTGTTTGTTGCCAGTCAAATGGTGCGTTCCACATTTAGGGGGAGTATATGAATATCCTGGTCTCTCTTGATGGCTCCGAAAGCTCTCAAAGAGCTATTGATTTCATTTCACAGCGTCCCTGGCTAGATGATGATCATTTTTTGATTATCAGTGTAGTCGAGGCTGATAAGGCGGATGTCAGCATGGCATCGGCATTGACCAAAACCACCGAGGCTTATTTTGGCGATTGCGAGAAAGTGCTGTCGGCTGGTCGCGAAAAAGTTAAAGAAAAGCTCCCCAAAAACAAGGTTGAGACTAGAATTTTGACCGGACCTGTCAAAGACACAATTCTCGAATGCGCCAAAGAATTTGGAGCAGACTTAATTGTGATGGGCTCGCAGGGACGCAAAGGACTCAACCGCTTTATCCTGGGCAGTGTCGCTGAGGGTGTACTCAGGGGCGCTCCTTGCTCTGTGCAAATCGTGCGTCGCAAAGCCTGAGTGTTTTTTGTGGCGCAAATCAGTGCCACAAGGTTTTGAGTTAATTAAAGTTGCAATAAAGGCAGTTATGACGAGCAAATGCCAGGGCACTCCGTCATTAAACTGTCAGTCATCATAAAGGAACGAAAATGAAAGTCTTAATTGCACTGGACGGATCTGAATGTTCGAAGAATGCTTTGGACCATGTTGGTGGCAGACCGTGGGAAAAGGACGATGTCTTTTTGATTGCCCATGTAGTTGAGCCGATACCTGTCGATATTGGCATCGCCTATGTGCCCAGTGCCTATACCCAGACTGATGGCGTTGCTGCTGAGGCTGCCAATAAATTGATGGAAGTAGCCGCAAAGCAGCTAAAGGACGCACTCCCAGACAATACAGTCGAGACCAAAGTGGCGTTTGGCATGGTCAAAAACGAGATTGTGGATCTAGCTAAGAGCTGGCCGGCTGATCTAATAGTAATCGGCTCGCATGGACGCAAAGGCTTTAATCGTCTCTTGCTTGGCTCTGTAGCTGAGGAAGTCCTGGCTGCTGCACCATGCTCGGTGGAAGTAGTTAAACATCCTGAACATCCAGATCATCACTAGCGCTAGTGATTGCGCCAATCCGTCCTGGTTTAAGAGAATAGGACCGCACAGGCTGGATGTAATGCCGACTAAATACAAAAGGACCGCACAGGCTCAAGTCAATGCGGTCCTTTAGATTTTTGATTATCTCAGCTTACTGAGCTGCTGAAGCCTGGGACATATCGTTGTAGCCGAATTCTTCGACTGAAACATCCACTACTTCATCACAAGCTGCTTTTGTCATCGCGGATGCTGGCATATGCTTTGTGGCTAGCTCACTACCGAGAGTCTTAAGAGCATTGAGGATACTTGTTAGCTCAGTACCACTCTTAGTAAGAGAGTACTCCACCCGTGGTGGCACTTCTGCAAAAGTTGCTCTCGAAACCAGGCTAAGCTCACTGAGCTTACGCAGTCTTTGGCACAATGTTTTAGCACTTACGCCTTCGAGATCTCTTAGCAGCTGGGTTGTGCGCTTTGGTCCACTGGCTAAGTCGATCAATATCTCGGAAGTCCATCTTGGACTCAATACGGACAAACCAAAGTCAATGAGTTTTGCATCAGATCTATTTAGTGCTGCAAACTCTGACTTTTCTACACTTTGCTGGATCATTTGGCTCACCTGGAAATTGTTTTAAATACACCCAAGCATTTTGAAGCGCTTGATTTTCTTCGGCAGCGCTTTATGGCTGCTCTAATATCATGGCTTTTCTGGGCAATTGTGGCATCAGTCAGAATAATGACTTTTACCTTGCCATATTTAATCCTTAGGGATGAGTAAATAGCTTGTGGGTCACGTTTTGATACTGCTAGATATCTTGGCGAAAACCGGTTACTTACTATCGCACTGTCTCATTTCGGTCGCCTGATTGCCCATGGCTGCTGCGTGGGGCTGTACTTCTGGCTTTTGGTCGCCTGTCTTTTGTGGCTCATAATGTCGCTTATCGTCCAGTTCTACCAGGCAGCCTATAAAGGATTGCAACAGGAGATTTTCTTCCTGCATACGCTTTTCAAGCATCTTCAGTCCGTAACCAAGGATCTTTTCGGCTTGTTTGTAGTCACCCTGAGCGGTCAGTTTGCGCCCGGCTGCAAGGTAAAGCTCAAATTCATTGCCATTCGATTGTTTGGACATAATTGGTTCGACATAAAAGGGTGGCTATTACATCTTCTTATGAATGGGAGTAGCAGTCATCATTCTAATTAGCGAAAAAAGGTGACCTTTTAAGGGACACTTTATTTTAAAATCCAAAATTCAGGGAAAAAGTCAAATTTTGCCGGTCGTCCGAAAGGATGATTTACTTTCGGGAATTCATGTGCATTGGTGCCGTTTTAAGCCGCCGGGTAAAACTTGGAATGAGCACTTAAAGGTGTCTACTTACGATTTTGGAGCTAGACCAACCGAAATGATGATCTTTGCTCTAGTCAGATTCTTGTATCAATCTCTTCTGCCAATCTATCCTATCAATCTATCCTTCAATCTTTCCATCAATCTTTCCAGCAATCTTTTCTATCAATCTATCCTGCAATCTATCCAGCAATCATGTCTGCATCATTCAATCAAATTCTCTATCCGGGATGGCAATTCCAAATGTCGAGCCTTTGCCCAATTCTGATTCGCACCAGATGCGGCCATTGTGCACTTCAACAATGAGTCTGCACAGATAAAGTCCCAGTCCGGTGCTGGCATAGTAGCGACCACCGGATGTTGTTTGCCAAAATCTTTGAAAGAGTCTTGGCTTGTCTTCTTCGCTGATGCCACGCCCCTGATCTGTGACGGTAAGTATGGCTTCGTCTGCTGAGTAGTCTATGTTGATTGTTACGCGTGAATTTTTTTGCGAATGTTTGAGTGAATTGCTGATGAAATTTTGAATGACACGCGCGATTTCTTCGTCGTCCATCAGTGTCAAGTGAGTCTCAAAGGGCTTTTGCAAGACTAGCTCGATTTTTTTTGCCTGTGCTTGCTCGGCAAAACTATTTATTACAGAGCTTGCCACGTCACTGAGATCAAACGGTCCTTGTATTAGTTGTTTGGTGCCGCTGTCATAACGGTACACGTCAAGCAGAGTCAAAACCAGCTGATAGAGAGCATCATTGCTATTGTGGATGCTAATTAAAACTTCCTTTTGTGCATCAGTTATGGTGCCAAAGTCACCCTCCACCACCAGTGATAGGGCACGATTGGCAGCTAATATGGGTGTCTTGAGATCGTGGGTGAGAGTGGCAACAAAGTCTTCGCGCTGTTGTTGTAAAGTCACTCTATCGGAGATATTTGTAAACATTGCAATCAGACCGTCTCGCAGCCCAAACTCTGCTGTGACAGGCCATGCCGCCCAGTCAAAAAATCTGGTATCACTCTCGCCAAACACTCCCACTTCGGCTTGTACTTGATAGGTTTGACCAGCCGCTAGAGCCTTTTCAAAGCGGGCTATACCGATACCGGGACAAATTTCGTTAAAGTGTTTATCGCTAATCTGGCTGCGTTCTTTTAGATTGGCGATTTCGATAAAAGCGGCGTTGACTTCTTTAATTACAAAGTCGCTGTCAAGGCGCACGATGCCTACCGGCGCGCTCTCCAGGATGTTTTTTGTGACTTTTCTTTCGCTTTCTAGTCTGACAATCGAGTCTTGCTTTTCGTGCAGAGCTTTGTCTCGAGCCGTAAACTGCAAGTCTATTGAGCTCGACATATCAGTAAATATTGTCTCGGCAATGGCTCTGGCTGTTTCTTTTAGCTCCGCAGCCGACATGTCTTTTAGTCCGCCGTGGCTGACTCGATTGACGATTTCTTCGACAATGCGCTCTTGCAGCGGCTCTAAGAGGTCAACGACAGCCCTCTGGTTTTGTCCCCAATCGAGGGAATTATTGTCTTGATCGGGTGAGTGTGTATCAGGCATTTAATTTACTTTGAATATGGCACCAAGTCGGCATAGTGTACTATTTAAACTTGCTGGTAAGGCAATCGAAATGACAAATGATGATCAAAATCTAGTAGACGCAGGCAAAATCAGGGTTTTGCTGGTTGAAGACCATGTACTTACACGCATCGGTCTCAAGACTGTGCTCGCTCGCACATCGGATATCACCGTGGTGGGAGAGGCCGACAACGGTCTAGATGCCATTCAAAAAGTGGAAGAACTAAAACCTGACGTTGTCCTCATGGATGTGGGCATGCCTGTGATGGATGGTATCGAAGCGGCAGACCAGCTTAGGACCAGCCACCCGGAAGTCAATATCATTATGTTGACTTCTCATGACAATGACCAGGATATATTTGCGTCGCTAGCAGCTGGCGCCGGTGGGTATTGCCTCAAAGACGTATTGCCTGAGCGTCTATATATGGCTATTCGTTCTGTCAAAGCTGGCGACATCTGGCTTGATTCTGCTATAGCCAGTCGAGTTATTCGTTTGTATAACAATCCAAAAGCTCGTAATCCGCAGAGAGTATCTGGTGCACAACCTGCCGCTCAGACTGGCCCTGGTGCTCAAGGCGATGTGTCAGCGCCTAATGTCTCTGATGGGGCGACTATTAATGATGCAAGATCCGCTGGTGGTTTTGCCTTTACTCCCAACAAGACTCTTAATGCCCCAGCTGGAGATAGCTCAACAGTATCAAAACGGGCGGCACAATCACAGTCTATCTCTGGCTCACAGCAACTGGTGTCTGGCACCAGTGAGATAAATGCTGGTAGAGATGGTAGCGCTGGTGGTGCTGGTGTCGCTGGTAGCAATCAGACTAATTTGACAGAGCCTCTCAGTCCTCGTGAGCTTGAAGTCCTGGCTTTGCTGGTAGAGGGTCTATCCAATCAGGATATAGCTGATCGTTTGATTATTTCTCTGGCAACAGCAAAAACCCATGTGCGCAATATCCTCAACAAAATGGCTGTTGATGATCGCACTCAGGCGGCGGTGCTAGCTATGCGCCGTGGACTTGTATAAAGTCAAAGCTTTCTCGTCAATCAGATTGGAATTAGCTATTAGATCAATTGTATTTGATGTTGTAATCAGTCTCTGGTCACAAGTAGATCGTTTATCAATGTTTGCAGTCGCAAGATAAGGCGAGGCATTGCTGCCTCCATGTCTGGTGCAAAACTTTGGTGGCTGACTGTTGGTTTGTCTGTGACTGTGTCTAATCCTGCGTCTGTAATTGTCCCTGTCCCAGTGTCTAATCCTGTTACTTTGCCTGTGTCTCTGTTTGAACCTGTGCCTCTGTCTGAGCCTGTGCCGTTGTTGCTGCTATTTGCAAAACAATCGTTAATGCTGATTTGTTCGTCCATAGGCAGTCCCGCAAAGTGTGACCTTTGACCTAGCGAGGCATTACTTTTTGCTGTGGTTAGGATTGTATTGGTTGCTTCGTGATCTGAGTTGATGAGAAACATCCAGGTACGCGGCAAGCTGCGATTTAAGCTGATGTAGGCAAGCTCATCGGCGATTTGAATATTTTGATTGGCGGTAGAAATACCATCACCTTTGCGCATCACATATGGTTGCTTGATCTCATAGGTGGTGAGTATGCTATTTGAGGAGTCATGTTGTGCCTGACGCAATTTTGACAAATTAAGGAAGCTCAGCGCGGGTTCTTCTGTCAAATCCGCACAGTTAGCGATGATGATATGGGTGTGGCGTGCCAGGCAATTTTGGATTTGGGAGTACTCAGTACCAATATCAAAATAGCAAATCGATTGTCTGGTGAGTGCTGGCAGATTTTCTGCTAGTTTTTGTCCTAAGCCGCTATTGCCTGTTGAGTTGCCCACACCGATAACTGCGATGCTGTTGTGACAGTCATTTCCGCTGTGGTCAAAGCATTGTGCTTTTTGACTTGTGGCAGACTGTTCCTGTCTCTCTGCCCAGGGCAGGTGTGCAACCTCTACCATAGCGCTGTCATGCACAAAATCGCTATTGATAGGCAGCGCGTTATCGCTGCTAACTACCTTTAGCCTGTGCATGAGTGTTTTGGCAACAGCGTTATCAACCTTTTTTGCACTGATATCATTGATCGAGCTGTAGGTGAATTGAAGTGATTTTTGCATCTGACACTCTCGTGGTGAGTTTTGCTGGGATGCCTGTGCTTTGATTGTCGCCTATTTAGTGGTTACTTCAATCACCTGTTAGGCTCATTTGAATACCACTGTTGACTCATTCCTTGGCTACATTTGGCCTGCCGGAATACAGTTCTCGGGTCCGTTGATTCTTAGGCAGAAAGCCATCGACTAGCTTTTTTGCTCGATTTGGTTTTCCTGGCTTGAACTTTTTAGCGCCAGGCTACGTCTTCAACAGCAAGACTGCTGATTGAGGTAAGGGGTTGGGGGAGACTTCCTCTTATAGCTTATACACGATTGGTGTACGGTGCACGACATCCACTGTAATTCGTAAGGATGATCGTACTTGTTTGCTTTCGGTCGGCAGTCTATTTTATCACTGACCTCAAGGTAAGTCTTGTGAGCTAAACTCCTGTACACAGATAACTGAGTGCGGCAAAACAACCGCTACTCCGACACCCATACAGGCATGACGTGGGTTGAGAATATTGCCGCGGTGATTATTAGGATCGTTTGGCGGTTCATTCATCATATTGTCTTCGCACTGGTCCACAATTTTTTCAAAGGCAAAAAAGTTCTTCTGCCAGGCGATGTTTTCTGATACGGGTGCTGTGATACCAGCATCACGAGCGCGATCTTTTGGCATGCGGCCCTCTGGATCACGGTGATCAAAAAATCCACGTTTGGCCATGTCCTCGGCAAATGCGCGCGCCACTCTACTGAGTGAGCCACTACGTCTGAGTGGCGGCAGTCCGCCATTGGCTGCGCGGTCTTGATTGACTCGGTTAAACATATAGGATTCTAGTGCCGCTATGTTTGGTGTCTCCGTAATTGGATCTTTAGCATCGTCGGCATCTCTAAACTGACTCAGTTGCTCGCCGCTCATTACTACTTTTTTTGATTCTTTGGGGGCAAAGCTAAATCCACCAAAGCTTATAAGCGGATTCTTGAGGCTGACACTATTGCCGCGTACTCTTGCTACCGATGCTTTTAGATTGCCAGCTTTTGTCTGGGCGAGGATATGATCAGCTAGCGGGGCGCTATCTAGACCGTGACCACCAAGATTGAGCAGTACATCACCGCTTGCCAGACCCAGATCATTGGATAGTCCCTGGCCAGTCAGTCCTGTCACATAAAAGCCGCGCACTCGTTTGCCACCGACAAGTACCGCCGCAGGCACGCCCCAAGCTCCAAGAGCCGTGCTAAATTCTTGCTTTTGGCTAAGTCCATAAACGACTTGATTGCCCGCGCCCCTCAATGAGGCTTTACCAGCGCCATTGGCGGGGGCCGCTACTGTTGAGCTATAACTGCTTAAGACAAATGACAAGACACACAGACTGACTAACTGCATTCCTTTATATGAGTCGAGCGCTCTCATTACTTTCTCCAGTGGGGGCATTTTAACTTAATGCACTAATTCAATTTGCTTTGTGTGGCTTTTTTTGATGCGTCATAACCAGCTTCCAGCGCACTCTCCAGACATTGGACGCCATAAAGACTGCTATGGGCAAGGCTATATCTTGAGTTTTGATTGGTTTCATAGATTCTACAGAGTTTTTGGTAGTAGCGCGGCAATGGCACTGCGATGGCGTGCCCCCACCTGGCCAGGACTATTTGTGTAAGACCAAGTTGCTCGGTTGACTTGCCGGTGATTTGAGTCAGTTGTTTGAGTATTGGCGCCATCAGTGCCGACTTGTTGCCATCTAGCAGGAGGGCGCGTCCCTCAGTACCTGGTGCCCAGGGTTTGTAAATGGTTAGCACTGAGCCCATGGAGCTATTGTATTGGTTGTTTAGCTGATAAGGCATCTGGGCCACAGTTATATCGCTAAAGGCGCCATCAGCAGAGACAAAATTATCAAAGGTGCCTGTATCCAGGGCTTTGTCCAAAAGCAGATTGGCGACCATATAAGAGCCATAGCGCATCCAAAACAAATTGCCTTTGGCTTGATTGCTCACATTGGAGAGGATGCGTCCGGTCACCATTGGTGGTGTGCATATGATTACATGCTTGCAGTCGATGCGCACCATATCCGACACTGCGTTGCTTTGACTGTCCGGTCCACCCTTTGACTTTTGATAGATTACAGTCGCGCCATCATCCTTAATCTGAATTGACCAGACAAAGGTGCCTGTCTTAATGCGCTTGTCGCCAGCTGCTTTGATGCTCTTTATCAGTGCCTCGCTGATAGCGCCGTTGCCGCCAGGTAGCACATAGCGCTGGCTAAACAGCTCGGCAGTCATTTCTGCTCCAGCCAAAAGCGAAATATCATCAGCGCTGCCGCAAGTCGAAGATTTTAAAAAGCAATCTAGATAGGCTCTAAACTTGCCATCAAGGGCGGTGAGTGACTTGCTAAAAGGTGTGTTATCGGCAGTAAATAGAGCCGAGTCAAAACTAGCCAGTGTTTGTTGCCTCAAGCTTTTAGCTATGGGACTGACTATTTCTTTTAGCTGCTTAAGACCTCTCGCTGCAAAGTTTTGAGGTCTTTGCCAGCGTTTATCGAGCCAAAATGCGTCCATGTTTTGGTCCAGGCAGGCAGGCTTGAGTCCCAACTCTGCTGTCAATTGCCCGGCAGGTCCATCGTTATCGACAAAGTAGGCTGCACCCAGAGCATAATCAAGCCCGTTGTGGCTGCCGCTTATCGACTGGCCGCCGGCTCTGTCATATTGCTCTAGTAATATAAAACTCTCGCTTTTGAGCTTGTATGCGGCAGCTAGAGCGGCGATACCGCCGCCGACGATGACAAAGTCCACTTTGTCCGCGGCGCTACCATTGGCTTTTAGGCTTTTGATGTCAGGCAAATCGCCATTGCGCATTTGATGGCCAACGGCAAAGTCGTCACCCAACCATCGTGAGTATTTGTGTTTTTTGCTGCGCACACTGCCAAAGCTGCTGGCTCGACCTGCGCCTTTAATAGATTTGGATTGACCTTGCGCTGGTCGTGCTGCCAAGAGATCGAGCCAGTTGGCACCGGCTGCTAAGGCTGCCAGCTTGGCTGCCTTGACCACAAAACTGCGCCGGGAAAGAGTTTTATTTTCTTCATCCACATTTTGCATGTGTTGATTTTAGACCATTCGCCCCGGCTTAAATGGGGACTTTGGGGCAAAAGCGGCGATTAGTGGTCCACACTCCCAGCGACCGGCAGATCTAGCGATTACCTTTAGATTGGACTACTTGACTGCTCCATTGGTTAAAATAGCGCCGTAGCCACCTATAAAAGTAGTTGGCATCCTGTGGCTATCTCTAGCGAGTGAGGCAAAATGGACGCGACCGTCAAAGAAGGAAAACCCGCCGTGGAAAGTAAAACCCGTGAAAGCTTAACTGAAGCCATCGCGCGCATCACAAAGGGCGGCGCACCCAAATATCACGCCAAGCTAAAAGAAGACGGCAAAATGTTTGTCAGAGACCGTCTCAAACTTTTGCTCGATCCTGGCTTTGAAATCGAAGACGCTCGTTTTGCTAATTGCCGCGAAGCTGACCTGCCTGCTGACGGTGTTGTCACCGGTATCGGTCAAATCGAAGGCAAAACAGTTTGCTACATGGGCAACGACGCCACAATCAAAGCTGGCTCATGGGGCTGGCGCACAGTCGAAAAAATTATTCGTATCCAAGAGACCGCAGCAAAATTGAGAGTACCGCTCATTTATCTGGTGGACTCAGCTGGTGCTCGTATCACCGACCAGGTCGAGATGTTCCCCGGTCGCCGCGGCGCTGGCAAAATATTTCACAACCAGGTGCAACTATCTGGCTATATCCCACAAATTTGTTTGCTCTTTGGACCATCTGCTGCTGGCGGCGCTTATATCCCGGCGTTTTGCGATATCGTCATCATGAATGATGGCAATGCCTCAATGTACCTGGGTTCACCACGTATGGCTGAAATGGTCATCGGCGAAAAGGTCACCCTGGAAGAAATGGGCGGAGCCAAAATGCACTGCTCCGTGAGCGGCTGTGGCGACGTGCTCGTTAAATCAGAAGCAGAAGCGATTGATATGTGCAAACAGTATCTGCGCTACATGCCCTCTAACTGCGACGCTAAAGTAGCTGAGCTGCCAGTTATCGAGCCAAAAGCATTTGAAAAAAATCTGGAACAAGTGATACCAGAAAAAGAAAATGTGCCCTTTGATATGTATCAAGTGATTGATAGATTGATTGACGAAGGCAGCTGGTTTGACGTCAAGAAATTATTTGCTGCTGAGCTTATCACCGGTTTTGGCCGTATTGGTGGACGAGCCGTTGGTATCATTGCCAACCAGCCTAGAGTCAAGGGCGGCGTGCTCTTCCCAGATAGTGCTGACAAAGCAACTCGCTTTATCTGGCTTTGCGATGCATTCAACATCCCATTGCTTTTCTTGGCTGACGTGCCTGGCTTTATGATCGGTACAAAGGTAGAGAGAGAAGGCATCATCAGAAATGGTGCCAAAATGATCTCGGCTGTTTCATCAGCCAGTGTGCCTAAAATATCTGTGGTCATCCGCAAAGCCTATGGTGCAGGTCTCTACGCCATGTGCGGACCAGCGTTTGATCCAGATGCCTGCATCGCACTACCTACTGCCTGGATTGCTGTGATGGGTCCTGAGGCTGCTGTAAATGCTGTGTACTTTAACAAAATTCAGGAATTGCCTGAAGCAGATAGACCAGCCTTTGTAGAGAAGAAGCGCGCTGAATACCGTGAAGACGTGGACCTCTACAAACTTGCTGCTGAGCTTGTGGTGGACGATATCGTCCAGCCTCTGGCATTGCGTCATGAGTTAATCAGCCGCTTTAATGCATACGCATCTAAAGAGCAGACTGGCTACAAGAAGAAGCGCAGTGTGTTGCCGGTGTAAATCACATCCGAATTATCGCAAAGGGTAATTTTGAATTGAGTCAAACAGATACTCAGCCAATAGTGGCTGAGTATTTGTTTTTGAGTGTTTTGAGCTGCCTTTCAGCTTCTTAAGTTGCCTAATCAGAGCATTTTTTTAGGACCTTCTACGTAGACCTTGAACTTAAAGTTTCAACTATTTGTCGAATAAAAGTGGAAACCTTTGAGGGGAGATGGAGTCCTGCAATCAGGTGATGAGGATATCGATTTACGTTTCGGTATTTACTTGCACAGCTCATACAGTCCGTGTCAAGTGGCGCGAGCAACCGAGGAATAATCATGAAATGTCAGCCAATAAACTCGTATAAAAAACTAAAAGTGATAGCACTGAGTGCTCTTTGTGTTTGTCTAATGCCTGTAGCCGCCAACGCCAAAAATAACAACGACGATGCCATAACTCAGGTCACAGCTAATAATTTTACTGTCACAACTCAAAACTTGAGCAGTCGCATTAGTGGATACGTCTCAAATGGTCAAATCAGCCAGCAGCAAGCCAATGACTTCAACAATGAGCTGAGCCAAATTTCCAGTCAGGCTATGACGACTGTGGCCAATCCAGCTGCGGCTCAGCAATCTGTCAATGTCTTTGGTAATTTCACCAATAAGGTTATTGCAGCGGCTGCTGCCAATGGTACATACAACAACAGCGGCTACGCCTATAACGGCTATAACAATAATGGTTATAACGGCAATAACTATGCCAACGGTGGTTGGAATGGCAATGGCTACAACAACGGCGGTTGGAATGGATTTAATGGGAGATTCGCTCAAACCAAAGCAGACTGGCAAGCTCGTATGGCTCAACAAAAAGCCGCTAGAGATGCCCAAAGACAAATCAGTGGACGTAACCGCTGGGGATTTTAAGACCTTCGGAAAGCGTCTTTAAATGACATTGATTCGAGCATAGTGTAGATTTGAGAATCCGTACTTTCACCAAGTTCGGATTCTCTTAGTTTTTCGATGCTCCTTAAAATCTCCACTTCTTTATTGAGATCTAAAGGCTGCTTGAGCAATTTGAGTCTATATGCCTTGAGGATTAGATTTGCCATTGAATAGGGATCGTGAAGACCAAGATTATTGAAATGATCTACGAGTGGCGTTTTGCTGTTTAGATCAAGAGAGGTGACTAATGATCCGCCATGCGGGCCCGTATATCGACATCTAAAATTGCCTATATAGTATTCTTGGTCAATAATTGTTCGTTCTGGATCTTTTATCAGCCTTGCGGCTGCAGCATCATCGATTAGATTTGGCATTTTTGCTATGCAGTCTGAGAGTGTTAGTGGCACTCTCTGGTTTTGCCATGGGTTGTTTGCGATGGCATCGAATATGAAGTCGACGCATTTGTTGTTGTTGTTGTTGTTGTTGCAATTCGGATGCTTTGCCTGGTTGTCTTTGTGCGATGCTGTTACTTGTGTGTGTGTTAGATAGACGATCTTGATCCTGTTCTCGCAGTTTTGCCCGTAGCGGTTTGGGTTTTGCACAACCAGTGCTGATTCATCGGGAAACCACTGTGTCATGGCGAAAGACGAAGTCGGCATCGTTTTTAGGCATTTGCCAGTTGTGGCATCACATATGGTGATAAAGTCATTACTTGTTATCGTTAGATAGTTGTCTAATGGCGACCAGACGTATTTATAATTGCCATTTTTATCTGCAACTATTGCAATTTGTTCGGTTCGTTTATCCACATCAAAGACGTGCAGCCTGCGATCTGCTCCTTTGTAGGCTATTTTGTTGCCATGGTTTGACCAGGCGAATTCCATTCGATGAGGGAAGTCGTTGGTTTTTAGGGTGACAATTTCGTTGAGGGTATCTGCGACAAGTACGCTGAGATCACCATTGCAGTATGCAAAATATTTGCCCGTTGGTGACCAGCCAACCTTGCCAAAGCTCTCTTTGGAGCGGAGTTTTAGTAAGGTATTTGCTGATTCAACGTCCCATATTGCTAAATACGGGCGGCCAATGAGATTGTCCCTAGTGCCAGACGAAGCAGCAACCCATTTGCCATTGGGAGACCAGTCCACAGCAACATATTGTGTGCGAGTTGTTGATAATAAATTGGCAGGTCTTTTGTTTAACGCATCCCAGATTTGCACACCTTCCTGCTGTGCTAAGGCTAATTTGCTCTCTTGGGGCGCCCAGGCACATCGTATTGCAGGCTCATGCATGCTTCTTTCGATGGTGATTGAGCCCGTAGCTAGTTCTACAATGACAGTGTAATCATCAGAGGTGTTACCCATCAGATACCGGCAGTTTTTTGACCAAGATAGCAGGCCGAGACTTATTGGTATCTTGGCCGGCAAGACTTCGTAGGTTTTGGCGTCGAGGATTGTAATTGGGTGAGGCAATGCTATCAGTTTGCCGTCTGGTGACCATACTGGCAATGCTTGCCATTGCTCCGGTGGCAAATACTTGGGATTTTGCGATTTTGCCCAAACAATAGGTGTGTCTTCGGTTTTGATTGGTTTAATTGTGCTCGTCCAAAATAGACCGGCAATAATTGCTAGATAAATTGCAGCCTTAAATGTAGGAGCAATGTTTGCGAGCATGATGCATCCACTAGAGACAGATTGTCATCCTAACATCGCCGCCAGTATCGCGTAATGCCCGTACTGAGTAAGATCCCCACGCAAACTGGCTTGATTTTTAGCAACTAGAGATAAAGTCTACTGGCAATGTAATGTGCAAAAAAGAGAGAAGCGTTAGTGGATAACGCTTCTCTCTTTGTGGTTGGTGTGCAGGTTTGACCCTTTGGTCCTTAAACTAATGAGGGTTGAGCCGTCGCAGGTTTGGGTGCTTCGGCTACAGCTTCTTTGACAATTTCACTGACTGATTGCAGTGATTGTGCCTGTTTGGCTGCTTGCAAGTCGGAGCTGAGTGCTACGTCTGACTTAAACTGCTCTTCTTCGGTGGAGCCTTTGAGCGCTCCAGTCGAGGCTTTGCCACCAGATACAGCCATCAATACCTGATCAAAATAACCGGTACCGACTTCGCGCTGGTGACGTACGGCTGTGTAGCCTAGTTCTTCGTTTTCAAATTCTTCCTCTTGCAGGCTGACATATGCACTCATGCCTTTGCGGGCAAAAGCGTGAGCGAGCTTAAAGGCGCTCATATTGGTGGCATGCCATCCAGCTAGAGTGATAAATTGATAGACATAGCCCCTGTCGCCCAGTTGTTGATTAAAGGTGGCGATGGTTTCTTTGTCTAGATGCTGATTCCAGTTAAACGATGGTGAGCAGTTGTAGGCCAAAAGTTTGCCTGGGAATTTAGCATGGATAGCATCAGCAAATAATTTTGCTTCGGCTAGATCTGGTTTTGATGTTTCATACCAGATTACATCTGCATATGGTGCATAAGCCAGTCCGCGGGCAATGACTGTTTCGATGCCGTCTTGTACTTCAAAGTAGCCTTCGATGGTGCGCTCGCCTTTGATAAAGGGACGATCAGCTGGGTCAATATCTGAGGTCAAGAGTGTTGCGCCGAGAGCGTCAGTGCGAGCGACGATAATGGTGGGGACATCGAGTACATCAGATGCCAGTCTGGCAGCTGTCAATGTGCGGATAAATTGAGCTGTCGGTACTAGCACTTTGCCACCAAGGTGACCGCATTTCTTTTCGGAGGCTAATTGATCCTCAAAGTGTACGCCGCTGGCTCCGGCTTCAATCATGCTTTTCATCAGTTCAAAAGCGTGGACTGGTCCGCCAAATCCTGCTTCGGCATCAGCCATGATTGGCACGTACCAGTTGCGCTCTACTCCGTCTTGTGGTCCGCCTTCGCTGGCTTCAATCTGGTCAGCGCGCATCAGGGCGTTGTTGAGACGTTTGACTAATTCTGGTGCGCTGTTTGATGGATAGAGACTTTGATCAGGGTAGGTTTGCTTGGATGAGTTAGCATCAGCAGCTACTTGCCAGCCACTGAGATAGATTGACTTGAGACCCGCACGTACCATTTGTACTGCTTGAGAGCCGTTCATAGCACCGAGAGCTACAGTAAAGGGCTCGGTGTTTAGAGTTTGCCAAAAGCGCTCAGCGCCTAGCTTGGCTAGAGTATGCTCTACTTTTATCGAGGTGCGCAGACGGACGACTTCGGCGGCACTGTAGTCGCGTTTGATACCACTCCATCGTGGGTTTTCAGCCCAGGACTTTTCTAATTGCTTTGTTTGTTCGACAAAGCTAGCACTGGGAGTAAATTGCTTTTTGCTCTCTGTATGCAATTCCATCTGATTAACCTCTTAGTAGTTGTTTGTATGCGGGTATCGTCAAAAACTCAACAAATTGATCACTCAAGATAATTTGATCCAAAATCTTTGCTGCTTCGCTGTAGCGGTTGCCGGGTTGTGTCGACAGCTTTGCTAGAGCTTCGTCACGCAATTTTTCGTAGAGGGCACTTGTGACGAGATCACCTTCTGCCGTTTTTGTTTCACTCTTAATCCACTGCCATATCTGGGCGCGGGCTATTTCGGCTGTGGCAGCGTCCTCCATCAAGTTGTGGATAGCAGCAGCACCAACACCGCGCGACCATGACTCGATGTATTGCAAAGCAACATCGACATTGGCTGCTACACCACTGGTAGTGACTTTTCCGCCATCTATTCTGGTGTCAAGTAGTGCTTCGGCTAGTTTTGCTGCATCTGATTTCCCTGATACATCTTTACTAGAGACGTCCTTCTGATTCGGCTTGTCTTTTAGGACGCTATCAAAGATTTCTCTTGCCACCGGCACCAGATCTGGATGCGCCACCCAGGTGCCATCAAAGCCGAGACCGACTTCTCTTTGTTTGTCTTCTTTTACTTTGGCAAAGGCGTTTTGATTGACTTGCTCGTCTTTGCGACTGGGGATAAATGCTGCCATGCCACCAATAGCATGGGCGCCGCGCTTGTGGCAGGTCTCAACCAATAGCCTGGCGTAGGTGCTCATAAAGGGCACGGCCATAGTCACCTGCGCTCTATCTGGCAAGGTAAAACGATTGTGTTTCCGGCATTTTTTGATAAGGCTAAATATATAGTCCCAGCGTCCGGCATTGAGACCAGCAGCGTGTTCTTTTAACTCAAAGAGGATCTCGTCCATCTCAAAGGCAGCCAGGATGGTCTCAATCAAGACGGTGGCGCGGATGGTGCCGCGGGGGATTTTGAGCCAGTCTTGAGCAAAGCAAAATACATCTTGCCAGAGGCGCGCCTCTAGATGACTCTCCATCTTTGGGAGATAAAAATAAGGACCTGACTGTCTAGCAATCAGGGCCTCGGCGTTGTGCAAAAAATAAAGTCCAAAATCAAAAAGGCTGGCAGAGATTGGCTCACCGTCTACTTCAAAGTTTTGCTCTGTGAGATGCCAGCCGCGTGGTCTGACCACCAGGGTTGCTAGCTCACTGCGCTCTTTTAGGGCGTAGACTTTGCCCTCAGGGCTGGTAAAAGCAAGAGTGCCGCGCACTGCATCATAGAGATTGACCTGACCGTCGATTACGTTTGCCCAGGTGGGTGAGAGCGAATCCTCAAGATCAGCCATAAAAACTTTAGCGCCGGAGTTTAGAGCGTTGATCATCATCTTGCGCTCGACTGGTCCGGTGATTTCCACTCGGCGATCATCGAGATCGGCTGGGGCTTTTGCTACTTGCCACTGGCTCTCTCTAACACCTTTGGTGCTTGCCAAAAAGTCTGGCATTGCGCCATTGTCTATTTCTACCTGGCGCATGCTGCGGGCGGCGAGCAGGTCCTGACGGGTGGGGTTAAATTTGCGGTGCAGTGCAAAGAGAAACTTCTTTGCGTCAGCTGTGAGTATTTGCTCTATTGCTTTGCTCTCCACTTTTGACTCCGTTTTATTGAGGGTAGTGCTGGTGCCGATCATGTAAACCTCTTATATAGCGAGTCGTCAGAACAAATGAAAGAGCAGTTGAGTTTGGTGCGCCGTCCAGTTAAATGCACGGCAAAGCTCTGCTACCACCTGGGTAATAGCGCGGCAAAGCTCTGCTACCACCTGGGTAATAGCGCGGCAAAGCTCTAGCACTGTGCCAGCTATTTGCCAGCGACTGTGCCTGCTTTTGTAGATATGGATGCCTGATCTGTAACTGTTGATATATTGATATATTGATCGAAGAAAATCAATACATCAATATATTAATCTTTGTGACGGTCTCCTTCATTGACATCGTCCGGAATGCCCAAGGGACCAGCATCGCGATCGTTGGCGTTGTCTCCAGCGCTGGTACCGGGAGAGATCTCTGGCTCCTGGCTCAGCTCATCCTTATACCTATTAAGGAGGACATAGATGGTCGGGATTACGATCAGAGTCAAAACAGTGGCGGTAATCAGTCCGCCCAGCACTACTGTTGCCAGTGGACGCTGGACTTCAGCGCCGGTGCCGCTCGATAGGACTTTGGGGATGAGCGCTACCACCGCTACCATGGCTGTCATCAGCACTGGGCGCAGCCGCACATGGGCGCCGCGCCAGGCAGCGTCAAAGGCGGTCATGCCTTCTTTTTGCATTTGCATGATGTAGCTCACCATAATCACGCCGTTTTGCACTGACACACCAAACAGCGCGATAAAGCCGATGATAGCAGGCACCGATAGAGTCTGATGTGAAACAAGCAAAGCAACGATGCCGCCAATCATGGCAAACGGCACATTGAGCATAATTAGCCCTGCATTGCGCACAGAGTTAAAAGAGCTAAAGAGCAAGACAAAGATCAATACCAGCACCACCGGCACCACTATGCATAGACGTGCCATGGCTCGTTGTTGGTTTTCGAATTGACCGGCCCAGACAATGCGATAGCCCTTTGGCAGTGGCACATTTTTGGCAACACGCTCCTGGGCTTGAGCGACAAAGGAGCCGAGGTCTCTGCCTCTCACGTTAGCCATAACTGCGGTCCGCCTGTGTCCATCTTCGCGCATGACGCAGACATAGCCGCGAGTGCGCTCAAGATTGGCCAGTTGCCTGAGCGGTATCATCCCGCCAGTGGGAGTGGCTACCAGTATGGAGCCAATTTGTTGAGGTGTGTCGCGGTAGTCCTCGTGAAATCTCACGATTAAGCCAAAGCGTCTGGATCCCTCAATCACTTCAGTGGCAGTTTTACCGGCAAGAGCTGTGGTGATTATATCCTGCACATCCTCTACGTTGAGTCCGTGGCGTGCAATGACATGACGATTGATATTGATATTAAACTGCGGCAAGCCAAGCATCTGCTCGCGTTGCATGTCGGCTGCACCGGGCACTGATGCTACTTCCTTTTGGATTTTTTGTGCCAAGCTATCGAGGACATGGATGTCGTCGCCGTAGATCTTGATGCCGAGATCCGCTCTGATACCCGCTATCAGGTCATCGATCATATCGGCAATGGGTTGGCTAAAGCTATACATCACGCCAGGTATGCCTTTGACTTTAGCGGCCATGGCATCAATGAGCGCCTCTTTGTTGTGGTAGTTTTTCCACTTAGAGTGAGGCTTGAGCCCGATAAAAAAGTCAGTGGACTCAACTCCATCCAGACCCGGTCCGGTGTTAGAGCGGCCTGTCCGGGCTACTACTGTTTCCACTTCAGCAAAGTCTAGGAGGATGCGCTCCATCGTGAGAGCGAGTTTTTCAGACTCTGAGTGTGCGATACTGGCTGGCATTTTTGTGCGCAGTAATATAGGACCCTCATCGAGGCTAGGGATAAACTCAGATCCCAAAAATGGCAACATCAAAATACTCATAGCCAGTGCAATGAGCGAGATAGTCATGGTCCTGGCAGGATGCATCATTGCCGCTTTGAGGGCGGGACTATAACCTTTAAATACAAAATGTAGTGCCGGGTTTTCTCTCTCAACTATTGGCATTTTCATAAACCAATAGCAAAACAATGGAATCACTGTCAGCGATACCAATAGTGATCCCAGTAGGGCATAGATAAAGGTCAATGCCAGTGGTTGAAACATCTTGCCCTCCACGCCTTCTAGCGTAAAGAGCGGGATGTAAACGGAAATGATAATAGCTATAGCAAAAACAATTGGTTTTCCTACTTCTAAAGCTGCTTCGCGTATGACTTCCAGCGCTTCTTTGCCTGGCTTGGGATTTTTGTGTGCCAGGTGTCTAAAGATGTTTTCGACCATAACTACACCGGCATCGACTACGATGCCAAAGTCCACCGCTCCCAGTGTCATGAGGTTGGCTGATAGCCCTGAGTATTTCATCAGGATAAAGCTAAAAAGCAATGACAAAGGAATGATCACAGCCACAATGAGGGCACTGGGGATGTGCAAAAGCACGGCTGTCAAAACGACAATGACCAGTCCGCCGCTAAACAGTAATATCTCTTTGACTGTATCGATTGTTTTGTCGACTAGCTCAGTCTGGTCATAGTATGGCTCGATGTGGACACCAGAGGGCAGGTCTTGCTGGATCTCGGCGATGCGCTCTTTGACGTGCTCTACGGTACTTTTGGTGTTTGCACCTTTGCGTGTCATGACGATACCGGTGACAGTCTCGCCCTGACCGTTGCGCGATGCTGAGCCGCGTCTAAATGCCTTGCCCTCCACCACATCGGCTATCTGCCCAATCTTAATGGGAGTGCCGTCAACTGTTTTTAAGACCACGTCTTCGATATCGTCGACGCTTTTAAACCGACCAATACCTCTTATGATTACTTCTTCACCGGCTTCTTCGATAAAGTTGCCGCCGGCGTTGCTGTTGTTTTCTGATAGTGCAAGCATCACGTCATTGATGTGCACGTTAAAGGAGCGTAGCGTGTCAGGATTGACCTGTACTTGATATTGTTTGACAAAGCCACCATAGGTAGCTACGCCTGCCACCCCTGGCACAGATCTGATGCGCCTTGATACCTCCCAATCTTGCAAGGTCCTCAGCTCGGTCTCGCTTGTGCTGGTACTCTCCAGGCAGTACATAAAGACCTGGCTAAAGCTGGAGATAACAGGACCTAAGGCTGGTGTTGGACAGCCAACAGGCAGGCTGGATTGGGTTTGCAAGAGTCTTTGCTGGACAAGCTGTCTGGCAAAGTAGACATCAGTGTCGTCTTCAAATATGGCAGTGACTACTGATAGACCAAATGCCGAGAGCGATCTGATTTTTTTGACTTTAGGCAGACCATTGAGGGCTGTTTCAATCGGATAGGTGATTAAGGTCTCGACTTCTTCTGTGGCCATACTCTCAGGCTCAGTAATAATCTGCACCTGGACGTTGCTCACATCTGGAAACGAATCCAGCGAGATGGTAAGCATGCTCCATACGCCTATGCCGGCTATCGCCAGCGCTGTAACAGCAGACATGACTCTGCGCCCAAGAGCAAAATTGATTAGGTTGTCGATCATTTTGATACCTTGCTATAGCGTGCGCGCCAGAGCGCGACAACGCAACCAAATGCAACACGTACCTACGGGCACGCATCCAATGGCGCAAGGTCTAAATAAGTAGGTGCCGTCTCTCGAGCCAGAGCGGAGCGCCGCGCGGCGTCAGCGGCAATTGCTGCCTGAGCCAACGCCCACAAACGGCCTGACGGTTGGCAAAAGCTGACCAGATCCAGAGAAATACAAGCAAGCTCAACAGTGCTTGATAGTGCACGGGTGCCAGTGGAGGCAAGTCTTGGACTAATTTGTGAGCGGAGTCAGTGCGACTGGTCAAAAAGGGATCAATAGTGACAACGTCCTCAGGATCGGTATCCTCCAATCTCTCGGGCGTCAAAGTGGTAATAGTGTGCACGCCAGCGGCAAGGGAGTACAGCTGAGAGTAGACCACCAGGCAGAGAAATATAGATAGAAATAGCTTCTTTAGACTCATTGGCGCTTGATTGCTGCCTTGACCTGCTTGAATTGGGCTTAAAAACCAATATAGCACCAAAACGAGGAGCAGCGATATTTATTTGCCTCTCAGGTATTGTCAACTGTAGGGCTAAGCAAAGATTTCACCTGGCGAGTCGCTTTGTCGCTAAGTGGTACCAGATATAGCACCATGCTCTGTTGTATTTTATCCAACAGTCTTTTAGGGCTTTAATTTTTTGTCCGATACAGATCCCCCTGGCTAGATTGTTATATTGTCAATCCGCCGGCTATTAGAAGCTTGATTTGCACACTAAACGACACGATTGTAAAAAAATATAAAAAAGGCGTTTTAGCCGTGCAGAAACCCGAAGTTTTTGGTAAAAATGTAATTGTTCGATGTTCGAATTCGATGTCAGCTGACGGTCTTTAGTCCACTGTACGTTGTAAATGTTCGATGTCCAATGTCCGATTTGATGTCAGCTGACTGTCTTTTGTCCGTTGTACGTTGTAAATGTTCGTGTTCAATGTTCGAAATGATGTTCGATTTGATGTCGGCTGACTGCCTTTAGTCCGTTGTACGTTGTTACTGTTCGATGTCCTATGTTCGATGTGATGTCAGCCGACTGCCGATGTCCGATGTACGATGTCCGTTTTCAATGTTCAAGTTCAATGTTCAAGTTCAATGTTCAAGTTCAATGTTCGAGTTCAATGTTCAATGTTCGATGTTCGAAATGATGTTCGATTTGATGTCGGCTGACTGCCGTTAGTTCGTTGTACGCTGTTACTGTTCGATGTCCGATGTCCGATGTTCGATGTGATGTCAGCCGACTGCCTACGTCCGAAGTACGATGTACGTGTTCGATGTACGATGTTCGATTTGTAGAGTAGAGGCAGCCCCATTGTGATGGGGCTGCCTTTGGGGTTTTTATTGGTTGATCAGTTGAGCCGCCGCTGCAAGATAGTAATCTTGGTAGGCGGCTATTTTTGTTGGCGGCGTTAATTTTGGAATAGCTCTTTGCCCCGGTAACCTCTTTGGAGAAATCGCATGAGTTGAGAAATTGGCCTGATTTTTCTCACTCAACCCGGTTCTCAATTTGATGCTCAGGCAATTGAATTTAGTATTTCCGATTGAACTGAACTGCGCTTTTAAGCGTTCTTACAACTGGAGACAGGAAATTGCAGCAAACTATTGAGGTCTCATATGTCGGTTTATTTGATTCGCAGATATATAAGTGCTCTTCCACGCCATCAACTGTTCACAAGTCGAGAGCTATTGCACTTAAGCACCCGTAGCAGTGTCGATAATACCTTGAGTTGTCTCGTTTCTGAGGGCTATATCTTCAGGCTAGCCAGAGGTGTATATATCAGGGAGATTCCGTCTTGTGGATTGCCTAGCGCCGCTGCAATTGCAAGGTGTAAGGCTAGTGCATTTAAAAAGCAAATTGTCATCCAGGAAGGCTCTAGGAATGAATTTTTCATAGCAGGACATAAGAGCTCTTTTGTTTATAACAAGGAGCGCATCGTTTTTAAGTCTATTGGTCAACGCAAGGTAGCTTTAGGTGACAACAGAGTTGGCGATGCAGTCAGGCAGCTCTGGAGCGTAGGTGAGTACGATATGAGCAAAGCTAGATTTATCGAGATAATGTCACCTTTGTCTATCCATGAAAGACAGGAAGTTAGGTCCGTGATTAACTTCTTGCCAGCGTGGTTGTGTAAGTGGATTGATGCTGGTGTTTTGCCTGGATTCGAATTACGTATTTCTGCTCTTAAGGAGTTGCGTGAGCACAAGGGTAGCTGGCAATCGTCTTAATTGAGGTAACCGAAGCTCCTAAATTGCCACTTGCGAACGCTTGTAGTTTACTTCATTGTTTGCTTTGGCCCAGGTCTAAGTGGTTTGCTTATCAGTGGCACGCCTAATCCGTATTTTGCTCCGGTCATTATGGGTATTCCACCTACTGTGTCCGGAAAGCTTTTGCCTGACTTCAAATCAACACTAAGTCTGGCAGCTTTCTCTCGCAATTCTAATTTGTGCATAATCGCCTTGGCTGAGACATCTCGATGTCGAGACTTTAAAAAGTTGGCATAGGCAGTAAAAACTTCTCTTTCAAATTTACTGTCATGTTTGGCTTTATCCAGAGAGGCTATTGCCCCTCTAAAGTATTCGTCGGCATTTGCTGGTCTATTTTCTTTTGCCGCACAAAGTGCGAGCTTGTACTCTGTGAGAGCAGTGAATTCAGCTTTTTCTGAGGCTCCAGATTTAGCCCTCCTCTCTCTGCGCAATGGTTCATCTATTATGTAGGGTAATTTGTCCTGTGGTTCATATTGGAAGAACTTCTCATCGGGTGCAGTGACAGGACCTTGGTCCTCCGTAGTATCTGTAGGTACTTCGGTCCGCACTTTTGTCTGCTCCTCGCTTTGAGCCGAAGTCTCCTGCGCCGACACAACCTGTGGCGAAGCAGCCTGTATACCAAATAGTGCAAGCCATGCTGCAGCGACTAGCCGCTTAAGATTTTGCCAGCCAGCTCTCACTCGCTTTAGCCCTTTAGGGCAGTCTTTGGTGATTAAGGTGCCGTCTGCGCGCCGGTAGAGTCTCAGGCATGGCAATGGACCTTCCTTGGACAAAAGTGTTGAGACTTCGTCCGCCGTCATCGCACTTGTGTTGTAGACACTTTTGTTGCAGCCACCACACAGCCGCACGCGCTCATCTCCATGCATCTCGTCCCAGCCCATCGAGCATGGTGCTGCGATCATAATGGAGTCCAAAAGTTGATTGGACTCTTCGTCAGTGATATCTCTTTGTGGTGATTGATTGTTGGTGTTCATTGCTTGACTTAATTGGAGTTGCCTTGAGAAGTGATTTCTAGTTTTGCTTGATTGATGGGACTTGCAAAGTCATTTTATTTTGAGTTTGTGATTTTGGCTCGATGATTTCTTTTCGAACTGATCTAAGAGGCGGTTTTGTCTCTGGTTGGTCCTGAGCTGAGTCAAGATCTCTTTTGCTTCTATCAATCTATCCTGGGATTTTAAAAACTTCGCGTAGGCACTCATTATTTGTGCTTCAAGCTTGCGGTCGTACTTGCCACAGCGTTGAGCTGCTACGGCCTCTCTAAAATGCGCATCGGCATGTTGGGGGCGCTTCTCCTTGGCCGCTAACAATGCCAGTGTGTATTCATTATTAGCATCTGTCTTTATATATGTTTTTGGCGGAAGCTGCGTCTCTTGCTGAGCCTTCTGCTTGTTCTCCGACGGAGCTTCCGATTCTTTAGAAGGGTCGGAGCCTAGCTCATCGCGTCTGATTACTGAATTCGGCTGTACTAAGTCCCCGAAGTCACCAATGTAGGCTTGAGAGAATAAGGTACGGTAAGTGTGCGTCCTTGAATTTTGAGCAACAGTTAGTGGAGATTGCTGAGCAATTGTTTCTGAGTGAGCGTCAAGCACTGTCTTCTCTTGCGCGTAAGCGCACGGAGTTAGCGGAGTCAGTATGGTTAAGACAGTAAGTAGGCTTTTGATTGTCATCTCAAAACGTCCTGTAGTTCTTGCTATTGGTACTATTTGACTGCTTGCAAATTCAATGGTGTGTTGGGCAATTAGGTTAGCCATTCACTGAGTTGAGGGACAGTTTTTCCCGAATGAGAAACTTATTCTGGCTGGTCTGTAATTGATTGTATTCTTGAGTACAGGGTAAAATCATTGTAGCTAGATAGAGAGGATTTTATGAAGTTCTGGTCCTTTCTGGTATCCCTTGCCATTTCTTTAGTTTGTTATTCGTCCCCATCTAATGCAAGCACATGCGTTGGGGCGAATCCTTGCCATGCTTGTCATACCTGTGAGTATTGCAAGCGTTGTTCAAAGCAAGGAGGTAGTTGCGGAGTATGTAAGGGGGCAAATTCCAAGCTTTCACATTCACACAAATCTGTTCGGCACAAAGTAGTTCGATAATTTGCGTTGGCTCTTGTGATTGATGCTCACACGCCAAAGTACGCTATTTTGATGTTTACCATCAAGTACGTTTACTATCGTTTCCATAAACCATTAGCTGGGGGGCTTTATGTTTTTTGGACTGAGGTCCATTCTCTCATGTTCAAGGCCAGTACACGCCGCATTCAGTAATTGGCGTGTGGTTCTTTCATTTTTGATCGTATGCGGATTTCAGTTTGGTTCCACCACATCTCAGGCTCTATCTGAGGTATTGAAGGCCGGTATTAATCACAGCCTTCGACTTGACGCTGTGAAAAGCGGACTGAGGCAGGGAGACATTTTTAGTGAAGGTTCTCTTCCAGCATCAGGCACGAAGCTTGAGTGGTATCGTGTGCCTCGCTGGATGAGCGGCACTTGGAAGAAAACAACTCAATCAGCAGTCGTTGAAGGTCGCTTGCATCAAGTCAATTGTCTGAGTTCTGGATACCACGGGCTTCAAGTTGATAGGAATGGGCGAATTTGGGATTGCTCTAAAGTTCCCTTCAAGGCGTTGTCTGAGTACGATGATTCATTTACTATTGGACTTGTTCGTACTTATGATCCTGTGAGTGTGAGCAAGGAGCAAGTTATTGTGCATGTCATAGCAACAAATATTTCAGTTGATAAACGCACAAAAAAAATAGTTGATGTGGGGCAAGCAGATCAACTGCAATATTATGCTCCAAACCCCAGAGGAGGTCTGGACTGCAAGGTCAGTGGCGTTCGGTTTGATCAGGATGGCAATCGATTGGCTCAACCTCCGTCATTTACGTTTTCAACATCAAGCAAAATTGGTGCATTTGAACCAGTTGATAAAGACCCTGAGGACAACACTGATTACTACAAATCTTTTTGTCAGTATCTAGCCGAGCACGGAATGCGTGAAGCGATCCCGACAAGGCTACCTGGTGAACCGTGGATATCTTCTCAGTAAATTTGGTATCAAAGGCGGTAAATTGATTTATGGTTAATGCTCTTGTTAAAGCAATATTCTGGACTTTCATCTTGGTGATGGGTCCAGCATTGCCGGCAATTGCATTGGAAGAGAGCGGTTGGGTTGAAGATGATAACGTCGATCATGTATATATCGATAAAGAGAAGTGGGAGCGCAGCAAAACTGCTCCTTCGGCTGGCTACGCCACACCCTCCAGGGGGGATGAGGCTTATCGAACACCACCTCCTCTGAAGTCTCCAATTAGTCGTCCTAATGCCCGCGTGACAGAGGACGAAGACGAGGACGGCATTGTATTTGATTCAAGTACATCGCAAACTCAATCTAGGCAGAGTAAGATGTCTGCTCCTAAAGATCCAGACGATGATTTAAGTGATGGCTCTTATAGACTAGGTTCACCAGCCCAGCCAAACTTTAGCACGCCTGATAATCGTCAAGGCGTTTATCGAGAGCGCTTCACTGCGCCGATTCCCGCTGCTACTGCAAGCAACAGCGAGCCTTTTGCTAGCGGGAGTGTAAGCGGTACTGATGCACAGGCAAAGGACGGGAAGAAGAATTGGTTTTTGAATCCACCGGAAGTCCCCTGGATTAACTCCTTAGGTAGAGGCATCAAAAGTACTGGTAAGGGTACTTTGAACGCAGTTGCAGCAGTTGGAGAGACCGGTGCAAACGTGTTGTCGTCTCCAGAGTTTTGGGGGCTGGTGGGCGCTGGCGCAGCTGCTTATGGCACCTACAAGTTTGCACAGCGCAATCCCTATTACTACGGCAGTGGCATGCCGTATTATCCCGGGATTACTCCTTATGCTATGCCTTACGGTGGCTATAATCCAAATCTAAATTGGGTTAATCCCTATACAAACTCAAATGGTAGATTTGTGCCAGGCTATTTCAGGACGGCACCAAATGGGGTGCTTTATGACAACCTCGGATACTAAAATGACATTGGGCGGTATGGATCTCAAATTCTCTTTGCTGGTGTTGTATTTCAATTGTGCGGTGGTCTGCACATTCTTTGACGCTTTGCCGGTTGCTGCTCATCCAGTAACTATCAAAGTCCGCAATGTGCAAGGCAGCGATATCGAGCTGATTACACCCTATCTAAAAGAGGTTAAAAGACGAATTTCGTACTACTGGAAACCTCCCGCTGTAAGGGAACCATTAGAGACACGAGTGTATCTTGGGTTAAATCTCGATGGATCAATTATGCGTTGCGAGACGGAGCAGCACTCCGGTGATGATGCATTTGATGAAGCGGCGCAGGAAGCAATTCGAAATTCTGCGCCATTTCCTACAGGACCTCAATGCAGTGTAGCTGTAATATTGACTGAAATAGTATTCAAAAACGAGGGATTTCCTCCTTCAGCGCCGGAGCATGAATATCGTGCGGCTGCCGCTGCTGCTGCAATATCTCCCATTCGGGGAATTCGACCGATGACAGCTCCTAATGCTGGTCAACGAAATCTGAGAGAGCCGAGTTTTGACAATGAAGCGGCGTCCGCCTCACCAGCTGGCAAGTATTCACCAGCCTTTTATGAACTAAAGGGCTTCAAGCTGCTAAGTGCATATCAGCTTAAGTTTATTCCGGATGAGCAATTGACTCTGTATAGAGAAAAACTCGAAAAGTGGAGGAGCTTAACTCCGCAGGAGAAGTTTGATTTAAGATGAGGACCATAACCAAATTGCCAACGGCGTCTTTGATTTTAGTTGTGGTTTACTTTTGCTTGCTGTCTGCTGTTTTTGCAGAGAATCTATCTACTCAGCCTCAGTCTAATAAGCTCAAGTCAGAGCCACTCAAGATTAAGATAGAGCATACAACAATGCTTCGCTCTCCCTTTGTTGATCTCAAAGCTGGTGAGTCTGTTACTCGTAAAACTCCAACAAAGGGCTCAGATGATTGGATTTTATTGCCGAGTTGGCTGCCAGGTAAGTGGCGTTCTTACTCTGCCACTGAAATCGAATCTAGAGATCTTGTAAGTGGTATTGATGTTGAAGCAAATAAGTCTTTACCAGTTGGTGAGCTGGAGACCTTTGGCTTTCAAATGGATTCGGCAAGGCAGATATGGACTCCTGCGGAATATCCGGAGCCTATCTCGGTGTTAGGAAACTCGTCATCTGGTGGCAATGATAGTCGAGTTTACCGTTCGCTTGCTCTCATCAGTGCAGGTCCTGGCCGAGTCCAATTCAGGTGCACTGATCATGTATTGAACCTGGACCCGAAGTCTAATAAATTTAAATCGACATACTCTAGAGAGAGCATTTGTACTTACGTGCTAATGGCACCGGATGTGATAGCAAAGTATTCGGATGCAATGTCTTATGATGCTAGCGGACATCAGATAATGCAGAGCAAAATATCTGCCTTTTGCAAAAAGGAAGAACCCTTTGAAGTTGTTTCGGAGGTCGGCATGCGCAATCTCAAGGTGTCGCTTGCAAAATATCTGGAACATCAGGGCATGGCAGATCTTGCGAGGGGGATGTGAATTGAGCTGCAACCAAACCCGATTCTCTTCGGTTTTTACCCTTTGCGCTTTGTCGTTTGCGCAGTGCATTCTTTTTTGTCAGCCGAGTTTTGCTCTAGACTCTCTTGCTGAAGCCTACCTCGAGCAAGGTAAACGCAATTTTGATAAGGGTGATCTATATGCCGCAAAGCGTCTCTTCAATATGTCGGCAAAAAATGCTGAGATGGCTTATGACAGTAGGTTACACAAGGCTTCGATCTACAACAATGCGGGAGAGGTTTATAGACGGTTATATGAGGAAAAAGGAAATTCTTATGCATGGGACAAAGTTGATGAAGATGGTGCCAACTTCATCAACAGAGTAATTCCTGATGAAAGTATTGATCAGTTTTTCGAACCTCAAACGCCGCTCTGGATGGCTGCTCACTTTTTGAGTATGTCTATCAGAATCAAAGAGGAAGAGCTAGGAACGTTTTCACTAAATTTGGCTAGGAGTATCGAGAACCTTGCTGTGGTGTATCTTGCGCGGGATCGTGTGGACGAAGCAGAAGCTTTGCTACGAAAGTCCTTGAAGATCCGCGAAACCAAAGAGGGTGCATCCGCTTTGGAAACTGCCTCTACGTGTTACACACTTGCTGAAACCCTGCAGCGAAAGGGGCGACAGCACTCGGATTCTACGGCTAAAATAGCTGACTTTAAAGAGTCTATCGCCTTCAGTCAGAGAGCTTTGGCAATTTGGAATGCAAATAAGGCCGGGCTGGAACTACAAGCCGGGGCGAACCAGCAAATAGCACTGACCTATTTTTATTTGGATGGTGAAACGCCTAATTCAACAGAGCTTGAACAATGTGAGGTTTATTTGGATAGGGCGGAGTCTTTGTATAAAAGATCATTGCCAGCCTCTGCTAAGTCCTATCGCGATTTCAAGTTTAAGACTGCGGACGCAGCCAGGGCGATTTGCGATGAGAGGGAATTTCGCTGCGAGCGTGAACTAAGAAGCAGCTCTGTTGCCGCCAAAAAGAATTATTTGCAGAAAGTCATTCGGGCTTGTCGTCGAGTTGGTAACTCACAAGACGCAGCTAGCTATGAAGGCATGCTCAAAAATGTGCTTGCAGGTCATAACCGATGATGCACGAAGAGCACGAACCTCGCAAGGATTTGAAATCCGTCAAGATTGCCGCAGTTGCAGTTTTGGTGCTGTCTTTTGCCCTTTGTCTGGGCGGAATTATCATAACGGCTCAGCAAAAGTCGGAGGCTGAGGCGAGGAGAAAGGTTGATATAGCTAGAATGGCTGAGATCAATTTGGCGCGAATGAAACAAGAGGAGACCATTGCAAAAAACAAGCAAGAAGCGGCTGCTCGTGAACGAGTTGCTACGATTGATTTGCATAAGTCATTAGCGAAGATACGAAGATGGCCCGCAATCTACTTGCGTCATAGACAGATGAGGGCGATACCGAGCACCTCTTGGTCAAATGATACCGTCTACGTTGCTCTTGAACTTGAGGCGTCTCCAGAGGTTATCGAGTTGGCAGATGCGCAGAGAGAGGACTTTAGGTTGGAGTTGCTGCAACGTAGAGTGCCAATTGCAGATTTTATTATTGATCAGACTGAATTGCAGTTAGCCAATACTCGAAGTGGAAGCTGGTCGAGACTCGCAAGTGGTTGGCATCGATCGGCAATGTCCGCTGCCGACTATCAAAAGGTCAATGGAGTCAGTATTGAGTATAGTCCGAGGAGTGTGAGTAGATGATGGTGGTGGAAATTGCAATCAATAGATGATTTTGAATTTGAAATTGGAATGAGGGTCGAGAAGGAATCGGCAAGCTATCTAGAAGTTGTGTGTTTGTCTTATGAGTTAGCGAACTATACTCTTGAATCTTGTTTCCCCTCGATTAATGCAGAGTTGTCTAAACTAGTTTGTTGCAAAATACTACTTCGCTTGATTAGTGACATCCGTGCTTGCTTGATTCTTTTGAAAATTGGTTACGGAGAACAAGCTCTTAGCATTGCTTCGTCGATCTATGAAGGAAGCATGACGATTGCGACTATTGCTAATTGTGAGGAATTGGCCAAAAAATGGATAGAGCATATGGATCCGACAAAACCCTTTTTGCCGGCTAAGAACCTTACTGATCAAGGACTTAAGGCTTATGGTGGATCGCTGCAATCTTCTGTGCATATGTACGAAGTCTATCGACAGTTTTGCTGGGGTAAGCATCTAAACCCTCTATTTCAGCAACATGGATCAGTTGAGGAAGAAGGAAATACTTTTACCCTTTTGCCTGGTCCGGTGTTTGACGAGCGCACTTTTCGAGTTATTTGTTTCTGTTCTTTACAGTGTGGCACTCTGGTTTCAATCGCGGTGGAAATGATTCGAAGGTATTATGTGCTCAATTCAGGAGCCGAACTGATTCGACAGAAAGTGGTGGAGTTAAATAGTAGACTAGAAAAGTTGAGGTTGGAGTGTATCTCAAGGTGGGGGTCTGAGAGCCCTTTCATAACTTCGGTGGAAGAGCAATAACGGACAAGTATTAGGTTCAATTTGTCGAGCAATGCATTTTGAGAATAGCTAGTATTGTCCCTTCCCCACAGCCGCATTCGCCTTCACAAACGCTGCCAGCTCTTTTTCATTTTCAAAGATTCTGCTGTCGGGCAGTGAGTTGACCCAGGTATCGTCTTTTTCGATTGATACCATGTACTGATTAAACGCTGGAGCTAGCTGTGCTACTGGCTTTTCAAAGGCGGCTTCCAGATAAGTGGCATAGCCATTTTTGTTGCCACCAGCCACAAGACTGAGATACTTTTTGAGCTTATCGTTTTTGACGAGAAACAGTCCGACTTGCCTTTGTTGTGCTTCGTTGTCTGGATTGGCGTGCTTAGCTTGCTGCACTATCTCTGCCAATTGCAGTGCGGAGCGTTCCTTGCCACCCATCCATTTGGGATTCCAGCGCTCAGGGTAGCCGAGCATTAGCTTCATGCCCTTTGAGCCAGCGTCATCGTGGATACAGCCGTAGACCAGGTCAAAGAGGCAGGGGATGCCTTCTTCTGCCCAAAAGTCCAGACCTTTTTCTTCATTGAGCACTGTGTGCATAAGCTCGTGCATCAGTGTGTTGTCGCCAGCACCGTCATAGGTGACTACAGCATTGCTGCCAGCCAGATAAGCACCGTGGACTTTAGTAGCAAAGCCCATACGTTCTTTTAAAAATTTACGCGAAGCCATCTTGTCATGCAATATAAACAAACCGCGAGGGAATGTGCCCTTGAGCTTGATTAGATTGCTATCGACATAACCTAAGAACGACTCTGAGAGCCTGGCATAGTGCTCTGCTTGCGGCTTAGGGATGTCGCTATAGATGATTAGATGTGGAGTCGCCACTATTGACTCAAACGATCCTGTAATCAAATCCACATTTGTTACTTTGCGGCTGGGCATCACTGGCAGTGGCTTGCCTTGCAGACCGAGTCTCATGGCCATGGCACCCTCTGTCGTGGCGCGGGCGATGTCGCCCTGTCTCAGTGCTATTTGTGCACTCAGTGAGACTGCCTCGCCTGTGGCATTTTTGCCAGCGTTTATCAGGGCTTGATTGACTGCATCGCGTGCTTTGACCAGATTGTCCTGATTGTAGTAAGCCTGAGCGAGATAATAAAAGCCGCGGTAGCTGCGGTCATTTATCTGTGTCGCTTTGCGCGCATCAGCGACAGCTTTAGCTTGTTCTTTAGGGTATTGCAGGTACATGCTGGCACGCCCTATGAGGGCTTCAAAATTATCCGGAGCATACTCTATCGCCTGACTGTACTGAGCTATGGCTCCGTCTTTGTCGTCTACTCCCTGGAGTGCTTGTCCGTATAGATACCTTATCTCGCTAGATTTTGGCAGGGCAGTTTTGCTATCGATTGCTCGCCTGAGATAGTTTTTTGCAGTGGCAAAATCACCTAGCTCCAATAGTCCGCGAGCGGTTATGGTGACTGATTCTTCGCCAGGCATAGTCTTAGCTGCTGCTGCCGCCTTAAATCCCTCCAGAGCACCGGGCATGTTGCCAATGCGGCAGAGTGCTACCGCGCGTTGCCAGATAGGCTCTACGAGTGTTTTGTCGAGGCGAGCGGCTTGCTCAAAGTCGCGCACAGCCATCCTGTAATCGCAATAGCCAAAGTAAGTCTTGCCACGTATTAGATAGAGCAAGGCATTGTTTGGCGTCTCTTGTATGCGCTTGTTGAGTGCTGTCAGGCAGTCGGTAAATTTGCGTTGTTTGATCAGTTCCACGTAGGGGTGTTCGAGTGCTGCTTGCTGTTCGCTTGCGGCTGTGCCACTACCTGCCGGGCCACTTGCTTCACCGGCAGCTCCACCGACTGCTGGTTTGTCGGCATTGTTTTTCATTACTTCGTGGGCGTCTTTGACTGCCTCACTGGATGGATCGAGTGCTGTCACCGGTGGAGGAAAAGCCATCACACTACTGGTCATAGATTGCAGCAAAATCGCCGCGCCAATTGCTGTTGCCGCGGCAATTGCTTTGGCAGAGCCAATTGCGATAGACCACAGCGCACCCGCTTTAGACTTGCGTCTGCTTATCAGTGCGTCGCGTCTGCTCATCACTGCGCAGGTGGACGCTCAAATTGCGCCCGGACTAGTCTCGCATAGCTTGTGTTGGCTTCCACCAGGCTCTTGTGTGTGCCTTTTTCGATTATTTTGCCTTGCTCCAGCACCATGATTTGGTCTGCGTGCTGCACTGTCGACAATCTGTGCGCGATTACAATTACTGTGCGACCCTTCATCAGATTGTTGAGTGCCTTTTGCACCATAGCCTCTGACTCGTTATCGAGAGCGCTGGTGGCCTCATCCAGGATAATGATTGGCGCATCCTTGAGAAATGCCCGGGCTATAGATAGTCTCTGCTGCTGTCCACCAGACAGACGCAATCCGCGCTCACCGATGACAGTCTCATAGCCGTTAGGCATAGCCATAATAAAGTCATGGCAGTAGGCTGCTTTTGATGCTTCCCAGATTTGTTCTTTGGTGGCGTTGAGACTACCAAAGCGAATGTTCTCCTCTACTGTGGTGTTAAAGAGGAAGTTGTCTTGAGTCACTAGAGCGATCTGGTCGCGCAGGCTATGCAGCTCGATGTCTCTGATGTTATGTCCATCGATTGAGATGGAGCCTGAGGTGACATCATAAAAGCGCGGTACAAGATTGGCCAGTGTGGACTTACCCGAGCCCGATAGTCCTACCAGCGCAATCATCATGCCTGGCTTGATCTCAAAATTGATATCGCTGAGCACCATCGTGCTGTGGTTTGGATAGTTAAAATAGACCTGATCAAATTTAATTGTGTGTGGCACTTTTTTGAGGCTAATTGCCTGTGGTGCCTCGATGATATTTGATTCCTGGTCGAGCACTTCAAATATGCGCGATGCTGCTGCCAGGGCTGGCTGGATAACACCGTTGATACGACCGATGTTTTTGATGGGAGAGTAGAGCAAAAGCAGCGAGATGATAAAGGATGTTAGTGATCCCAGGTCCATTTGCTTATGCACGACCATTGAGCCTGCCACCCAAAAGACACAAGCAATACCGATAGCACCGATCATGGCAAGTATTGGCGAGAGGATGGCCTCGGCTCTTACAGCTTTGATTGTGTTTCTAAAAAATCCATTGTTAGTGGCCTGAAATCTCTCAGTCTGGTAGTCTTCGAGGTTAAAGGACTGTACAATCTTGGCGCCCTGGATGGACTCGGACAAGACCGATACCAGGTCCCCAATTGCTTCCTGTCCACCGCGCGATGATTTGCGGATTTTTTTGCCCAGTATCGATACTGGTATCACAATTAGTGAGAGGATTGGCAGGGCAATCATTGCCAGCCAAAAGCTCTTGATCAAGATAACGATACTCAGACCAATGAGTGTGATGGTGCGACTGACTAGAGATTGAAAGGTCTGTGAAATCGCTGCCTCAACGATAGCCACATCATTGGTCAGACGACCAATCAAGATGCCTGAGGATTGACCCTGGAAGTACAGGAGTGGTTGCTTTTGCAAATGTCTAAATAGCTCATTGCGCAAGTCGCGGATGGCGGCGGCACCGACATAACGCACGCAGTAAGCTTCAAAAAATCGAGCCATGCCCTGGATAAATGCCACAGCAAGTATCACGAGAGGCACATAACCTAAAAGATGCAGCTGTTGCTGCTCAAATATGCGGCGCAGACCCTCGCCTGCTAGCCAGGCATAGGCGGCGTCCATACTGCCGGCTGGCAGTGCGGCGAGTAAGCCACCACCGAGCATGAGCCAGTAGGGTTTGACGTATTTAAAAAGACGCAGATAAAGCTTTATTTGATTGTCACCAAGCAAAGGTGCTTTTGGTGGTTTGGCAGGCTCGGGTGATGGAGCCGTGGCCGGTGCCACTGGTGCTGCGGATGTTGCCTCTGCTGCTGCTGCTGTTGCCTCAGTTGCTGATTTTGCATCTGTTGCCGAGCTTGCTGCCGTTGCCGGTGTTTGCGCTATTGGTGCCGCCATATACGCATCACTAGCTACCTCGCTGGGCAAGCTCTTTTGCAGTTCTTCTGGTTCGGCGGTCATATTACGGCTTCCTGGATGTGACATATAGTAGCTCTTCGGCGCAGTTGTCTACATAGTCTCCCTGTCCTAGCTCCTTGCGCAGTGTGAGGAGTTCGGTTTCTATTTCTTGTTTGAGTCCGGGCACTTCAAACAGGTCGAGGCTATATTTTACGAGCTGATCGGGTCTGCAATCCAGTTGGATTAGTTCAGGCACGAGTTGCCGACCTGCCAAAATGTTAGGCATACCCACGTTTTTGACTGTTTTAAAAAGTAAAACCAGTAGATAAGAGAAAAAATTGCCTTTATAAAAAATTATCATCGGACGCCCAAAGAGGGTAATCTCGAGCGTTGTAGTGCCGGATTTGGCCCAGACCAGGTCGCTGTTTTTGTAGAGAGCATAATTAGGGTTGATAGCGATAGTCGCCACGCGCTTGTTTGTACCCTCCATCAGAGGTTTGATTTTGCTCTTTTGGATATAGTCATTGATAAGTGGCGTTACTTTGGGCGTGGATAGCGATATCACAAACTGAAAGTCTGGACGCTTTGCCGCAAGCACATCAATAGCTTTGAGCAAAACTGGCATATGCGCTTTTATCTCTTGCTTGCGACTACCAGGCAAAACAGCGATGACTGGCTTATCCGGGTCCAGTCCCAGCTCGCCTAAAAACTCTTTGCGATCAGGTAGCGCGCTACTCTCTGGTAACTCGCGCATGAGGGGGTTGCCGACAAAACGGGCTTGCATGCTTTTGTCGAGGTAGAGCTGTTCTTCAAAGGGAAATGTATTGAGCATCTTGGTCAGTGATTTTTTCATCACATCGATGCGCCATGGGCGCGAGCCCCAGACTTGAGGCGAGATAAAGTAGTAAATCGGTATATCGGGATTTTGCTTGCGCAGGTTGGTGGCAAAGTTGATGTTAAAGCCGCCAAAGTCTACAAGCAAGACAGCATCAGGCTTACGCTCGCGCTCTATCTTGAGTAGAGTTTTGCGCATTTTGTAAAAAAACATGCCTTTGTTTATTACTTCAAAGATACCGAGTACTGCAAATTCACTGCAATCAAAGAGCACTTCCATGCCCTGAGCTTTCATCTCAGTGCCACCAGCGCCAAACATTTCTAAATCTGGCTGCATTTGTTTGAGTCTGGCGACAATCTTGGCTGCGTGCCTATCAGCAGAGATATCCCCGGCAATGATCATAAGTTTGGGAGCGGCATCAGACATAATCTGACCTCAATTAGAGCGTTGTTAGCGCTTAATGCCGACGTGCAAAGCCACCGTGCCCAGTGCTAGTGGTATGTGTCTGACGTCTTCGAGCCCTGCTTCTTCAAACATGGCAGTGATTTTGTCTGGAGCCGGATATGTAGAGAGTGACTCTGGCAGATATGTGTAGGCTTTTTTGTCGTTTTGCAAAATGCCGCCCACAACCGGGACGACTTTGCCAAAGTATGCCTTAAACACTGGCGCAAAAAGTGGCACCTGACAGTGACCGAGGTCGAGATTGGCTACCCGTCCGCCTGGCTTAACCACGCGTGCCATTTCGTCGAGACCTTTTTGCAAATCAGTTAAGTTGCGCAAACCAAAGCTGATGATCGCAGCGTCAAAGCTGTCGTCCTCAAAAGGTAGGTCTTGTGCGTCTCCGCGTATAAAGCTGAGATCGGTATTGGTCGGTACTTTTTTTGTTTTACGCAACGAGCGCGCGTCTGCTATGTCGAGCATATTCTGGCTAAAATCCAGGCCCACTACAGAGCTACCTGGCTCAGCCAGACGGGCAATCCAGAGCGACAGGTCGCCTGTGCCACAGCAAACATCGAGATAGTTGCCTTCGCCCACACCTTTGATAATTTCCGATACCGCTCTGATTTTCCAGCTGCGGTGCATGCCCATGCTGATTACATCGTTGCTGAGGTCGTAGCCTCTGGCGATGCGCTCAAACTGTTCGTGGACAAATTCGGCTTTTTCTTCTTGCGTAGGTAATTGAAAAGTCATTTTTGGGCCTGCTTGCTATTTAACGAAGCCGAAGCCCACCACAGTGCAATCCAGCATGAAGAGTGCAAATACGGTCCAGGTGAGACGGTCAAGTCCGGCTTCAGCACCGCGCTTGCCGCTAAATACTGTGGCTGCCGAGCCGATGCCCGCCATGCCGTCGCCTTTGGGGGCGTGCAATAGGATTAGCCCGATTAGAGCTACTGCCAAAACGGCACCGATTACAAGAAGAGCTATATATGCTGCGCTCATTAGTTTTTTTCACTTATAGACAATCAAACGCCCTAAACAGGCGCTAAAAGATTATATCCTATTAGATTGGCTTAAGCATAGCCATCTGCTTAAAACCCTTATCATCACTCATTCTCGACCGGTTTAAAAATCTCGATTCCTCGCGCCGATCTGCTTCGTTGCCCCACGGTTACCCCATTTTTAGAGCTTACAAAGCATAACATTTATGGGAAACTATGAGAATGCAAGAGCAAAGGACTAAGAAGAAACACAAGGTTGTCGAGGGGGACGGGTTCAGTAATGACCCGACACTTGTAAAGAGTGAGTCGCGGGCAAAGCAGTTGCCCGAAGAGAAGAGGGTCGAATACAGGCCGGACGACAAGATGGTTGAGGTTTTAAAAGGCAGCAACCAGGTCACAAAAGAAATCATCGCGCTTTTGAACGAGTTGCTAGCGATAGCGGCTGAGGCTCGGCAGTCAGAGCTTGGGACATTTGGCGACGGTGCGGCGGAGCAGGAAGACGTCGAACTGAGCGCCATAAATGCGGTGCCGGAAGAGTTTTTAGACGATTTGGAGGTAGTGTTATCTACCCCTGACCGCAGTCATCCGTCGATGCACTTACAGAATATGGTCGAAGACTTTAACAAGCTGATGGGCTGTATCACCAGCCCCTTTGGTGGCGGTGGTCTGCGTTGTGATTTTTCTAAGCTCGATCCGGCATTAGCGCTATACATGGGCTTAAAACTCGGACAACTCGGCAGGCTCTTGTCCTTAAAAGTAAGAGAGCCAGAGATCGCGCTTGGTCATACAATCGCAACAGGTAACGATGCTGGACGAGAGACACAGTGCCAAGAGAAAGCAAAGCGACACAAGCAAATACAGGAAGCCGCCAAGTCCATACAAGCAAATGCCTATTACCGCACGGAAGACGAGCTAGCGAAGGCGATCAAAACTAAGTTGAGCGCTCGTGAAAACTATAGTCTATCCACTATCAAACGGGCACTAAGAGATATGCGCCAACATACGCAAGATTAAAGCGATCACTTTTCTTTTTTTCTTCCGTGACCGTTGAAAAAGCTTTTGAAATAGGATTCGCCTGTCAGAAATGGGAGGTAATCAAATGACGCAAAATGATAAGCCAGAGAGCCAGAGAGCCCCGGCAAAAATATATCTGAGTGAGGTTGAACTAGAGGCGATGACGGGGATCTCGAAATCAACTTGGCGGAGGCGCAGAGCAGATGGAGATGGACCAGAGTATATAAAAACGAATAATCGAATTTTGTATAAGACGGTTGACGTTGTTGCTTGGTTGGATAGTAAAAAAGTCTCAAGCACGAGCGAATATACTTCGCACCAAAAAGGACGGCCACGCGCTTGTTAAGCGGGTCTTGCTGTGAATCCTTTCGCTGAAATTGCTCGACTAAAATGTCTCTTTTTTCACGGCATTGATTGACTTTCATTGCCTTCCATAATGAATGTACAGAGCCCGAAAAACGGGCGGTACAAAAGGAAGAAGTATGAAAGAAAAAGAAGAGCGAGCGGTAACACTGGAGCAAGCCGCGGGCAAGTTGCAAGTGAGTTTGTCTACTATTAACCGGCTAGTTAAGTCGTCAAAGCTAAAAACTATCAAAGTCGGCAAGCGTGTGCTGGTGCCAGTTGCTGAGATCGAAAAGATCTTAGGCGGTGCCAAATGAGCGACGAACTAGAAAAGCAAAGCGAGCAGCGCAAGCAAGAAAAGCTCGGTAGTTTATTGCAAGCCGCTCAGATGGCGTTTAAAGTCGCCTGCGAATATCAAGGTGAGGTAATCAGCGAAGCGACACACGAGGCGACTACAAAGGCTCACAGCGCGGTCAGGGAGGCTATCAGAAGCGCAGCAAAGATTGCGAAACAGCTGGGTCGCGAGGTGCGTTTATGAGTCGAAACAATGTAGATGTGCGTGGGCTAGTTGAGTTCGCTGAGACATTCTCCGCAAGACTTCACAAACAAGCGCAGTTAGGCAAGGCAGCTATCGAAGCTCAAACGCTCATAGATGATGTGCTGCTAAAGCAGCTCCAGGCAACAATCAGAGCCGCAAACGATTACATCAGTAAAGCTGAGACAGGCATGGGGTTTGCACCGGAAAGCGAAATTCCGTTTTAGACACAAGGAGAGACAAGAGAAGATGACGAACAAAAGACAAGACCAGGACTATCAAGAAGCGCACCGCATGGCGGCTTCGATGACGACTGCGACACACGCACTCAAGCAAAAACTCAAACGGTTTAAGCAACCGATGACGGATAAAGGCAGACACAGTCTACTAAGAGACGTTGCAGAACTGCGTGGCTACTTGGATGTAATCGCGGTGTTGGTTGTGTGTGCAAAGAGAGAAGGAGAGAGCGAGAGTGAGTAATGAAGAAACCAAGCTAGAGAAGCAAGAGAAGCAGAGAGGTAAGAGAAGCAGAGGCGCAGGGGCGTTACTACAACAACGGCGAGAGCGGGCAGCGATGGCGCGGCACATCATGGCGCACGCTTTCGATCTCCGAAACTCGGCAAACGCTTTGTGCGATTTTTTGACGAACTGGTCACTATCAGAAGACGAAACGGAGGCGCTTGAGTTATTCGTCCATGTGCAGACGGCTTGGGCTTGTTGCAAGGCAAGTTATAGGCTTGCAGATGTTGCGGTGAGCGGGTCTTAAAAAGACAACAACTTACGAATTTGGGTCTTGTGCACCCTTTCTCAAAAGCGTAAGTGACAAAAAAACGCCTCGAACCGGCAAAGAACGAGGCGATAAACATATGGACTCAACACAATGAAGAATACAACAAAGATGCCGCAGCAATCAAGCGTGCATCCAATATCACAACTATCAACTGCTAGCTTAAGAGCTGCGAGTGAAGGCAAGCCGGTCTCGGTGCCGTGGGTGGAGCAGTTACCACTGACACCAGAAGCTACTAAGCCAACACTACCACCGATTGATGCACTGGGGATAGTGCTAGGTCCAGTAGCTCAAAAGGTAGTAGCCGTGGTGCAGTGTCCAGTCGGCATAGCGTTATTTTCTTTTCTCGCGGCGGCCAATTTGGCTGTGCAGGATCTCGTGGATGTAGAAGTGGACGGGCGCATACAGCCGGTGTCCAACTTCTATCTCTCAATAGCAAGCAGTGGCCAGCGTAAAAGTGGTGCCGACTATTGGGCGATGAAGCCATATCGTGTGTCTGAAAAATCGGGCAGTATTGAGTATAGCGAAGCTTTAGAACAATACCGACTAGAGAAGCGCACGTATGAAGCAGCGGAGAAGAATATCCAAAAAGGCAATGCAGATTTCCACGCAAAAATAGAACAGATAAAGGCGCTTGGCGGTGAGCCATTAGAGCCGGTTTTGCCATGGATACTTTGCCAGGAGCCGACAATCGAAGGCTTACTACGCTTGCTCGATAAAGGACGTGGCAGTGTCGGCTTATTTAGTGACGAAGGTGGGAAGTTTATCGGCGGGCACGGGATGAGTGCTGAAAGCAAGTTACGCATGTTTACTGGCTTGTCTGGGTTATGGGATAGCGGCACAGCCGACAAGACGAGAGCTGGTGAAGGAATGACTAGGCTGTTTGATAAGCGCTTATCGATGCATCTCATGTGTCAGGACGGTGTAGCCAAGATTCTATTAAACGACAAAGACGCTCAAGATCAGGGCATTTTAGCAAGGTGCTTAGTCAGTGCATCAGAGCCGACAAAAAAGATTTACGTAGAAGAGGACATATCGAAAGACCCCGCGATTATTTCCTATCAAAACCGAGTGCTAGAGCTTTTGCCCGCATACAAAGCGAAGCCGGGCGAGTTGCAGCGCAAGCAATTACGATTGAGCCCTGATGCTAAGCTCCTGTACATGTCTTTTCACGACGGAATCCAGCAAAAGAAGCTAGATGGCGCATACGGCTCGGCGGCTGCGCATGCAGAAAAGGCGCACGATATCGCACTTCGATTGTCTGCCGTATTGCATGTGTTCGATTACTGGATTCTTGGCGAACAGGAGTCATTAGAGGTCGGGTACGAGTGCTTCGAGCGAGCTATGGCGATAGTCGCTTACAGCTTGGCAGAACAGCGTCGGCTTGGAGACGAAACCCCGGTAAGTGATAAATACAAGAAAGCCGGTCTAATGCTTGAGTGGATGCGGAAAAAACAACAGCAAACATTCAGCAAGTCGGAAATGATGCGGCTCGGTCCTAGTAGCTTAAGAAGTAAAGATGAACTCGAATGCGCTCTGGCCGTTCTTTGTGAGCATGGGTATGTTCGACCGACTAAAGCGTCGGGTAAGTTTGACGCTTGGGAACTTCGGCCGGTTTAGCAGGATTAGCAACCATTAGCAGGCGATTAGCAGATTAGCAAAAGTCTGCTATCGCCGCGCTAGTGGGCGTCTCGGGCACCGGTTTAGCGGATTAGCAACTTTAGCAGGTAGGTCGAAAGTGATTTCTAAGTCTATAAGTATTATTGAAGTTGTCAGTAGCATCTTTATAAATAGAACAGATATATGGTACAAGCAGTATGTCACTAAAAACGGTGACACAGGCTACACGTGTCGAGGCTTCGACAAGCAACCACTGCCAGCACTTACAGACGGTCACATACAAGCGCACTTAGACGGACGACTCACGATATCGACATTAGCAGTCAGTGAGGCTGGCACTTGCAAATGGATATGCTTTGACTCGGATAAAGCAGACGCCACGCTTGACCGGATAGATGATTTTCTTAGACAAGTCGGTTTAACTCCACAGAGGGAAAGCAAACGAACATCAAAAGACGGGCATAGCTGGCTATTCTTCGACAAGCCAATACCGGCAGACAAGGCGGTAATGTTCTGGCAGTTTGTGAAAGCGGCAATGCAGCTTACACCAGAAGAAACACACCAGATTGAATATTTCCCGCGGTCTGTAGATCGAACATCACAAGTCAGATTGCCACTAGGCAAGCACCTTAAGCCCGGTAGTGGAATTGATCGCGGTTGGTTTGAAGGAGCCGATCACGCGATAGAGGCGCAGATCGATTACCTGGTGAATATAAAGCCGGATGACGGCGCCAAGATAGTCAGACTGGCAGATTTGTATCACGCTCTTACGCCACCGGCACGACCAGCAATCTATAGACAGGTCAGCAGTCGAGAGTTTATCGATCATGACTTGCGCCCTTTTATCGGACCGACTAGGCGAAGTGGTAAGGAATTGATTGCAGCGTGCCCGCTCTGTCAGCTCGAAGGCGGAGATAATCACGGTGATAACTTAAGGCTCAGTCTTGACGGCAAGAAAGTAAACTGCGTCAAGAATGGTCCAAACGAGTACCATAAGACATCCGAGATATATGCTTTCTTCGGATTGAAAAGTTCATTCCCAAGTAGCTGCTAAAGTTGCTAATTTGCTAAAGCAGGGCTTAAGAGCATGAGCCTGGCAGTGATACAAGGGATTGAAAGATCTGCTAATGGGTTGCTAATGCTTGCTAATTTTGTGAGTAAATTCCACTCGGGCGCCTGTGCTTCCGTCTTACATTCCCTTAACAATACTAGCCGGTGTTGTCTGCTTCTCGCCTGGTTAACATGGATTTTACAATAGTCCTGCGGCTTATTGATAGTAGATTCTCGTTAAGACTCGAGTCCTCGAATTTGTGGACATTCGCGGGCGAATCGGTAGTCATGAGCAGCTATGATGACGAAAGCAAAAAGGGCCAGGCGCTTAATACCTGGCTCAGTGTTTGCAGTGGTTGTCGGTCGTTTATGCGGCGTGTGCTTCGGCTTTGATGCGTTTTACTACGTTTGCGACGCTCGACTTACTGATACCGATCTCGCTTGCTATTTGTCCAAGGGACTTACCTTCGGTCATCAAGGCTTTGATCTTCGCCTCATGTTTGCCGGTGCGGAAGTTGTCGCCGGACTTGCGGCCAATCACCTTACCTCTTTGCCTTGCAGCTTCCATACCGCTAAGTGTGCGTTCGACCAGTAGCTCGCGCTCAAACTGTGAGACGCCAGATAGGATTGTCGCCATGAGTTTACCGGCAGCAGTCGAGAGATCCATTTGCAGACCGGACTGAGCAATGACAGAGACGCCACGCGATTCGAGTAGTTCAAGAGTGCTCATGAGGTCGGCTGTTGATCTGCCCCAACGGCTTAGCTCTGTTACTAGCACTGCATCAATCTTCTTACCTTGTGCCAGTTTGATTACTTTGTTGCGTTCTTGGCGGTCGTTCTTGGCGCCGCTTGCGGTCTCGGTGTATTCGCCTACCACTTCGTATCCCATGCGTCTAGCGAACTCTCGCAGGTCATTTAGTTGACGCTCGCAGCTCTGATCTTTAGTGGACACTCTGGCATATATGACGACTCTTTTCATTTGTGCAATCTCCGGCGTACAAAATGGGGTTATTGAAAATAAGGCTTGAAACAGTGCATCGGTGGTGGTGGCTTTGTCGTATCAAATGAGGATGGTCATATTGCACGGCTCATGTGTATATATTAGTACCGTATCTGGTATCTGTATAGTATGCGAGGCTGTGCTAGTCATCACATTGTATTGCAGTCGGGGTGCGGGTCTTGGTGTATCGGTAGGGGCTGAGGTGTTGACGCGAGCGCCGCTAGTCGAGGCATGCCGGGTGGCACCCCCAGATCTGGATTAGCCCTGTCTTACTCAGGTGCCTAAGATTCGCTACAATATTTTGCAGGTTCGGGCTACCTTGCTTTCTTGGCGGTCCCGTGCGATTCTTTGCTAGTCTTCTTCGGTCGTCGATGCCGTGCGCTTTCTCTCGCGTGCGGCATCCGTGCTTTTACCTGTGTTTGCCTTGTTTGACGCGTTTCTTTCGCCGATCTTGTATGTGGGCAAGACGCCCGCACGAGACAAACACACACACGAAGAAGGAACAGACAAAATGGCTTACAATCAGTATCAATTGGCGCTACTCCAATACTACGCTACAAATCCGCAAGCTTTGGGATGGCTCAGGCAGTCATTCCAGACCGCTCAAGCGCCGGACCAGAATCAGATAAACCAACAAGCGCTAGCTAAAAAGAACGAGTATATGAATGGGCAAGTCGCACCGGCTCTTGCTCGTTTAATGGTGCAAGACGGACCGACTGCAAGTTCGTTTGCAGCAGCCCGCCAGGCGGCATTAGCACAGTCCGGTCAAGCACAATCAGAAAACGTATATGCAGACGCACAAGCTAACGCACAAGATCAAGCCTACAGGCAATACGCGATGCAGAAACAATATGATGACGACAACTGGTCCACATTCAGCGGTGGACTCTATGCCAACGGCGGATATGGTGGCGGCGGTCAAGACCAAGGTATGCGGTTAGGCGGTGTCGGCTCAAGTTCGACACGCGCACCAGGTATGAACGGCGGTTTTGCAGACAAGGCGATAGAGTACGGCGTCGGCGCTGCAAACTACGTCGGGAAAAAGGCGTACGGTGACATGCAATCCGGTGTTAATCCGTTTGCTAGATACGGCAGTGCTTTAGGGCAAATCGGCGGAGCATTTGCGAGTGCTCCAAATGCCATAGGTAATGCCTTCTCGAATGGGTACAAGAGAGCAGCAAACGCACTAGGACAATAAGCTAACAGACAGGCGGAACAAAACTAAGGGCGTCGATCTAACGGTCGGCGCTTTTGTTATCTGCGTCTTTGCTTTGTTTTCTTTTACCTGTCTTCACGAGCTTTAAGACGGGCTTGTGTGGCTGAGATAGCGCAATTATGTCGTCGAGAGTAAACCCGATAGCGCGGAGGATTTCAAAGTCATCTAACCTAAGCCCGTCGTCGTCGTCTCGCTCGATGTCAAATAGATAGGCTAGAGTGCTGGCTTCAACTCCAAGCGCATCAGCAAGGCTATCAAGATTGTTCCAGCCGCGAGACTCTAAAAACTTCTCTGCAAATGGGTGCAGCTTTACGAAGTAACGACCAGAATCATCAGAGTAATTAAGCCAAGGCATTTGTGTTGGTGCTCCATTTATCGAGTGTAACTGTAAGTGTTGCGGCTTCTTTCGCTCTCTCCAAGCTCATCTTGAGGCGCGGCTTGCCTTTCTTGGTTTCCACCTTGACCCCGCCTAGCTCGTGCAAACGTTCGACGATACGGCGATTGTAGGCTCTGGCGTCAGAGTCTAATAAGTTGATGTACTGCGATGTAATGTCACTCGTCTTGTGTCCTGCGAGCTTCTTGGTGATCGCGTCGGGAATAGACAAACCACCGGCGATACTGCAAAAACTTCTTCTCAGGTCGTGGCAGCGGCAATCTATACCAGTTTGCTCGACAATCTCGGCGTATCCGCGAGCGGCATTGTGATAAAACAGTCGTTGTGGTCCGCGTGGTTGTCCGGCTTCCTTCCAGTATTTGCGCATGAGTTCAAGCGGCACGTCAGACAACACAATACGCAAATCAAAATTCACCTTGCGGCGACGACCGGGCACGACTATCACGCCGCTATCCAAGTCTATCTCCGACCACACAAGGTCGCCGATCTCTCTTTGTCTCGCGCCTGTATAAAGCAGCAACAAAAGCAAAACTTGCTTGTCTCTTGAAACCAAAGGTAGCGACGAGAAAAATATTGGTAGTGTCCGCTCGTCTAAACGGCGTGTCCGCTGCGGTACAGTCTGTAAGAGCTTGAGCTTGCGAATGCCCGAAAACACATTCTTTATCGC